>JGI24158J21664_10009224_pt1 | contig 13162 bp, 5 predicted proteins | sample Ectturendosymbi3_FD_21664 | JGI IMG/M metagenome (IMG submission 21664) | reverse complement strand
AAAAGCCTAGGGCCCTGCAAACGATATAAAGTATTAGTATCAGGTTTGCTATTTTAGGGTATGTAGATTGCAAATACAGTATTAGCAAGTGGGCTATGGTATGAGGTGTTAAATTTAGACAACTCAAGTTGCATTGCCTGAACCACTTTCGGAGATAGTGCAAGTTGCCGTACGTAGCCTACAACGTTTTTTGGTTGATTTTTAAATGGTGGTTTTCAGAATGTACCGTATGTTTTTTTATTTTTGAAATGTACAATACAGGGTGGACCAAAAGTAGACGTGCTCTTGATTGCTTTTTACATTTATGGCTGAAATTTTAGGACGGTATTGACAACTACTGCATTGTTCCGGTAAGAAAATTAATCTACTTTCACCACTGTATGCAGAGACAATGGCCAAACATTACTGAAATCGCCTCCCCCCCGAAACTTACTGGCTGGGTCCGCCCCTGTACCTACCACAATGGCCCAGTTTGATATGTCCCTAAATTGATATGGTAAAAAAGATAATTGTACTCAGATCAATGCAATTCAGCATTTCATTTTTCTGTTCATGATCAAGGACAAATCAGAAGACTACTAGTAAGAACAAGAACCTGCATTCACTTATCAATAACTGTTGTGAAACTCACTTTCACTTATCACGCATGATTTTACGTTCATTCATAAGACTTGCCACCACTGAATTGTTTTTATGTTTCTACTGCACTTAGAATATAAAATGACACTCAACAAAATTCTCAACAAAAACACATCTTACGACTAACTAAAGGCGTAAATCGAATGAGTCATTCAGTTTAGCGGGAGCAAGAGCTACATGAACGAATGTAAACAGAACTGAGACGTGCTTGGCACGGTTTAATTCTTGTTATCAGTTAACGTAACTCGATATTTGCCGACTTTTCTTTTTATTATTGCGTTTATTTTGTTTTAAGTCAGTTATCAAGAATTCTACCAAATAATGGCGATTCACATAAAAGTAGTACGTACCAAAATGTCCAAACTTGCATCTTGGAAGTAAACAGTGCCACAATTGGTATTAAACTACCAGCTGACATTGTTTATTGTGTAAGACAGGGGTCACTAACGTGGTGCCCGCCGGCGCCAGGTCGCCCGCAAGGGCCAAGTAGGTCGCCCGCGGGCGTAGGCGTAGCCAGGGGATGGCATTCTCGTCAAATTTCTAGCTTTTTTTGTCATTTTGTGCTTTGAGAGGTGTTGTCCCAAACAAAATACTGCAGCTCCCTGAAAGTCAAAATATTTGGCCCCCAAAAAATTCGGGCTGGCTATGCTACCGCCCCCGGGCCTGTTCTAAAAATAGCATTAGCGTGAACAGTGTCTTAACATTGCGGAATATTTTAATTGTTAATACTAAAATAATTTAAGGATAAATTGAGCAACATTTTCATTTCAGAAGTGTGTATCAAACTAGTAGCTCTTCGCATTAATCTGAACACAAGAAGTAGCTCTCAACTTCAAAAAGGTTGGTGATCCCTGGTGTAAGGTCTTCACTCCCACACGCAACGGAGTAGACTTTAAACATGCATCACACTAACAAAGAACACACAAATACATGAACGTACACGAGGACATACACGGGCCGTATATACCAGCTCTGGCAGTCCTCCGTATAACAACATGGTTTATTATCCTAAGCTAAAGTCTAATTACTTTCACCATTGTTGAGAGACATGACGCCACTTGACAAGTTCACAACTTCCTTCGGAGCTGTCTGCAGGACCAATGTTCAAATGACCTAGATACCGCATGCGCATCGGAAACTAATATAAGACAAGCGGATGAAATACCTTAATTTTTTAGAACTTGAAGTAGTAACTTGTTAATGAGTGTCGGTCAGACCACACGCCAAAGAATCAACTACTTTCATGTCAACGAAGCCATTTCAATGAGTGAGCACAGAGCGCCTACTTATTAGTTCCAATTGGCGATGGTATCTTTTACAGCGTATTGTTCACTTATTACACTTTATCCGACTTAGGGATTGGGGGCCCCCTAAATGTTGGGGACCCCTGGCTGTAGCCCATTCAGCATCCCCTTTAATCCGCCACTGCCCCCAATTAAAGTATACGATTTTCTGTAGATCTGTGGCTAGCCAAACAGTCACTGATAGATGCACTACAATATTGTTTGTGTCGTAACAAACAGAACAATTTTCATAAAGTCATCACAATGGCTGATTTAATATAAAACTATTCGAATCGAATGTACTTTTAAACTATTGCAGCTGATATTTCATCAGCCCTCTTAATTTTGTTTGATTTGTTGAAAAACGCCGTTTGCACTCCTTGCCCGATTAACAATAATTTTGATTTGAAGGCTTCATTGCTCCAGTAGACCTCAAGAGTTATTCATTGACCCCTGGCCATTCAGTGACCCTCATTCGACCACGTGACTATTTATCGACCCCTTGGGTGGTCCAACTGACCCCTGGGGGTCGATATCGACCACTTTGAGAACCACTTTTCTAAAGCTTCTAAACGTTGCTTATCTTGAATTTTTCACTGTACCTATTAGGTGACGCTAGTTAGCTTTTCTGTTATTAGTGCACGCCAGGTTCGCAACCAGGGGGTGGGCAACCGGACAACTGTCCCGCTCAGAAAGTTTCAAAAACATGTTTAGTTGTTAGGTGCAACAACAAATTATAATCATTTTCCTCCTCTCTGGTCACTTCGCTATAGGTGCATCCGCTGGATGTTTTCTGATGCACACTTCTCGGTTTAGGAAACTCACATCTTCATTTTGCGGCTATCGCTCACTTTCACACCGTTCGAAATCCTTTTTTTTGACAATACTACTCTCCCTCGCCCAGCATGTTTGTAGCAGACTTGGACAACTAGATAATTGTAGTTTTGCAAATCGATGAAACAGAGCGAAATGACGGTAATTCTAATTCTAATCTAATTTGCTAAAAGCTTCAACGCTCCAATTTTAGTTCTAACTTCCGGTTTTGCCAAAAATGGTTATTTGCCAACAGCATTTTAGATGAAACGAGAATGCACCCCCGCGCAAGGAAAGTGCAAAAAACTAGTCACAAGTGCCATGCCGCTATGCCATCACTTGAGCAGCGAAGACAGTAAAAACTCGATCAAATCTTTTCTTATTCACAACTGCATTACAAACTACGTGGACTTACCAATGATTGTTATTATGCCACATTGCCTGTCCATTCACACGCTGAAGTCCCTGTAGTCATCGCCAGTCTTGGTGTACAAATCTTTGCTATACTCATGCTTATCAGAATGAATCCGGGTTTTGGACATGGATTGAACTTGGATTAAACTTGCTTCAAATGGTTTGAGTAAATGTAATTGTAATTTTAGTTCAATTTCTGTTTTTCGCAAATCCTCTAGTTTTAATTCTAATCTAATTTGTGGCAGCCGATTTAACTCTAATTTTAATTCTAATATAATTTAGAAAAGCTAAAAAAATTATAGTAGTCCAAGTCTGTTTTATAGATGTGCGTTCACACGAGGTAGAACTCATTGAAATAGAAATGCTGTTCGGTTTACATGACAATTAAAGACCAGAGTTGAAACCATTCATTTGAGAATTTTCATTTGAAACTATTTAATTTGAGACCAGTTCGTTTCAGATAAGTTGATTTGAGAACATATTGATTTGACAGCTTTTAATTTGCGACCACAATTATTTGAGACCTATTCACTTGAGACTTAGTCATTTGAGACCACGATCATTTGAGATTACATTGATTTTAGGCCATATTCATTAGAGATCTGTTCGTTTGAGACCACATTCTATAGACCATGTGTAAGAAGTGCGGCTTTTTATTTGCCTGTTATCACATTTTTACAATCTTCCTTTCCACTTTTTTGATAATGGCTTGAAGTTTTGCAAGGTGACTTTTAGGCTGAAGTTTCCCAAGGTGACTGCTTTCCAAAGTGACTCACTCTTCATTGTAAACTCGCTTCATTGACCGCCGGTGGTCCACCTGGACCACGTTGAGAATCACAGTTGCAAATGCACTCGTGCTTCACATAGCAGAGGACTGCAGAAGTCGTCATGTCTCTGGTGTCAAATGAGAGTGGTCTTAAGTCAACGTGGTCTTAAATGAACAGGTCTCAAATGAATGTGACCCCAAATGGACAGGTCTCAAATGAATGTGGCATTAGGTGAACGTGATCTCGAATGAACGAGTCTCAAACAAACGGGTTAATGAATTGCAAATGGTCTCAAGTGAATTGTTCTCAAACGAATGGTCTCAAAGTAAAAGGTTTCAACTGTCTTCGTACCGCTGGTCGGAGCTTTCGATACACAGGAGTTTGAGGCTTTGTATCGCCGCGAGAATTGTTGTTGGTTGGTTCTCTGCTGAATCTCGCTATGTGCGAAAGGTTTTGTGCACATTAGCTAATGTTTCTTGTGCTATCGTCTGGATCAGCTGTAAGCTGAAACTGCAAAGGTAGTTTAGTCATGCTCCTTATTGCCAGTAGCAACCAACAAAAAAACGTTGACAAGTCTGGACCACGTTGCAACTCACATACCACGGCTGTAAAAATCTCACACACACGAGCAAAACACGTCACGTTAAACGCACCCAAATGGTTGTAACTGTTACGTTCACGATTCCCGTGTTTCTTACTTTTTCAGACTGGTAGGAATCGAACGCAACTAAACTGTCTCGTGAAAAGATGTGAGGTTTAAAAAACAGAAGCGTCGCCAGAAAGCCTTGAATAGGGTGTTTAAATTTTCGCAAGGGAACTTGACATTGTGAAAATTTAGTAAAATATTTACTGATTTATAGTGTTTCACATTTAAATTTGGAAGGGCTGAGCTCATCAATACCCACCGTGGCGACTGGAATGGTTTAAATTTCGCTTATGCTGTCATTATTGCAATACGTACAAAGAAATAAAAAGCTACAATCATCGAATCAAGTAAGGCTGAACATAACACAGTAAACAATGAAAAAGGTTTTGTCCTGCCTTCTTCATAACTGAATTATTTAAGAATTCATTACAATTTGTTTGCCTAAGTTTGTCACTTTTAATGTACCGAATGCTTAGAGTGGACAACCTCTCCTGGAACACTGCGACCTTTTGCTTCGTTTTTAATTCTTTTGAATCTTGAAAGGGACCTTTCGCCTGAGCGGTTAGTGACCAGCAAGCTAAGAAATAAGGCTTCGCGTGGTTGCATCAACTAAGGCATCAGACCCAAACGCGCTTTTGTCATTTTTTTTGTTTCCCTGTTTCGTTGGGGAAGAGTTCTGCGGTTGCCAATTGGCAAAGTTGCTTTTGCTTGCTGTTCAAGCTTATCAAGATCTTCTCTGATTTGCTTAGCATGGAAGCAGTACAAACTTGCGCAAGTACTCAATAGCAATCTGATTTCTAAATGACTTTACTGAAGAAAATTGAAATGGAAAAAAATCACATCTAAAATACAAATCGAGCTTTACGCGATACAAACGCTGACAAAAATACTGTGTTCCTCAGTCACCTAAAACATAACTATGCTTCTATTATAGGATACTGCTGCAAGCCCTACACATAGCTTTTATCTGCAGTACAACCTTGCTTTGATCAGGTGCAGTGACGTAATTAGAGGTTTAAGCCAGGGGGAACTTAGCTGAACAGAGCCCACTGGCTAAAACTCAGAAAATATTTGAGAAACAATAGCACATCCGGTATTGAACGGCTATACAAAGATCCGAAATCACCGGAAAACACTCCGACAAACACAAAACTAGAACAATCTACAGAAACCAAATGAATAGTAAATATCAAAATACAAGCTACGTAGGGGCCCGGCTTTTATATTTATCTTGGCAGGGGGCGGGGCGGGACGCACCCATGCCACCTGTCAGTTATGCCACTGATCAGGTGCATCTCAAATATAAACAGCCACAAGTTCTTTGGATAGAGTCACACGTAACAATCGGTACGATTCAGCAAACGGAGGACGCAGCCAGCTTGCTTTGAGTATATCGGCACAATAGTCGGCATGCGGTTTGACCAACCGTCATATTGAGATTCATGGAAACTCGTTGGAAGACTCTGGCGTTATCACCACGAAGGTTGAATAAAACTAAATTTCGTGAATTATAATTAAGACACAAATTTTTGACGACGTTTAATCTAAATGATCATATACCGGCCATTGACTCAATGTGTGCCACAGTTTGTTGGAGGCCCCCTTGGATCTTGAGGCCCTAGGCTGAAGCCAATATAGCCTATAGGTAAATCCGGCCCTGTGTTACGGTACTCAAGTTTATATTGATTTTAATTGGAAAAGACACCAATTTGCTCACACTGTTTAAACCACTTTGTCAATCGTAAGCATTTAGACATGGTCGAAAGTATTTTCGCAAAAACAATCTCAGATGGGGTCGTACTGGAAAGCAGATCCAGTTTGCAAATATTTCCCATCACTGGTGAAACCAGCATATGAGTCTTTGTTGGTTGAGTGACAGCAAAGTGGAGTTTCCAGTGTAAAATGTTACTTCCTGCTTCAAAAATCCAGAAAATGCTTGCACTGAAGGAGCCTAAGCATTTTTGTTTGGAAAGTTCCAGACGGTTCCACAGTGATTTGAGGCCTAGGAACCCACGTGTTGTTTATTTAGCTACTGTACTTGTAGTCATGGTGATCAGGTTTCACTTCATGGTTGAAGAGAGGCTATGCGATTGTAATGCATTTTGTCAATTATTAATACTCAACATAAGCTGCACAATCAATTTGTTACTTTTAAGAGCTTTCAGATAATTGTTTCAATTTGTATTGGGCTAAAACGCGTTTGACAACAAAAGGGTATAACTACTTGCTATTGCTCATGAGCAATGAAAAGGCCAGGAAAAGCGGAATTTTTTCAGATACTTGATGCAGCTTCATACTCATGTTGGAGATGAGCTTGGATAATGTGCAATATCATACGCAAACGGTGCTTGTGATGACTATGATATGTAACTGATTGTATATGATTTGATACCTGCGCTGTGGTATCAAAAACGAAATCAAATACTTTTGGCCTTGTTTGTGGGCAAGAGAAGCGTTCTTTCGTCGGGTCATCTCCTATACATGTTGGTGGTAAAATGAAACAATCTGCTTTCAAAGTTTCAAATTCCACAGACGGCCGTATCATCAAGCCGCAATATATATCAGCTGTATGATCTACAAGTTGCAAAGTGTTCGGTCTTGTGTTGCCTTACTCTAACCGATGAAGTGCTTAAAATTGCCAACATGTCCTAGAGCAGACAAATTGCAATTTGTCGATTTTATCATTGACTGTAACCAGAGCGTTATTTCAGGTACCATTTATGATTACTGCTGCTTGATGGAAACTGTAGTGCTAGTTACCGCCATAGGCGTATCCAGGGGGGGGCCAAAGGGGCCATGCCCCCCCAAATTTTAGAAAATATAGTCATTTTGTGCTTCGAGAGGTGTTTTTCCAAACAAAATAATGTTATTCGCCTACAATCACACATTTTGGCCTCCCAAAATTTTTTGGGCTGGCTACGCCACTGGTTACTGCTAAGGTACGTACCATGTACCATCAGCAGTTAAACCTAACCCAGCCACCAGCATCAACCCACCGCATCTTCCAGTTTTTGTTGTATCAAAGTTACTACCTTTTCTTTGGCAAATTATGTGAAAATGAAGACATTATTAAAACTAGCGTAACTTGCTCAAATTTGCATTTTAGTCAGGAACGTATTGAGTCCAAACCATGTAAATCATAACTTATTGCGATTCCTATCGGGTTTCATTACGTATTTAGTTTACACGTAAATATCTATTTGCCTCAGGGCCGTCGCCAGCGGGGGGGGGCAGTGGTGCCCGACCCCCCATTTGAAATCTGTGCCTCCCATTTCATGTTTGGCCCTCCGGTTGCTGCATACATCCAATATTGTAGTTAAAAATGTGCCCCCCTTTTTGGTCTTTGCCCCCCCTGTTGCGAAATCCTGGCGACGGGCCTGATTTGCCTGCAACTTTTTGTACGACACCCACGAAAAGGCCGATCTATTCAGGCATAAAAATTGGATGCTGACAACCTATTTTTTCCTTAAATACTGGAAAATTGTATACAACCCCTGTCAGTCATCTTGACCTCGCTTTGAAATTAACCACTTTCTTTTCAAGCTTGGCTGGTCAGTCAGCTAAACCTCCCAATGCGGTAGCACCAACTATCTAAATTTTTTTACAGTTCGTACTTCCGTCTTTTTTGTTTCTTTTGCTGAACAAAGTTCTCCTTGACAGTATTCTGCTGTTTATTTATTTTTGTTGTACCTTGGTTGCAAATGTCACTGCTTCCTTTTCTTGCCGATACTACAAGGGTCTGTAAAATGTACCGAGGGTGTTACTTGCTGCGCTTTCTTGTCCAGGGACAGATCAAGGTGGGAGGAGTGCGGTCGCCCGCCCTAAAACCTATGAGAGTAACTTTATTCACCATTTTTTTTACAATTCCGAAAGCAGCATTCGCGATATAAGGCCATTTTGTCGTCCACTGTTTTGTCACAGCAGTGTTGTGAATTGTACTTCAACTCTCTCACAGTAGCGGAGCCGTTACTAGACTGCACTACCAAATATTACTGAAATCTCCCCCCCTAACCTCACTGGTTGGATCCGCCCCTATTCTTGTCAGGAAATTTTTCTCCATCGCAATGTAAAGATTTCCATAAATTTCTTTAAGGGAGGCTAATGTTATTTCCCATTCATCTATGAGATTTTGGAAAAATATGAAGGAAAGATAAAGTGACATTTTTGAGCAAAATTTACCTTACACTGTTTCTTTGAATTCTAGTTGCTTTGAAATCGACTGTTCATTTATCCATAATTTTTTTGAAATTCCACCTTTCAAGCGCATCTGAAGTGAAGTTTTAGTCCAAATCACATATTTGAAGTGTTCCATTGATTTATTTGGCTGAAGCCAGAAAATTGCTTGATTACATATATTGGAAAATTAGGATTGCCACAACTGTGAGGACAAGCAAGCCTGAAAAAACTATTAAAACGATTTTCGAAATAGTGACTCGTTTAATCATAATCTCAACCATTTTTACACATCCAATTTAGTGCAAAAGATTTGCACCAGAATATACTTGGAAACAGGGGCGGATCCAGGGCCTGGGGCTATCGTCCCCCATAAAACTTACGAAAGTAACTTTATTCACCATAATTTTGTACAATTCGGAAAACAACATTCGCCATATAAGGCCATTTTGTCGTCCACTATTTTGTCACAGCAATTTTGTAAAGTATACGAGGTACCTCATCTCTCTTACAGTAGCCTACCGAAGCTGTTAGCAGACTTGACTACCAAATATTACTGAAATCGCACCCCTTAATTTTACTTGCTGGATCCGCCCCTGCCTGGAAAACAACATTCATAACAAAACTCAATTTTGACATTTCAAAACACATTTTCAGCGTTTTCAATGAGAATTACAAGTAAAGTTGTTTCGTCAAATCATTTCATATATACATGAAGAGTTATAAATTGGTCATTTATTTGCAAGGTTTTTCAAACTTCCAACTAATCCAGTCTCACAATAGTTCCGTGTTGCCACAACTTTTGCATTTCAAATATCTCTGATACAATACGATTTATATCAAACGACATAATTTGATAGAACAAAATAAATCTTACAACCAGGAATACGACTAAACAAATTGTATGTGAACAGCAACATCAAAAACGTTTTCGTGGTAGAGAGGAGTTGTAAGCCAAACTTTCTGTCATGCGCTTGGATTTACTCAAGCTTCCAAAACCTCCACCTGCTCAGGAACAAAAAGGGTACTGTATCAAAATACAAATCTCCAAATAACTTGTGTCCAGGATTTACTGAAAGATTTGAGAAGAATTGTTATCGTGCTGGATTTCAGTAAATATATCNTTTTATTTTGCACATTAACTTTTGATGAGGCTTTGCTGAAAAATGTCGGATATATTTTTTCTATTTTGATAGATCTTAAAAAAAACTTTTATTTTTGCTTTGAAAATTAATGTGTGACGAGCTAACGCTAAAGATATTTTGATTTGTTACTATTTTATTTTGCACATTATATGGAATATGGTATCGACTATATTTGACGTTAAGTATGATTTTTATTGGTTTTTACATAAATTCAAAAGCGCTTTGACCATGGGCGTCCGCAGGGCGGGGGGCAAAATGGGCATTTGCCACCCCCTGGAAATTGGAAGTAAGAAGAAAAAATTTCTAGAAAACGTAAAATCAGCAGTTTAATTCTGGTTAGTTGGGTAAATTCTTGCAAATTACAAGCTGTTTGCCGATATGACACTCACATTGCACAAGGGTCATTCACTGTTCTGGTGTCATGCAGTCATGAAATTGCAGTTCACTTAATCCGCTCCTTTGGCTGCAAATGCAGGTTGCGAAACTCGGGAGCTAATTGTTCTACTATTAGCCTCTGTTGCGTCACAATAACAATGGCAACATATCGTTAAAGCAATGGTTCTCAAACTTTTCTGTACGTTGACTCCCAGTTGAAGTATACCATTTTCTGTGGACCCCGTGGCGTAGCCCAACAGTCACTAATACTAGGAAAGTATGTGTCAAAATAAATAAAGAGCACTTACGTACAAAAATGTTGCACGTACGAAACGTGCAAGGTTTTACAAACGTCTACAACACAAAACCTTAGCCTTGAATTTTAAAACAATGTAATTAGAAGGAATTTAATCGAATAGAAACACCCTATGTTGGAAAATGCATACACTGAGCTCTTTCTTTACGAGGCATATTGATTCACTGTCGCTAGCTTTGCAAAAGTATTTACTGTGGCTATCACTCGGGTTTACAACAATTGTTCTCCGTCCCAGAGTTGCCAGATATTTTGCGTAGCTTATGGCCAAAATCCTGATGAAAAAATGGCCAATGTGACTGTTTTTTGAACACGTTGTGACCACAATTACAAAATGTTTTAACTATGGTAAATTATATATACATAAGGTCTCAAATTGTTTGCAAGGTAGTATATTTTTTGCCGAAAAAATTTTGTTTTGCCAAACAATCATGATTTGACCCAAAAAACAGCAATATCAGCCGTGAACTTAAAATTACGTGTTACAGCTTGTCTGTATTTATCGTAATAAAACTTAGAACCTTATATTAAACACAATTGTGAATACATGCTTCAAATCTGATGCATTTCAGGGTTAAAGAGTTTGAAATTAATTTTTCAATTCAACGACAAGGCTAGAATTCTCATGATCTTGTGCTCCAAATATATGAACAAAAAACAAAGTCATGAACTGCATTATGTTGATGATTATAATCAGTTAATCACATACTCAAAACCATCATTAAGTCCACATATATGAACAAAAGGTTAGGAACACTGGAGAGCAAACACTGAGTCATATGACAAGTCTGACTGATACACTTGTACAAAATCTGACTGCAAGGTCTATATAATTACAACACATTTCGAATATTACAAGGTTCAAGTACTGCAGAATGTTACTGTAAAGTAATGAGGAACTTCTAAAAAGTAAAAACTAACCAACAGTGTAAAATACCTCTATTACATCCAAGGGTGTAGTGGGGTGGGTACGCGTGGGAAGGCACTCCAAGACCTTTTTGCACTACAGTAACGCTACTTGAAGATTTACATTGTTCATTTCAATTTCTACGTGTAGCGGATTACGAGAAGTACTGTAAAGGAGCTTTTTGCGTGTGAGGGCATCTGAGCAATATTTGGTGCTAGAGTTCGGCTTTAACCTAAGTGAGGGGTGTGGTGGGGTGGGAACGCGTGGCAACGGCGTTCCTCACCTCTTTTTTAGCACTACACCCCTGATCATAGCATTCACACAACTGAGTGCAACAGTCTTCAGATACAGTACGAGTGCAGCAGCTGCCAATGGTGAACAAACGATTATCACTGACTGAAACACCTGCATAAAATCTACTGTCTGCAAGGTATAAATCATTGCTGCACACTTGCAAGCAATACAAGGTTGTAGTACAATGGCGTTGCTGTAACAGTAACATGAAGTCTGTCCACAAAATACAAAAAGACAAAACATTTAATGAAAACTTCATTTTGCAGTGGCAAAACGAAAAATGGCCAAAAAATAGCCAGATTTTACAAAATGGCCAAATGCGTTTTTTCATGGCCAACGCACTTCAAAAATGGCCAAATTTTTCGAAATTGGCCATGAAATGGTCAATCTGGCAACCCTGCTCCTTCCTACTGCGTAGCCTACTGCTGTATTACCAGTGTTGCCACTCTGTCGTTACGGAAAAACACTATATTTCATGATAAAAAAACAGTAGGTTCACAAAAAAAACACTAGATTACAAATTCCAACTTACACACAGTGAAAATGCCCAGAAAATGCGTTGCACTGCCAGCCATATAAACATTGTGCAACTCATTGGAAACCAGAGACAAAGAAAACGGGAGATAGCAGTAACACTTGTGTTTGTTTGTACAGGTCACCAAAACTTTTAACAGATGACCATGTGACTTCGCAGCGGTTTAACTCAAAACATATTACATTGCCTTGTGTAATTAAAGATTTAATAGGTTGAATTTTTAGCAAATTACAATTGTACTAAATCAAACGGTCTCAATTGCAGTTACAATTACACAAAATTGTGCAATTAATTACATTTAGCTCACTCATAAAAAAACACTAGATAGCCATAAAAAACACAAGAACACTAGATGAAATGAAAAAACACTAGATCTAGTGGAAAAACACTAGGAGTGGCACCACTGTCCATTACCAGTCTAACAACTGCCGAACTGCGACACAGGCACTACAATATTGTTTGTGACGTAACAAACAGAACAGTTTTCATAATGTCATCACAATGGATGATTTAATAATAAACTATCAGAATCGAATGTACTTTTAAACTACTGTAGCTGAGATTTCATCAGCCCTCTTAATTTTGTTTGATTTGTTGACCGTTTGGATTCCTTGCCCGATTAAGAATAGTTTTGATTTGAAGGCTTCATTGCTTCCAGTAGATCCCAGCAGTCATTCATTGACCCCTTGGCCATTCAGTGACCCTCATTCGACCCCATGACTATTTATCGACCCCTTGGGTGGTCCAATTGACCGCTGGGGGTCGATATCGACCACTTTGAGAACCACTGCGTTAAAGGTTCACTTCAAGTTACGGTAGTAGCCATTTTGCCGCATGTTATGTCACTGCTGACATTTT
>JGI24158J21664_10009223_pt1 | contig 13163 bp, 9 predicted proteins | sample Ectturendosymbi3_FD_21664 | JGI IMG/M metagenome (IMG submission 21664) | reverse complement strand
CTGTGTTTCATGGACAATTATATGCGCCTATTACCGCATTCAACTGTAACCAAGTCAGTGTCAAAAGTTTTGCACAAACGTGAGGTTGGACATACACAGCAGGGTAATATTTGTGATGGGGTAAGCTACATGCAGATTCGAGAACTTTGGCAATGTTGGTTCACCTTGCGAAAACCTGGGTTTAATTTTCACATGCTTTGGCACAGTTTTGACAACGACAGTATGTTTAAAAGTAAAAATCTTGAAAATCAAATGCATTTCGTTTTCGAAAACTTGCTTCATTAAAAATCACTCTATGCAATAAATTTTTGAAGGAGAAATAATCTTGTTTCACCCACACCGGTGGAAACTGTCTGAACAAAACATCACACTGCAGGCTGTGCAAATACGGCTGTGTTTGAAAGCGCCTTATTTTCCCATCTAAGCCAGGACAATCATTACCAGACAAAAACTGAATTCAAGTGTTACCCACAAAAACACAGAAACTTTGGTCAACTTTCTATCATATTGTTGGAAAGTCTAACCAACTTCCCGTGCTAAAAAATTGTGGTAGACTAACGTGACTTTACTTCGCATCTTGACGCAATTTCACGAAAGACACAAAATGCCGTTGGGAAAAAGTCCTACCGAAAATGAACGATAATGGGGTTGTTTGTGATTAGAAAAAATGGAGTTTTGTGATATCACAATAACCTTCGTCACCCCTAATCAATACGCAGAAATACTAAATACTTAAAATTGACGATTCTCGAGTAGGATATAAAAAATAAAGCTAGCTTCCTGGCAATGCAAGAAGAAAAGTCATGTAAACTTGAGAACTAGGCAATAAAACGTTCAACTTACCGTATTGGTAAGTAACATCTTGCGAAGGGCTGCTGGTGTAAATGATCCTGAACGTGCCTGATGCTGATCGCACGGGAGTGGCTGTGACAATGTAGTACGAGTAGTTTGCACCATTAGTCAAAGGTCGGTTGTGTCCATACACAACTGCACCGGTACTGCGACCACTTCGTGTTGTCTTAATTGTACACATTGGGTTTCCAGATGTGTCTGTGAGGTCACAGCAGGAGAATGTGGAATCACCAAGGATCACAGATTTCTCAAAGGAAGAACTAAAAAATAAATAGACAAACATTGCGGCAATGAATTCAAAGCCTTTCGGCGATATATTGTTTTGCTCCTATAGAAATCTTTTTTGACAAAATAATTTGTGCACTTTTATATATCACAAAAACTTTGTTTAACATTTGACGAAAATTTGAAGAAATGTATGATTGAAAGCAATTTCTTCTGCGCAAGAAATGGACCGCAAAGGCATGTAAAATTATATAATCCATTAGCTTGTTTTAATTACGAGGAAGTACTCCCATACAAAGTAAAACTTGATATGGCGTTATGTTTCCTGTTAATCAATAGTTTAAACTGCGGAATGTTTTTCGCATAATTTTCAAAACAATTTGGAAACATTATTGCAGGAAACATTTTATTTTGTTTAAAACCAAAAAATCTGCAAACGAATTTTCATCTCAATGCCTGAGCTCCAAGCATATCGGTTATATGGCCCATATTTCTTCATTTGGTCAATATCAACATCCGTTGGTCACCGTTTTTTCACAATAGCAACGATCTTTAGGAAAGATAACAACAATAACAACAGTTTAACCTTACTTGAAAAACCAAGCTAGGTGTTAGGGATACTTTTTGCTAGTTTGTCAGATACCACCTGCGCAACGATCATTAATAAGCAGGAGATATTCAAAAGGTTTTACAAATATAGAAACTCCAAGAAACGGAGTAAAGCACAAGAGTTCATGTTTGTGGTTACAAAGTACAATACTGAAAATGAGAAAATGGTGTGAGTCAAACAAAACAAAAAATGTATAAATAGTCATGATCGTTTTCAGATATTATTTTCAGTATTTCAAAGAGGCGTAACGACATCCGACTGCACTTGCAGCGGCTGTACACAGTCTAAAACCGCGTTACATGTTGTTAAACGTCGTCTATCATTACGACACAGTGCCGTTTGCGCGTATCGTACGTGCGTCTCAAGCCTGTAAGCGTATGTGTGCGTGCGCGTAGTCACGTGACGGTTTTTATTCAACATGAACATCTGGTGTTTCTTTGCTGAAATCCTGCCCTTTCATTTCCTGCACTGCGACCGCGAGTCACGCCGAGTCCAATAAAAAGAACCTTTTTCGTTACCGCTGTGCTGTTCAAATAAAACAGACGCAGCTACAAGCACATAAAAGTAGACTGGTTCCTGAATAGACTCTACATATATGCTTCACTTACGGGAATCTTGGGCATCGGCAGAAATTTTTCCAGGGGGGGCAAAGTCGAGATTTTGCTTATCCTGTGCAAGTTGCTGACGATGCACAAGGACGTTCACAAAGCACTCTACCTCTTCTAAAGCCACAAATAAAATGCTCTTTGTTTTTGCACTGCATCCTACGGGACAGCTTGCGATTCTGCACTTCAACTTTTAATATAATGCAAAATATATTGTGCGCTCACCTAATTAGTCATTTAAAATTTCACATAACACCGTTGTACAAACAACTAGGTTTTCTAAAACAAAGGTTTTATATCAATTAGAACTATGTAAATCAATGCACAAATTTCATAAAAATACTGTATATTATCACAATCGCATAAGTTCTTTCAAAAGATTACTGAAACTCACTCTCATTTCACTAGATCAGCTGCAGGCTAAAATTACTTTATCCCTAGAGTTTGCTCTTCTCTGGGTAAAAGAAATGTAGCACATCAAAGCGCAGTGGCATGGTCCAGCATACCGCAACAGTTTAAAAGTTTCTGCGGTGGTAAATTCTCTAGAAATAACACAAAGTTTCTAATCGCGCTCTGTGGTACGTAACAAGCTTGATTCTTTGTAATAAACCATTTCGTAATTGACTATTTCAAATTATTCTCATGTAGTACAGTCACGTGACACTTGTTTATTTCATATGAATTACTCTCGCATTATCTTTTTTATGTTTTCTTTCTGATATTTGTTCTTGTCACTATCGGTGCCTAAATATTACTTGTACTACATCGTCTCTGGTCTGCACCATTTCATCCTGTATGCTTAAATATTTATTAAATTCGTTGCTGTAGTTTGCTGTATTTGTTAGAGCAGTTTTTTCCCATTGTCTAGAATATTTACTTGCAAATCTCAGTCAGCTGCTAATAGGTAAAAGTCGTAAAGGCCACAAAAGTACATCTCACAACTTTTGGGACAGCTTGACAAGATAATCTTCGGGTGTTACGGTGTACCAGCTTCACGTGCATTTTTGGCGTTCTTCCTGTGTATCATGATATTTACAGGCTACTGGCGGCTAAATTTCAATACAATAAGTTGCGGCAGCAGTCACAAAATTGCGTTTCCTTGTGGCAGCAATGCTTGTTTTCAAGTATGTTTTTTCTCACCGAGTAAAAGATTACGTGTCTTACCGCTATCAGCGGTCACCGTCTCGCTGCATTACCTGTCAAAGATGTCTGCGTCCTACTGTAACTTGAAGTGAACACTTGAAGATTCGTTGCCATGTTATTGTTACGCAGCAAGGCTCAAGAGTTGAACTATCTGCTCGCGTGTTTTGCAACCTGCCTCTGCAAGCAAATGAGCGGACAGTAGAGAACTGCAAGTTTGCCACTTCATGGCACCAAAGCAGTGAACCTGGCTCTTGTGCACTGTGGATGGCATTCCGGCAAATAAACTGCCATTGCAAGAATATCAATTAATCTCAACGAAACTGCAGACTTCAAGTTAACAGAAAATTATGTTTCTTAGATGCAAATTCCAGAGAGATGCAAATGCTCATTTTGCCCCCCTTGCAGACACCCATGCCGGGAATCTCTACATAACTGGTTCCCATGTCGCGAATTTCTACGCACTGACTGAAATGAACATAACTACAACGATGCACTAAAAACATGCATAGCTATTAACTTGTGTAAACATTACTGCAACAGTGGAATATTTTATCATTTTCAAATTCGTGTTGGACGTATCATTGTTTATCAAAGGCAACCCAGACATAATTTTGTTTCTAGGCAATTTTTCCCATGTTTTTCCCTAACATGTCAGAGACATCTTTTTTGTTGTGTTTGAACTTTAGGTACAAGAAAGTTACTATTATTGGAAGGTATAACTTTGTAATTTTGAGAAAATTGTTTGGGTTTGTAAGTTTTAAAATCATAATCAGGAAAGTCGTCACTGTTTTATGTGCTGCATTCTAATATCAAAAACAGTCCTCTGATATTAATAGTTTGAAGTTAAATGATGGCACACAGACAAGTTGTTCAATAACTATAAGTAATACACTTAATGAGCATTTTTCTTCCATTGGAGTATCCATGGGGAAAGGGATGCGGCCCACCAATACATCTTTCACTACATTTATGAAATCCATTTCCACATTTTTTGTTCTCGATGGCACTTGTGCAGAAGATGTCATTGCTTGTATAACTAATCTTAGAAACACTTCATCTAGTGGAATTGATAGCATATCAGCTAAATTCCTAAAGCTGGCCAAAAAAACTATTGCCCTAATACTTGCAAAGTTGTTTAATAGGAGTATGGAATGTGGAGAATATCCTGATTTTTTGAAAATTTCACAAAAGTTCCAATTCCAAAATGTTCCTCTCCTTCCACACCCAGTCACTATAGACCAATATCTATTTTGCCAACAGTATCCAAAATTTTTGAAATAATTTTTTATGCAAGAGTAAGCAATTTTCATAACAAAAATAAACTTCTTACAAACTTTCAATACGGATTTAGAAACAATGCATCCACTGAATTAGCAGTATCTGCCATTTATGAAAGTTTTTGGAAAACATGGATTTAAAAGCACATGTGCTATTTTTCTTGATCTAAGTAAAGCGTTTGATAACGTTGACCACAAAATATTGCTTTGTGAATTGACGTATTATGGTATAAGAGGTCAGCAAAACTCCTTTTTTGAATCTTACTTAACTAGCGGAAGCAGTGTACCGAAGTAAACAATTATTCATCTAATTTTCAGACAATTGAGCTTGGCATTCCTCAATGTTCAGTATTGGGTCTTTTATTATTTTTAATCTATGTGAATGATCTTCCTTGTGCTTCTAGTTTTCAAAATACACTTTTCCCAGATGACACTAGTTTGCATTTATCTCACAAAGATAATGAAACGTTACAACTTAATGTTGAAAATGAGCTTGATAAAGTAGAAACTTGGGTGAGGTCTAACAGATTATCAATAAACTATAGCAAAACAGCTTATATGATATTAGCAAATCAGTAGTCTCTGTAAGAATCTTTCTCAAGCTTGTGGCGTAGTGTGCAAAATTAGACTTTTTGCTGATATGGAAATTTTTCGTTTGATCTATTTCAGTCTCTTCCATTCACATTTGCAAAACTGCATAATTGATTGGGGACGAGGGTCTAAAACTCTTGTCCGACCAGTGCAAGTGCTACAAAATCGGATTTTGAAATACATGTCTTTTTGGCAAGAGAACATCAAGTGCAAATAATATTTTTAAATTACTTGAAATTCTCAAAGTTTCTGATTTGTATCAAGTTAATTTGGAAACGTTTATGCATAAGTATAATGCCGATATCCTGCCCTTTTCTTTTGATAACTTTTTTCAAAACCACACTGCATACATGATCATGGCACAAGGCAACAAGTTTCAGGAAATTTTCATCATAAACGTGTTAGAACTGACTGTGGTAAAAATGCTGTATTGTGTAGGTCCTGTTGCATGGCGTTGCGTTTCTAATAATGTTAAAATGTTACCATTACATATGTTTTCCTATCGAGTAGAATCGCGACTGCTTGCTGGGTATTGACTTTTATGTGGTACATCACTATGTGATTTGTAAGATGTTTGTGAGAGTTTTTAAACTGAGCACACTTTTGGTTCCATTGCTTTGTTTTTATTTCGTATTGAACTCATGTTTTGTGCTTCACCTGTACTGTTGAATTTGGCAGTCATCAAATGTAGGCTGGGCTTGATTAAGTGACTGCTTTGACCGTCTTTCGCCCAACCTGTGCTGTTTGTTTTAAGCTTTGTCGATTGAACTGTGTTCTATTGCTGTGTACTTTCAACGCAAACACGACTTAAATTGTTACGTGATTACATGGAATCCTCCCCTTTGAAAACGTCCACCAATGTTCACAAAGTCCAATTTACAAAAAAGCGATAAGTAAATAATCGCGTTTTTATGAAATGGTTCGGTATAACGCGTGTAAAGCTCTTGCAACGTTTTAAAATGGAATACAAAGCAGCGATCGACCTACTTCCCAAACTGGTTACATAGCACTGGATGTGTCCTTTAAATCCCGCGAGCGCCACTTTTCTTGTTGAGCTTTGCACAACAATAACTTGCCAGCCGATTGATCTAGAGAAGTCGTGTAGTTTAGATTTACTTCATTAAAGATGGCCGATAAACCCAGTGGATATTTTAAAACTTTTGTCTACTTGCCATAATAAGACCGTGAGTAATTTACTTTTGCAAACTTTGCTTTACTTTGTTTAATGATGTTTCCGCTTTGGGAACGTTGGTGTCTACTGCTATTGGAAAATACATAAAAACCCTTTTCGGTTTGGCAAAATTAATGAGAAATTGCTTGTATTTCCTTGGTAACACCAGTATTTACTAAGGTTTGAATTGCCTTTCAGTGGATTGCATGTTCTTCAGACACATGTTACTCATAAAATACAGGTAGTTTAAGTTTTATAAAATGGCAAAGCCAAAACACAAACTGAAGAAAACAGCCACGTATGCCGACGACTCGAAAAAAGTTAGAGAGTTCACCTCACTGTGCGTGGAACAATGCCCTGCATTACTTATGAAGTCTCTTTTTAAACTTTTCAATTTGAGGCCTAGTTTTTTTTGCAAAAAAACACAACTTCCTTGTGAGACAGATTTCAGTGTGGGCTTCACGCTATCGTGTCTTACTGTTGTGTTGCGCTTTAGGGCCACCCAAAACAAAGCCTTACTTCTGCTTTCATCAGATATCTTGCGATTTCTCTTCGAAATTGGAGATGAGTAGTCTTAATGCGATCGACATAGCTGTAAAAGCGAATAACCGCCACAACAGAAAGATTCAGTCTGATGCTAAATAGGTTTCACCAATGCTTTTCTCATCGCAGCCGCGGTCGGTACGATGACAGCATACGAGCACACACATCCACACCGGCATCCCTTGATCGTACACCTTCACAACGTGTGTCAGTTCTACCGCCCTTGTGTGTTCGTATTTAACCAGTCTTTCTGTTTTGCTGCCAGGTGTCACAGTAAAACAGTGGCTGGCACTTGTAACTAGACAGTTGTCGTTCCACCTCATAAAAATAACACTGCCATCTGATCGCATGTGTTCCTAATAAGTTGGTTCTCCGATAATCTTTTTTCCACAGTATATATTGAAGTTATACGGAAAACCGTTATATCCAAATTTCACTGGTTTTCCTTGTGTGAACTGTTTAGCGCTGTGAAGACCTCAATACGGAACCATTGATTCATCTTTGCTTAGATTTTTGTGGCACACACCAAACTGTTAGCAGGTGGTCTTCAGCTTTTCTAGCAATGGTAATGCTTTTTCCAATTTAGAGGAGGCTAAATTTTGATTGTCAACTGGATGCAGTAAGACTGTTTGGAGGCAAAGAGACAGAAGTTTCGACGACCGCTACATATGTGTAGCTATAGCTGTATAAGTGAAACCCTTTCCCAGCACAGTCAATCCCCCCCACACACAAGCCGTGGTGTACACACTACACATTAAAATTTTTCAGGCAAAATGCTATTTAAGAAAAAATGCAATTTTGAAGGATTTTGTTTTGTTTGATTTCGCTAAAATTTACAAGTGGTCTCATTTTTGCCTATGGCTGTAGCAATCTATCAGCATTCTTGCTATCCTGGGAAGCAATTTGACTGTATTTTTTAATGAAATAGATTGGTGCAAGTGACAAACTCTTTTCACATCTGTCGAACAAAGAGTTATATCAGCAACGCTGTGGTGTGAAACAAGCATAGGGTTAAACGTTACTTCACTATTTTCCTCCTACTCAGTTGGTGTACTCACGCCTGTTGACAAAAGTTGATATTTCTGTACTGTTGAAAATCGCTTTCAAACTCCTTGTGAGGAGAGAGATGGACACAAATTGTAAACTAACGCTTGAATCAGTTAAATGCGAGATGCAACTATAAAAATATTTTCATGGCATATACCTTCTTGAAAATATTTCGAGTTTGCAGTAAGCAAACAAAGATTAGGTTGGTCACCCGAAAGACTACGTTTTGATAGAATATGAATCGCCATAAAAACAAAGCAACACTTCGTATTTCATGAAGGGGGGGTATTTTGAATAGCACCAATCTAGAAGAAATTAAAAAACTGGATTCCCATTGTTAATCCGTGAAATAGTTACGAGCTTAAACATGCTTCCATTTTGGGAACGTTGGTTTCTATAGGGTTAAAAATAATAGATGCTTTTAGATTATGGGTTTTTTGTCGATGACGTCATGATTGGGATAAGTTTTCGAAGTTTTGACAGAGGTCACTGGGCCCTTTGGGACAACCCAACGAGCCAACTTTTTGATCAATTTTATATTTTGGCCGAGGTCACCGAGCCCTGGGGTCCAACCCAACGAGTGGGGGCCAACCCAACTTTTGCAAAGTCTTGTACTTTCGACTAAAAAACTGGAAAGTTTTGGACTTAAGTTTTTCTTGTGGTGACGTCATAAATGGAGTAGGTTGAGTTTTTTTAAAGACGTCATCGGGTCCTGGGCCCCAAACGTAAGAGGCAATATTTTGTTTCTTTTTTCAATCTAGGGAAAAATCCGCGCCTTTAGAGGGTTCGGTTGGACTTCTGGCTTTAGTGGTTCGAAAGTTATGGTCAAAAAAACGCAGAGTAATTAACTTGTTGTTTTTAAGTAATAACGTCTGAACCAGAAACGCTAGAAGGACAATTAAATCCTCCAACTAAAGACTCGTATTATAGCCTAGTTCCCAATAGAAATTTGAGCCAGAAATTTTGTTCGTTGAAATGTTTGGCGCCCAAGGCCCCATGAGGTCATCCAAAAACTTCTAATCTTGCCCCAATTAAGACGTCACCTACAAAAAAACTAAAATCTAAAACTTCCCCATTTTTTCCTTTAATCTAAATTGCAAGACTTTCTCTTGCATTAAAGGGTGTGAACGGCTCTCTAGTTCAATCGCCTGGCGAGCTATGCTGATGCAAACCAGCGCAAATTCTCCAAAAAAATGATGGACCTGGGCTTTAAACAAGATTTAGGTATAGCCTTGACACTGCAATAAAATTTAAATCTAGTTATAAAATCACGATGGAAGCACTCAAGGCTGAAAATTTGCTGTTGCACTAGCAGCTCATGAATTTCAAACATAGAAATGTCCAGATTTCGACAGGTTTTACAAAAAAAGACGAGGAGAGCTTTTTCTCCTCCTCCAAGCATTTGTAGTGGCTGCAGGCTCTTTGCTTGGGCATGTGGTGAGTGCTATGCAATCATTTGCGTTGCGTGAATGAATTTCCATTCAATGACTGACCGAACGCACCTCGCACTGATGGAAGAGGCACTTTTTGGAGCTGGCTTGAAAAGGGCGAGTGGTTTGTCACGCGCTACAGTTGGTTAAGAACTGTAGTTTAAATCAGAAAGGGAATAGGGGAGCTTTTGTGTTTTTGTTCAGTTGATGCCGTGGCGCACAAAAAGTTTGCCATGGAAAAATTAAGTGGTGTGTTGCAAAACCGGGTTCGAGTGTTGTCTTTGAGCCAAGTCGTCCAGGCAAGAGGGTCAGCAGCAGGCTAATGAAGCTAGTGTGAATCGGCAATAAACTTGGTATGGTCGACCCATATTCTGCATGAGTTGTTTTGTAGACAGGGAGACCTCAACATTAATCGTTTTCCCAGACGGGAAGATCATACACACGTGCATCGCATGCAATCAAAACACCAGAATGTGCGCAAGTGTGTCCCATGGTTGGGATAAAACATACAGTGTGGTTTACAAATTTTAAATTAGAATGAGTAGCACACTCCCCAAAATGATTGAAGAGTTGATTTAATTATTGTTGAACGAAAGAGGTACACTGCAGTTTACGAATTGATAAAAAAAAGAATTAACACATGATGAAAGTATGAATCGTTAACGTTAACCCTGCATACATTTTACAAATAGAATAAAAGCGCATTATAAATTGAAAATATTAACATTTTGTTGCCAGAGTTGCGAGCACTTCATCTCATGACCTTGAACAATTAAATGCAAAAATCGTATACTTACTACGGCATAGCTGCAGCAATGTAGTTTTTTCCATCTTCCACAAAATCACCGGCTTGAGGCAACTTTGTTACGTTTGAAACAATGGGAATCACGCTTCCATTTACTAGTTTGTGTGAAATGACAAATATGCAACTGCGGAAATATCAAAGACCTTCATTGCAAAGACATCTTTTAACAGTTGTTTTTCAAGTGAAAAAATTTCAATATTATGATCGTTACAAACTCAAGGAAATTTCCTCATTCAAACATTTGTTCTGTCCTAAAAAGTAATAGCTACATCTGCAGTCTGCACTATAATTTCTTCTCTCAAAATTCAACTAAACAATTAAACTTAGTTGTAATGTTGTATGCTGAACCATAACCCTTTACCACAATATGTGGAAAAGCATTAATTAATTGTTAATCAGTGATATATATTATGAAATGATTATACGGAAAACAATATTACAAAATTCCCTTCAAATGGCTACAATTGCACAGCATCACCAAGCATTTGAATATGATTTTAATGAATGCTAAGTACAGTAATCCTTTAAGGAAGGTTTTCGACGCTAAAATGTGATGAAAAACATCACGATGCCTTTTGCAGCTTTTCAAAAATTGCAAATATAAGCAAAATCTGCTGTTAAAAAACATGTTGTTGGAATACCAAGGTTTACAAGTAAAGTTTATGAACATCTATATCATTGTTTGAAATAATAACGTTGGTCGTGACACACTAAGGACACCATTTCGCGAGGGTAAGACCAAATTCAGTAGGGCACCTTTACAAAATGAAGCAAGAGCGTCAAGGAAAAAATCATTATATGTTTTAATCTCAGTACAGGTCACGTTACTTTTTATCGAAAAATAAAGTAAAATATCGAATTGTAAACCAAAGTTGCATGCTGTCTCTTCAAGGAGTAAGATTAAGAAGGTAGAAAGTTTCAATTATGACAGCCCTTGTAATACCTGTCAGGGGGGTGTATAAACATAGCTGGAAGTCAGGTTACGTTGCACCCTTGGTTGCTTAAACAGTAGTTTCCTGAATTGGGATAATCGCAAAGTCGAACATATGTTTCAAATATGCACTTTGTGTTGCATTCATAGCTTCGCTCCAAGTAACGTTGACACAACTACCATCACTTTTTCTCACAAAGCAGGTGCTACGGTATGTCATCCTGTGCATTACCAGGAGTAAAATATTTATATCGAAACATTTTACAACCATCGTTACCTCATTGGAGTCAAAACTTGCAAATGATGCAAGGTTGATAATTCTACATAACATCCTTTGATGAACTGGTCACTAAAAATGGGTTGAACAGGCATGATTACGCATTGGTGATCAGTTTCAGACTTTGAAAAGAATGAACATACTGTCCAGGGACGGTAGACTGGACAAATTGGTTCGCAAGTTTTTTGGTGTCAGAGAGGTTTCTCAATCCACTTGAGTAAAAATCATTAATTGTTTGCTCTCATTAACTTAACCCAAACTTTGAGTGCGTGGTTTTGTGATATATACAAAATTCTTGTTACAAGGATTTCCAACAAACTTGTGATTATTCCACTCAAATTTGTAAACCATTGTTTCTATTACGCAGAATTGTTTTGTTCTGCATGAATGAATTTCGCTTTTTCAGCGTTGAAATTCTCTTTAGTAAACGGTGCTCCAACTTCAATTTTGCATCGCATCATTTACTCACTTTCTTTTGCGTCTGACAATTCCATCGAAAGCCAGGGTTGTTAAGAAGCAGAGCAAATGAAAACCGTAATTGAGCATTTTTGTTAAAATTAGCACAGTATTTTGCTGCATCGTCTTGTTTCAGACGTTTCACTCACTAAAAATGATTGCATGATGCAGCCACAAGCAATTATAGGAATTCCAAAAAGGCAAGTCAAGAGGTGTCTTAATATTTCACTGAACTTAGCATTACATAGGCCTACTTATTTTTGATAGATTGGTTTAATAATATACTTTTGAGAAAGATACCGCAAGCATAAACACAAGAAACTAAAAAGTTAAAAGTTAACCATCGTAAGCAACATGACATGTGATCGGACTAGCCATCCCTTCGGAATAAGAGATGCAGTGACATGAAAGTGGCGTATTACTATTTTCCAGCCAATGTCTGCAATGAGAATTAGTTATTTTTTGCTTAGTCCGGTATTATTTCGTGGTTGCTTCATCTAAACAAGCTGCAATGTGTTGAACAGCGACGAAAAACTATTTGTATGAAATTTTTTAAAAGAATTCAGAGGATTGTAACTTTAATTCAAGTATAGTGGAGGTCTTAGCTGTTTCACCAAAACGCATCTTTGATTGCGAAAAGTTCTTACCGCTGGTTTGCTAGTGATAGTATTCTATGCAACCTGAAGTGCAGCGCCGTAAAACTTCAGTTTCAATCGTATCGTCAAAATCAAGTCAAAATCATCCATTCAATACTGATTTTAAACAAATCGATTTGAAACGCGATTTTTGGCATGAGAGCTTTGTTTTATGAGTAATAAACAAGGTAATTTCAATTTACTATTATTTCTTTATAAAATGTATGAACCGGAAGTGGGACATTTTTCCCTGCAGTATTGTATCCTGAAATAAATATGTCCCAACATTATTGAAGACACACGAATACAGGGTGACACAAAAATACGGTCATCACTAAAATCAAATAACTTCCAAAATTTCATTTAGCTTGACACAAAACTTCAGCTAAATTAGGTCAAGCTTGTGTAGCAGACATCCCCAAAGTTTTAAGTCTGCACTACAAAAACTCTTTGTTTCACTGGCGCTCGAAAATGTGCTCCAAATTAGCTCCCCAGCGCTGCAGGCACATTTGGATCCGGCGGGCAAAGTTCTCGATGACCCTCCCGCATTCCTCCCTTGGGATCG
>JGI24158J21664_10009222_pt1 | contig 13164 bp, 11 predicted proteins | sample Ectturendosymbi3_FD_21664 | JGI IMG/M metagenome (IMG submission 21664) | reverse complement strand
ATATTTTCTTTTGTGCGCAACAGGAGAAAATGACGCCACCGGATTTATTGCTGGATTTTGGTACGGTCTCATTCATGGTTTTAGTGGCGTTCCNAGTGGACATCACACAAACTTGCAGTTCCGAGACGATCTGCTNAAGTTGGCAAGTCAGCTTCACGAAATGGCTGGATTTCAAGAGTAGGNTACATCTTTTGTTTACGCTTGGGCAACGGAACTNGGAACATAAGAAAGCGAAAATGGGANATTTCACTCTTTATCAAGTGCGTGCACCTCATGTTCGCCGCTACTATGACTGGAGCAATTTCACTAAGGTGCTCTGAAACTTGTTTGCCAAATATGCACCCTCGGTTTCAACAAACTGCGACAATATTCTCTGCATTTATGGAAGACATCAGTTCAAAATTATTTTTTGCTTCCGTTGAGATTCCTGTTGTTCGTTTTCAGTCTTTGTTCTTCCGAAATCTACTCAGAAATAAACTTAAACCATGCCTTAAAATATGGTAGCGTTACTGCTAAACCAATTTTGCCGGCCCCTATGCATGTCTGGAAGATTTTATAATACTTCCCCTAATGGGTAGGTGCACGTTGACCTTTGCCATAACGTTGAGCAAATCTTTATCTAGTTCGCATCAGAATGTGACCGACTCGTGGTTTGTAGTACACGCTGGAATTCTCATCATGTTCGGTGTACTGTGTGTATTGAGCCTGTTTTGCAAGTGCAGTGTCAAGAGAAGTGTTGTCAACAGGTGTGGACGCTAAGGGTATGCTTCCCTACCAGCGGAAGCAGTGGCGTGCAGATGTTTAGTGACCCACGGGGCGACTGCTTGATTGCATGCCTCCATGCCAAACTTTAGTGGCTTATGGCGGTCAGTGTCACTGGATATACGCTGTTTGTGCCGCCACCGTATGACGTAATATTCACGTTTGCAAGCAAACGTTCTCTCGAAGTTTGCTGACCAATACATGCATGTTATTCTACACGCACTCTCCTTACTCGTTGTTGCACAATGTGTCACTGTAATGAACATAAATCATCACCGCTCCAAGGTGGGAGACGACAACATAATACAGCACTCAACGCTAACACAGAGCACGTCATAACTGCAAAAAATCTGGCAACGCGTGAAAACAGGGGAGTAGAACACACCCGGTGTTACGTCAACGCAATTCACAAGTACTACAAAGACATCAGGCTGCGCGAATGCCTCGTCGAATAGCAGTTGAGCAGAGCAGGTATGCGGCTAGGGACACCCAGGATTGACAGTTTGAAACTTGCTAAGCTACACAAGAGAAAACTTTCCTTTTATAATGCGGCTGTTGCATGTACAAGGGGGACAGAACAGATACGGGCAGAGCCGTGTGAAAGGCTGTTGGGGCCCCAAAAAAAATCCAGATTGGGCCCTTTAATATCATTTTTAATATCGCGTAACCACAACTTTACAAAATACTGCTATAGTGTCCAACGTCCGAAATTCTTTTTCGAAATTAACGAATCATGATATTACATGATTAATCTACCGGCTCTGCATTGAGGGCAAAAACCAGAAGAGTAAAAGTCAAGGGTAGAGAGATGGTTCTAACTTGCCAATACAATATACATTGTGGGGCCCCTACAAATGGTCGCCCCCCCCGACCGGGGGTACGGGGCTGCCTTGCCACGGCACTGGATACGGGCTGGTGTGAGCGGTTATGATCGATCCGCCTGAACTGCCAATAAATGACGAAGCTCGAATATTGCAAGCATAGGTGTGCCGCTGTATTAGCGCACACCCAAGGTTGCCACATAAAAACAAAACGAGAAACTAGTAATACATCAAAAAGTCAGCTGAATCAAGCAAGTTGAAATAGTACAATTTTGAAATTTGGCTCAAAAAATCAATTTAACGTCCATAATCATCTTTCTGTCCCTTTTTGTGATTTCCCTTGATCGCACGATCTGGAAAAAGTCATGTCACTCGCTGTCTGATTGGGTGTGCGCCGCACACCTAGAGAGTAGGAACCAGGTATTGAAGAATATGAGAATTATTGGCATTTGAATACGCAACCGCTGGTGTTGACAAATAAAACAAGTTGTGAAAAATTAAATCCATGCAGCATGCGTTCATACCCTCACAACAGGAAAAACGATCTAGTTACAGCATTTTAATATTTTTAATTCCTCCCTTCGGATGCCCCCTACCTTGGATGTCCGGGGCAGTCGCCCCGTTCGCAACCCCATCTGCACACAACTGAGCCGAAGTCACCAAAAATTTATGAAGGCAGATTGAAACAGTCATATTCATTTTCGTGTTTATCATCCAATTTTTCAGTCTCTTGATGTTGATCACATTATGCGTAGGATGTAGGGATCTAAATTTAATAATACAGTTACAAACATGTGATTCTTCGTCAAAGTTATTCGATGTTTACGTTCAAAGCAGAAATGGTAGGTTTCTTGAAGTTGTGTGTGGCGCTCATGTTCAAGGGCTGTTGCACGCATCAGGAAGAAAGGGGTTTTGGTGTCTTTGCTCTTTTTGGTTTGACAGAGAAACAGGGTGTTACATACCAGTGGCGTAGCAATCCAAAAATTTTGGGGGGGCAAAAAGTTTGGTGGGAGCCAAAATGTTTGATTTTAGGCGAATAACGCTATTGTGTTTAGAAAAACGTCTCTCAACGCAAAAAATGACTATATTTTCTAAAAATTTGGGGGAAGGTATGGCCCCTTTGGCCCCCCCTGTCTACGCCTGTGCTACATGCACCGGGAGCCAAACTGCGCTGTTTAATATGTGATGAAAACTGATTTTGAACAGAGGTAGGTTGCTGATATTAGACAGAGGAAGGGGTTGCAGACAAAGGCAGGTTATGCACAAATATCCTTGCTGCAAATGGACGTTGGACAGAGCTACGTAGGAAACAGGCAGACAATGCAACGTAGACTTGGCAATATAACGGATGATGAAGTCAGGAAACTCTCACCAAGATATTTTAAATGAATTAAAAAAACAATAAAATCGATAATCACACTGATTGGTAATTCCGTGAAAAATGTTCATAAATAACCGCCAGTTGTATGCAATGACGCAAGTGCAGTGGTGATTTGTTATCGCAATCTTCCGGGTAGGGTCTCTTAGCAACAGCATATTTATGGTCTAGAGCAGGGGTCTCCAAACTACGGCCCGCGGGCCAGATGCGGCCCGCGAAGCCATTTCATCCGCCCCGCGAAGCCATTTTGTCAATGATGAAAAAATAATATACAGCACTTACGAAGAATTTGTTGATTTGCTAGAATATAACATATTCCGCAACAATCACATTGTGTATGGAGTCCGGCCCTCGACATGTTTAGTATTACCTTATGTGGCCCTCGGACAAAAAAGTTTGGAGACCCCTGATCTAAAGTAATAAAAATATTTGACTAATTAGCTAATTAATTTGTCTGTTTTAGATCATAACTTTTGAACCAGAAACGCTAGAAAGTTGGTCAAAGGCTCAAAAGACTCGGACTCAAGTCTAGTTTCCAATAAAGTTCAGCAAAATACTTTGGTCTAGCGGTTGGGCCCTAGGCCAGGTAACATGAGCCAAAATGGGCAAAAAACTACTTCACATATGACGTCACTCACATCCGCAACTCCTAACCAAAAATACATTTTTCATCACAGACCAGAAGACTTGCCAAATTTTTTGAGGGTTTGAACAGCTCTTTAGCGCAATCGGCAAAGGAGCTATGGCGTTGGTAAGGCAACCGTAAGCTGCTGGTTTTAAGCCGATTTCCAGGTATGAATATATCGTACACCAGCTCTCAAGGTGTTAAATATGTGCTGTCCCAAAAACTTAGGATCTTCACTTGTTTAAACAGTATGTATATAATTTGAGGAAAGTCAATCTTGAGCTGCCTTGCAACGAGACTTGCTGATATGTCTGGTGACCCCAGGGAGTCCAGTGAGTTGGAGACCTTCTCACCACCAGTGCCTGTCTCTGGCTGTGGTCAAAGGGAATACTTTGGTTTGTGTGCAAGTTTGACTTGATTTTGTTAGCCATCACCAATGTACTAATGAGTATTACTGCCTGCCAATTGCCTTTTTTCAATGCATAGATATTGCTTTCAAAATGTTTATGCTTTTTGTAACTTTTGTTATCTCCTTGTGCAGTGTTATTTCACTCATTTTAAGCTATCTTGACTACCACATTGCCTATGATGGAGCTACACCATTGCAATATGACTTTATGTTCCACTTCACTTGAACTTCTGAGGTATATTACTTAAGAAAAGACTTTAAAGCTGCTGTACATTATTGAACAGTCAAACATGAAATTGTTTTTTAATCAGCATGTTGATTGTAAAGCACTCCCAAAAGAAGAACATTGACAACAAACAGTATTGTAACTAGAATGCAACATTACTAAGTAACACTTATGAAAAAGGGTCTGCCAAAGACCTGAATCAGGTTTTATGAAAAGGCAATGTCTAAACCAAGACATTTTTATTAAGGTGTCGTAGGGACCCGAGTCAGGTCCTTACAATCAATGAAAATTATCAATCCGCTCCCTAGAACCAAAGAAAATCACGTCCCCAGAATCAGAGAAATGGGGCCCCTACCAGGTACCTAACATTTTCCTTAAAAAAAAACTGGTCTAAACAAGACCTAAATTAAGTTTTATGAAAAGGCAATGTCTACATGACTAAAGACCATGCCTGCTTTTCACTTTGGAAGGTCTGAAAACCCATATCAAGCAAAAACTGCTGAACTCTGCAAAATATGTAACCAATTCTTGTATGTCAGTGCTTCTCAGAGTCTAGAATGGTATGATTGATGGCAATTTAATTTTTTTCTAAACCTCAGCCCTAACATTTAATTCTAAGCCCCAAACCAGAACCATTGCAAAAAAATCTTCAATAAGGGGTCTTTAACTTTGTGCAAGGAAGGCTTGACATTCTGAAAATGATAAAACTCCACTGATTTATAGTATTTCATATTGCTAGAGGTTTAGATGTTAGGATTAGGGCTCAGGTTTAGAAAAATTGGAGGGGCTTGGAGCTTTGTTTGGAGAGGCTAAGCCCACCAAAATCCCCCATAGCAACAGGACTGCCTTAACCCTAAATCCTAATCCAAAAACTTGACCATAAATCTAAATCCATGTCTGGTTTTCAAAAGTTTTTAAAAAGGTAGTGTCTATTTTTCCGAAGAGCAGCAAAACCTCTGCTGGATATACTTTGCCTTTCAAACCTGTTCAGAACCGCATCCACTTTTCTCCAGATATAAAGCTGAGCTCCTGACACTAGCAGCATGGTGAATGTAGTCGAGGGTGTGTGTCTACGGCTGTTATATAAGTGCTTGTCAGTTCAGCTCTCACCATTGCTATTTTCATTTTCCTACAGTACTTTTTTTAACTTTCTATAGCTTTCACGGTTGACGTAGTGGCTGTAGGTTTGTCAATGAACCTTAATTTTGTTTAAATTATTTGTCTGCAGCCTGTCACACAACACGTTTGAAATCAAATGCTGAGTTCATCACACTAACAACATCCAGAACGTAGTCAAGAAGTGTCTACACCAGCTGTACAAGTGGTTGTCAGTTTGGCCCTCACCACTGCTGTTGTAACTTTCATAATATAGGTTACAGCTTTGATGGCACCAGTTTTTCTTCACTTTTTTTTTTGAAAAACTTGCCTTCAGGTTAAGGGTTTAGGTTTAAGGCTAAGTTTGGAGGTGAGGTTTGGGGTTTAAGTTTTGGGTTTAAGTTTTGGGTTTAAGATTAGTACATTACTAGCAAACATACTGCAGTCTAGCACACACTTGTGCATTAGTGTCACGTGAAATACAGCAGACAAATATGTTTTGAAAAATGCAAGTCCACTGGTGAACTTATGGCCACAGCCTTTGGTTTAGGTTTTAGGATTTGGGTTTATAGTTTAGCTTCAGGGTTTAGGTTTACAGTTTAGAGTGTTATGCTTTAGGAACACCTGTAAATTCCACAAGATCACTAGGATCACTAAGATAGCCAAGATCACTCAGATTACCAAGATCAGTAAAATCNCCATGANCACTAAGACTAATAAGATCGCTAAGAGCACTGTGACTGAGATCACTAAGATTACATACTAAGATCACCAGGATTATTAAGATTGCCAAGATCGCTAACAATACAAAGATTACAAAAAGATTGCCAAGATCAGTAAGATTGCTTACATCAGAGATCAACATTAAATTGTACTGGATCTAAAATAAAATCTTTTTTGGATTAGATTTGCACTGTTGATTTTTTGGAAAAGAGTATAGAATGAGAATCACATTTGACTAAATTCATGGAGATGAATTGCAGCATTTTTGTTGTTAAAAAGCCCCGACTTGTTAACACTTTGACTCAACATGAACTTGTAACTCACATTTAAATTTTTGACTGTTATTAGATTTGCACCAGGATTTAAAATTTTTGGATTTGATATCATGAAATACGATTGTCCGATCAATGACCATGACATGAAAGCAAATCATTGGTTTGATCAACTCTGGATTGAATCCATGTTTGCAGATACTATTGTTTTACAAATTTATGATTTGATCCTTTTATCTTACTAGTTGCTTCAGCTAACTATGGGGGTATAAGCCTTCATGAATACAGTGTGAATCTAGCTAATCTGAATGAACATCCATGCTGAAAAAAATTACGGCCACGTTGTAACAGAAGTTCATTGCATAAATCACAGTGGTGTTATTTTAAGGCGGATGAGGAATGTAGCCACTAGTATAGGAGGCGGAAGTGCAACCACATCCCAAAAGTTTTGAATTGGTAAAAATCCAGGTAAAATCACCTAAAATCAGTGCAAAATGTAATGAAATTTGGGCAAAATATGTACAAATCTTTGCAAAATTGCTGCATGTGCGTTTATGTTTTAAAACTGCACCCAAAATTAAAGTGAACACGTTTTTCTTGTTTTTGGAGGCCATGTTTTAATTTAGCTATTTTCAGGCAAGTTAGGTGAAATTTGGGCAAAAATGATGCTTGAAGTGCCTTGCGCCCAATGAAATGCAGTTTTTTTAAAGGTTATATTTTTAGATTTTTTTCAGACAAGTTAGCGCAAATTTGGGCAAAAATTCTTTGCACCCCCAAAAATTTGCCTGAGACTCATACACCTATGAATGCGACAGCCACACAAGATTCACTTAGCACAGGGGTGGGCAATTAGCGGCCCGCGGGACACATGTAGCCTGCCACAGCGTTTTCAGTGGCCCACGGAAGCATTCAGGAACAAATTATCACGTCTGAAATTTCCTTGAACTTATCACAGTAAATGTTAGTGTTCAGGCTAACTTGAACCAAGACTTGATTCTATTTCTACTAGAGCAGCATTTCTCAACTTGAGATCGTAAGGTTTGTTTGGGGCATGCAAAGATTTCAATGTAACGATATGTTTAATTTGTCGTGTTTGCTCAAATCGCAAAATCTGGTCGTCGGAATTATCTTGCTTCTCTGAGCTGTTTGTGTGTTGCATATAACGTAATTTAATAGGGGTGCAATTTAATGCATTGGAGTTACCAATTCAAATATCACAAAACGTTGCAAAATATGATTGGCAATCTATGCATCCGAAGTCGAAACTGAAGATCAGATACGTCTTTTCATCATCAGACCACCGTTGTACAGCCCAATCTGTTAGTTTTATCATCCACAATCCTGCACATCTATCGTCAAAATCCAAGGTGAAGTAAACCACAAGCGGTATATTGCTTGTGTCCATTGATGTATTTAGTTGTTCATGTTCTAAAACAGTTGTAGTCTTTGATACCAGCAACTTATTATTGGGAAATTGCAGCCAGCAGTCAGGTAGAAACATATTCTGCTTCCAATAGTACTATGATACTTCCATTTCTATTGTTGCCATGGACAAGAAACACAAGTATTTTGAAGAGTGTTTTAAATTTGGTTTCACCTCCATAGTTGGAAAAAACAGCGAAGCCACAATGTGTTTTGCGCAGTGTTCTTCTCGGTGCTGATGCTGGTTTGTGAAACCTTCGAAGTCCATACAGCAGTTAGAGCCAAAGCCTTCCAACATGTCACAAATAACTTATTCTAGTTTTAAACCAACTGTTGACTAAGATAGCCTACCAAGAGTTGACTGTTGTGAAGTTGCAGTCTACATTCAGGAAGAAGCGTACTGCAGTGGTATAAAGCCTATCAGTGCTAAATATATGAAGCCTTCGAAATTGATATGGCATTTAGAGACAAAACATCCAAATCACGCCACAAAAAGTTATAGAATTCTTTCGACGTGATGAAGCGAGTTTGAAACATCAGAGACTTATCTTGACGGATGTTTCTACCAAGAAGACAAGCATCGTATGAAGTCGCACTTGAAATTGCCAAGCAAAAAACTCACACCACTGGAAAAAAACGCTTGTGAAACCTGTTTGTTGGAAACAGTGAAACTTCTTCTTGGAAAAACTAACAAGGTCAACATGAGACAAATATCTTTTTTCAGTGATATTGATCAGAGGTTCACTTCAGATCTGATGTTACTTCATGTGATCAGTTGCTTGTTTTCATGACTCGTATTCAATCGGGAAACATTAAGATCCTGTTTTGTGAAGAATTGCAACTATACAAATGCAGATGTTCAGGAGAAGTAAAAATATTTTGCTCCTGCAGAGTTGCAGTAGAAATGCTCTTATGATTGTTACTCGTCTGTTACATGATTGTTACTTGCCTGTTTAAAGAATTCTGCAAAGAATTCTATTTCGACACGCGAGTTTTTCTATTCCGCATGTCTATATGCTGGCTATTTTAAAGGAAACTTTCTAAACCACATTTATGTGATGAAGTATGAAATAAAGTTATTCTCAGAAATGAAAGCCAGCGAGTTGTTGCTTTACGTTAGGGACAAGATTTGGTTGAGGTAGAAAAAGTCTTGCTTATTTGGCTGAAACTTTTGGAAGGTGTGAAGCTAAAGGTTACAAATCAGTTTCGCGGCGAATCTGCAAGCATTGTACTCGACGTTGCAAAACTGACTTTGTGAAGTAATGCAAGGAACATTGCTATATTTGAGAAATTGTCAATTGTTGAAAAAACTGAAGAACTTGGTAAGAATTTAAAGACATCTATAATTAATAGACCACCTTCAATCTCTTGAAATTGAGTTCCAATCATATTTCTCTGAGCTCAAAAGAGGAGAAGATGCATTTTTACTAAATTCGTTCTCTACCTGTCTGGCTATAGCCAATATTCTTGATGAAGTACAGGACCAATTTTGCGATCTTGGAAATGATTCATCAATATATGGTAATTTTCATTAAATGCCATTTTCTCAGTTCTGGTAAGCTGTGCATGAATTATATTCACATCGGTCTGAACTGGCTTTTCAAATGTTGCTTTTATTGCCATAATAATTGTTTGCGAGAGTGTTTTTTCAGTTCTAGCTCACATCAAAGCGGAGGCACGAAATCAAAGGATAGTCGCATCTGATAAAAGACTGGCACTGCCAAGTACTCAACCACGAATTTCGATGTTGGCCATACCGTAGCAAAGTCAACCGTCACATTGAAAATGTTTGCGAAACTCAATTGCCGTTTGGAATTAAATGTTATTAAATGCATTTTTGTGGCAAAAATGTTGTGGTAGTTTGTTGCATTTTTATATAACAGCATTTTTGTTGTAATCATAATGGTTATACAGCTTTTTTTAAAGGAAAATGTTAGGTACCTAGTATGGACCTGTAGGGACGCAATTTCTTTGATTCCAAGGACCCGATTTTCTCTGATTCTAGGGACTCGATGATAATTTTCTGATTCTAGGGACCAGAATTGGGTCCCTAAAACACCTTAAAAAACCCTGGTTATAACATCATATGTATTGAAAAAAATGTAGGAAGGGGTCACAGGGCGTGTAAAAATACCAAAGGGGTCACAAACCGAAGAAGGTTGAGAAACACTGCATTAGAATAGACGGCACAGTCCTCCTCTAAGTACAACCTTCTCAAAGTGGCCCACGAGCCAAATTAATTGCCCATCCCTGACTTAGCATATACATTGATAAAGTTTAGTTAAGAGATACAAAAAAGAATTCTTTGAAATGCTTTCGCATTTTGATGTTGGATTTTCATTCAAGTTGGATGGATTAGATTCACTCATTTCAATTGCAAATACTGACACCAGGTCTTGTTTTTGAAAAAGTTTTTGACTTCGGCTTTGAATCCGAAACAAAAATGTACAATCCTGCCAGAGTCGATTTCGGCACACCAAATCAATGGCCACTTCTGTCATAAATTGTTATCAGCCATCTGTGGACGATCATTTACCAGCCATACTGAACTGACATAGGAGTTCTTACGAGCATTGTTGCCGCCCATGTTGTGGCTGCATATGGTTGGTGCTGGTAGGCGTACATTACATCAGGTGATGGTTTCATTGGGCACAACTTCTTAAACACTCATCTCCAATGGGTTTCCTGCATATGTTCATTGTCATTGTTATTATTGCCCCCATGGCAGCTGAAGTGGTCAACCTTATGCAGGATAAAATTTTCATTGTGCACATAACTTTGTAAATACTCACCTCCAAAGGGTTTTGTGCATAATATTCCATGTTAGTACATGGTAATATGTTTTTAATGCCATTTTCAAATTCGTTGTTGAGCTAAAAATTATACAAAATTTTTCCATACTTTTCAAGATTGTGTAGGAACCTTGCAAAAGTGGCATATGTATTAGCAAAGCCAAAGCAACCATGGTGAGAGGCAAACTGATGACCCCTCATAGTCACACAGAAACAAACACTTCCCACTTGACCTGGTGGACTGACTCAAGACTGTACTATTAAATGTTACAAACTCAGCGGTATGCGTGCCACACAACATGGTTTTGAAACTCAGATATAGTTTTTAATGCTTCGAAAGCAAAAACCGGATACCGTCATTGAGACACTACCTTCTTCATAAAATAAGCTCAGACTGAGAGAAAAACATGGCGATAGTGACATACAGTCACTCATCTCAAAAACCACACTTTAACGTTACACTGTAAAAGATGGTTATCTGTCAGTAGCAGATCTTCATTGCAGATATTAAATCAAAACCAAAGACCTTTTATGAAACTCCACCCTAGAACTAAATACTTCTCTTATTTCATGTACCTAACACGTATTGGAGTAACGTTTGCTATTAATATTACTGTAACCTGTCCTTACCTTTGTCTCTTCAACTTCATTTAATGACACCATGCATCTGGTTGGGAACAACTCACATGCAACCCACCCCACCATGGTCTGTAGGTAAATTTATATTTCTTCACGATTTGTATGTATAAACAGTGTTTTCTGACCTTGTTTCTTGTTTTTGTAATGAAATGATGTGTTAAAATGCATTGCTCTCTGCCTCATAACCCTTGTTGCTGCTCGCTTCCTTCACCACCATGTGCTTGCTTCACCTGCTCATCCGTACATACATGCATCAACTCTTCAGTGAAGAGTGAAGAGTCTTCACCCATTGCTTGCCCACCATCATCTGCATTATGTTGATGTCTGTTATGTTTTTTTATTTTATTTTCGCTGTATTTCTGTTTTTTATTATTTGTGCATGTGCTTCTTTCCAGCACCCCTGCAGAAAAAAAAATCAAAATCAAAGTCAAAGTCAAAAACATAACACATAATAGGTAGGCAAGCAGTGGGGGAAAGTGGAAGTATGTACAGATGAGCAAGTGAACCATCCACATAGGAAAAAGAAGGCAAAACATGGTGACACAAATTGGAGTCACAATAACCAAAATTTTACAGAAACAATGGCACCTCAACAACAGTAAAAAGAATATTTACTCCTAGCCTAGGTCTGATTTCAGCCAACATCAGTCTCAAACCAAGATCATTCCATTATTGATAACAAGCTCCAAGCCAGTGGCGCCAAAATTTAGGTATGAATATTAATTAAAATATAAATTAAAATATCGCAACTTTTTTTGGCTAACAATTTTAGCATTGTCAAAATAGGTGATCAGGGGAAGCCAAAAAGAAACAATGACAAATTATTTTATGTTTTATCTTTACCTTTTATTTACTGTGCAATGTGGTATTTTTCCACTGCGGTTAAGTCATCACATAGATATCTGTTAATGATATCTGTGCTGACGGACATCTGTTCTTCTTTGCATTAATTGCATCTACTTCAACCGAAAAGGGTGGAAAACACTTCTGAGCCATTGAATTAAAACAAATAAACAAAAAAATAAAAAATACTAGCCTACAAATAATGTTGCACTGCAGTTAAAAGATTCTATGTACAATACGCCTATTCACTGTCTACAGGAAAGAGACACATTTATGTGAATTCTCAATCTCTGTAACCTATAGGCCTACAGCAGGCCTGCACAACAGACGGACCACAATAGCTTTTCACTTCTTGTGGCCCGTGAGCTTTCTCAACTCAAATTGCCGAAAATGTATTGCATAAGCCTGACTTCGAGTAAAAATGAATTGTCTTTGGTACACGAAAAGCGGAAGAGCTAAACAGCCTTATAATGAAAATCACGGCCAATGAGAACGATACAAACGACATATTGCAAACGTTTCGGTAACTCCTGTTAGCACTGTTCTTGACATAAATGGTGTACCACAGGTGCAGTAATCAACAAACAAAACAAACATTTGCGTTACGCAGACGGTTCACAATCACATCATGTTTGGCCACGACGAACATAACGCTTCGATGACTTTCCAGTTTCCACCACATCAGCCTTGGAAGGGTAAGTTCATTGGTTTGCTTACTAAAAATTAGAAACTAAAATTATCCACGGCAGTAAGGGTTTTCCAACAAATAAATCGTCCTCTTCTAGCTGTTCAAGGCATCTTTAACAGATCTTAGTTTGCGCTCTAGAGGTAGGTTTACGCTAAACAACGTCGGTTATGGCAGTGATAGTAAGACTCGAGTCAAGATTCTTAAAGGCAAAATATGGTTAAACTTACTGTTTTTAATCAAAGCACATGTATTGAAAACGCGTAGTTTGGCCATTTAAAACAAAACCTTGGTTCATAAACAAGGACGTTTTCTATAGCTGGTTAAGCAGGCAGTGGCGTACGCAGAAAATTTTCATGGGGGGGTTTCAAAATGCCAAAATTTTTCTTTGCACTAAAATCGAAAGTATGACAAGAAAAAATATAAAACAAGCAGCAATACAATACGTAAACGTTGTCAAGCAGTTATAAAC
>JGI24158J21664_10009221_pt1 | contig 13165 bp, 6 predicted proteins | sample Ectturendosymbi3_FD_21664 | JGI IMG/M metagenome (IMG submission 21664) | reverse complement strand
AACCGTCAGGCCGTGTAGTCCGTGGGGGGGTCGATGGATTGGACAGTGGAGGACGACATGGTCGACGGTTTGTTCTGCGCCACACTCACAGGCCGCAAAGGAAGCCATACCCCATTTGTACAGGCAGGAGCGGAAACGTCCGACACCGGTGCGGAGGCGGTTGAACGACCCGATGACCACTGGTTTCACACCAATCTCTCCCCCCCACATTTCGCAACAAAATTGCGTCCGTGGATGTGATCGACTTTAACTGCTTGCAATATGATTGGCAATTATTGACGTTGCTTGTAATATGATTGGCAATTATTGACGTTGCTTGTATTTTTGCAGCTGTTCAAAGGGCAATGTGACATTTCGTCTTTTATACATGGACTTTTCGAAGCTAACCGCGACAAGGATATCAAACTGAGGGAATTATTGTTGCTGCTTGAGCAGCAGTTCACCGTGAAAGAGCATGACAACCATGTCATAAAGCAGTTGAATAGTCAAGTTTCTAGTCTCAAGGTAGTTTCTTGTCTTGTTTAGCTTTACTGCTATCCAGTGGCGTAGCTAGAGGTTTGAGCCAGGGGGGAATTGTAGCTGAAAGGGGCCCACTTGTCGCTTTAGGAGGTTCACTAGCCAACACTCAGAAAAAAACTTGAGAAATGATGAAGATTCCTGATGTGGATGGCTATGCTAAAACCCTAGATCATTTGAAAATACTCCGAAAAACGCAAAATACAACAACGTACCGAAAACCAAAAGAATACTAAACACGTAAATATAAGCTAAGCGGGGGGACAGTTTTTACATTTAGCTTGCCAGGGGGGCGATTCGCCCCTATGCCCCCAGTCAGTTACGCCACTGCTGCTACCTTCGATTATATGCTGCATCACCTCAAGGCATGAAGTTATTACATGTAATGCAAACGCTAAAGCATAACTGAGCTAACAGTGGTTAATCAGAGATATGACAGTTGAGCAAAAAGAAAAATCCAATAAAACATGCACAGAATCTATATATATATATGTGATTAAATAACGTGGAGTAAGAACACCTGGAAAGAACTAATGATTCTCCCCGATAAAATGGTGTTAAAACCTTAATGTTCTGAAACGCAGAAGATGAGATTGGGTTGTAATTAACCGCGGCTCTATACAAAGGTTGGTAATTACGGCTGTAGAAAAACATTTCAAGTTTGTTCAAAATTTTCTACTTCACCTTCCAAAACACTGCTTACCTGCAATGCGAAGTCAACAGTAGGAGAAAAAAGTACGAATGTGACGTTTTTTAAACAACCTATGTGCCACATACTCACCAGGGTCTAAATCAGTGACGAACAACCTTCGTGTATTTTTGGTCCATGTTTATCGCCCGCCAAAGTGCTCGGGTCTTCGCTTTCACCAGATTACTTTTTGTCCCGCTTACAATTTTCAGGCAACTCTCAAGAACCATTGCATTTGATTTCGCGCACCTAAGCTTGTCCATCACTGAATTGCCTTATACAGTAGAAGTTGGTGTCGCGGCTGCAATCCTTCACGACAAATTTGAATGTGCAAATCTTCTTTCGGAACTTGTGTGCCAGTCGGGTTTGGAAACGCTGGTCTGAAATGTACAGCAGACTTAAAATCGGCCCGCTGTAGCTTTTCCTGAAAAGGAAACATCGGGCATCCAATGGGGTTTTCAGCACCGATTCATTATGATCAGAGCTTCGAAGATTACGGCACCGCTAAACACTTTTCAAGTTTTTGGTGCGAGAAACAAAGAATGGAGATGTAGGTGCATTTAACTATAAACCTAATATACCACCAACAAGCTTTCACCGTGTAAGTTGAGATAAAATTTTTGAAATTAATTTAAGTTAGATTTTAATGGAACACAAAACCTTAGAAAAGCTTGGTCATAAAGCTTATGATTTTACATGCAATTGAATTTTCTTCTGTCTGTGGTCAGATTCAACGAATCATCGAAGCTAAACACCAGGAATATGGTATTTTTCTAACTTGAACGTTCCTATACTCCAACGAAGTTGATCGTTTTTACAGCTTTTTTTATTAAAATTCCTTGGAATATACTCCCGCAATGATATTTGCTAATAGGGTTTCATGGTTTCAAAATGTCGTTCTGACGACTCATGTTCTTAATCAGCGCTCTTCAACCGATGTGCACGGTGCACCCCAGGGTGCACAAAAATATGTGTGGGGTGCACTACTACGAAAGGGTTCACAAGGGTGCATCACAAATTTGTCACACTAAACAGATACTTTTGCAAAACTTTCTGTTAGCAAAAATGAACAACTAACCAACCAATGACTTTCAGGATTTAACCTAGACTTTGCACATTCTAAAGTGCGGTGCGCAAGCATCAGACTATGTTAAGCTAACTGCTGTAATTAGTTGATTATTTGTGATTCAAAAGCAACAGAAAATGAGCCACTATCAACTGAATCATTTACATGAGTCACTGAATTATGGAACTTGCTTATTTAGGCCAGGGTACCCACAGACATGGACGCAATTACTTGGGGACACGGAGGACGCGTCCACCCACTTTTTCAGACGGTGTGGATATAATATGCCATGTACTCCCACCTGTTATCTTGAAGCTTTTCGTTTGGAAAGGTTTGAAAAATGAAAGTGACGTTTGTCGCATTTTGTGTGAAGAGCTTTTCATGTTAGATGTTACACATAGCCAATTTGATGTTGAAACAGAGTTTGGTGTGGTATCACTGATCCTGACGTTTTTTCTAATTTTAGCTTTTAGCTAATTTTAAATTTAGTTAATTTTAGGAGATTATTCCTCGGTTTGAGTTGTTGGTTAATATCATGCAACAACAAAAAAAGCTATTGAATATTGTTTCCTCGATTTTGTCGCGTGTTTTATGTAATATTGTAGTGTAATATTCTCTTTGCAGGATGATTTTAATACCGCTTTTCACCTCGGTTTACCTTTTAAGTAAATAGGGTGCATGAGTTCGTCAAAACATCTTTAAGGGTGCACCGCAACAAAAAAGGTTGAAGAGCACTGTTCTAAACCATACCTGGGTTCGGCAAATTAGACTCAGCCGTTCGACGAAGGTCAACACGCCACGTGTGCGTCCGTTCACCACTGATTTAAGTTTTCTTCTATGTGTGAAACTCAAGTATATATTTTTTGGCTTTGAGCGTATATTGCTTCAAACGTGTGAAAAACGTTATGACTCTTATAAAGCTTTGTTGCTTGTGTCTTTGCTTTTCTTTTTTAGCTGGCCTGATACAGCTGACGTAANGATTGCTGTGTCTTCTGATTGAACAACGNGTTATACTTTTCGCAAGTACTGTACAATCAAACAATGNTCTGTTGATTTCGTTCATTAGACGCAGTGATTTTGGTGCAACTGACGCATGCTCTATGTGTGAAATAATATAGTCTGCTTTCGTTTCGGGTCTATCAATATATGAAATGATAACTTAGTGCAGGGATTCTCAACCTGGGGTAAACGTACCCCCTGAGGTTAAATTTTACCTATCCTAGGGGTACCTTTAATGATGCTGAAGTTACAATACAGTTGTTTTTCTACAGCGATAGCGAGTAAACATAAAACAGGGGGGAAATTTTATGTTAGGGAGCTGGCAAGGGGTACACGGGAGTAAAAATGTTGAGAACCCCTGACTTAGTGCATGGATGAACATTGCGGGTTCAGTACCTCTGACAAGGTTAAGGGCCTCTGTTCGAATCAGAAAACGTGTTGTGGTATCTAATAATTCTTGATGCAAAAAGAAATTACAACTACGTCCTGTTCCATTTCAGGCTAAGACTCTCTGTTTGAAAAGAAACCTGGAGCTGGCAAAAGAAAAAGAGAAGTTGCAAAGTAAAAAGCTGGCAAAATTCCAAACCGATCTTTTGAGGGCGATAAAAGCTGCAAACGATAAACAAGCGGGTGGGTAAAGCGATACTGCAACTGCAAAGAATAAAAAAAACAAAACAACATATTGCAAACGTAATAATAAGTTTGCCTGTTTGTTCGTGATTTTATATTTATCACGGAGATTTTGTTTTCAATATCTTTTTACCTTGATTGTTTTTCCAGCAGAAGTCGAAGCCGAACTTTCCCGCCTTCGTCATAAAAATCGAAAACTTGACAAGAGAGTGAAAGATCTCAGAAACGAGAAGGCAATCCTGACGCATCGACACAATCCTGAGACATCGAAAAGACGTCACACGTTTTTCGAAGTTTCTCCGCCAAGAACAGAAGCATCAGTCCGACCTGAAACACGCCGACCAGCCGTAAATTCCAACCAAGATAATCTACACCGCGAACAAGCCACGCCTGTGAAAACGAACATCTTGGACAGCACTTCGCGAAACTGCAACTCTTCCAAGAACTTGTACTGGGATTCCAGTTACAGATCGCAAGTATGTTACCGGGAGTGGCTTCACTCTCGGCTGACAGCAGCCCTCATTGATAATAACCTTCACCCTGACTTTGCACGTACTATCCGATGTCTCAGGCTAGAAAGACTGTTTGATCAGATGATAAAGAAAAGTCCGCCTGGAGATGCTTCGGTTGACAGAAGCGTTGTTGTTTCTATTCGCCGGTTAAACTCGCCGAAAAAATTTCCTGGCTTCTTCAACACAACGCCTTTTAATATTTTTGACTCGATTGGAAAAAACTTTTACTCAGAAGCAAAACCGTTTTTGCCCAAAATGTTGCAAAATATTTTCGAAGACTCGCTTGGAAATACTCCAATCGAAACAACAGCAGAAACACACCTGACCACGGAGCACATGGCAGGTCATGCGGAAGTGGTGGATTCCGTGTGCGCTTGTGCAAACGACAGTTACAGCTTGAACGAAACTTCGAGCTGCCGCAACCTTGCGAACGTCTTTGAAGACCGCAGTGATGACAGAAAAATCGATCAACTGTCAAGTGAAAGAACAGCGGCTGCCTGCTCAATCCATGCAGTAGAAGAGAACCCCAACGACGCTCGCTCATCATTTAAAGAAAGCAAAACCGATCAGAACGCCACAAGCCAGAATATAGCTGACAAAGTGAAAAAAGCTCTGAGGCGGAAAAGGAAAAGCGATTCAGCGCCATGTAAGCGGGATATCGCGATGTCGAGCAGCAAGATCTCACTTGGTAGTTTTGGTAAATGCGACGTTAAGACAAAAAAGAGAAAGCAAAGTCAGATTTTGAAGTGGTTTCAGGGTCTATTTAGACGACGAACCTATTCAAGGAATCGTTTATATTGGTAGAGTTTATGCGTAGCCAGCAGGTTCAGAAACCACTGTGAATTTCAAATGTCGCTGCATAACAAACATTTTGGGAATCTGCTGCCTGCTTACTCATTGCTGGCTAAACTACGAGTTTTTTAAATACAGTACAAAGTTTTACTCGCGAACATTTTTTCGAAAAACTTAAGATGGATAAGTGCAATGTCATAGTTCTGGTTGCAGCTCAAGAAAATTAGAAGGAAAACAATTGTGCTTTTTCAATAATACACTGTTATGTCTTCATCCTCCGTTCTCGAGGCCATTCACGAATAGTTCGTGACGAGCATCTTTCAAAAAGTGCTGATCAAATTTATTTGTTTCACTTTAAATCAGTTTCACGAAGCTTCAGAGAACAAACTTTGCTGACAAGTCATTGTATTTTTATTATCAAAACGGTTGCACATGCTCAAACCAAGCATTTGTAGAATTTTGCTTTTTACATGTGCACGTGCATGGAACAAAATTAGAGTTGTAAGGGAGAGTTTTTTAACTTTTCTTGAAAACCGGTATGTTTTGTGGAGTGACCAGCTTCATTTTATTTGGAAGTACTGGAATTAAAGAGCGAACCAGTTTTCGCAAAGCTCACTCAGCTGCATTGTTTGTTAATCAAGCAAGCCTTAACGCAGCTGATGACTGAAGCCAACCTTCGTGGAAGGAAAGCGCTTCTGTGCGCAGTTTCGTTCAAGTCAGACCGATCCCTCTGTCCGATTGGCAGCATGTCTAAACGAAAACCCGCCATTTCGATACATTTAACTAGCAAGCTACAGTATCGCAACTCATTCAAAGTGCGAAGCAATCACTTGAATTTCGCTTTTTGACAGTAAAACTGCTTGTGCACCACGCGCAACTAAGCTCGGACTGTTGGCGCCATCTTCAAGTACTTACGTTGATTTAGTGTGATAATAAGAATGTTAGTTCAGCGTGATAATAATGAGAAGACTGGTTAGAGAAAAGTAGCACAATATTCCTAAAAGCCAATAAGCAATTACTTCTTGAAATAAAAATAAATCTTGAACCACGTGATACAGGCAGCGACAAGCGATTTGGACGGAAAACTCTCAGGTCTCCAAATGATTGAATGCTATAATCGACTTCGAAAGCACAAGCAGCCTTATGATGATACGCTTCTAAGAAAAAAGCATCGTGTCATAGGTCAATTTGACGGCGCGTCACGAAATGGTTTCACCAATCATCGTCACTGATTCGAATGTTTCTGACAGTTTTGCTGTGTCGTCATCCACCCCACGTGATCAGGAAGCGGAAAAAATGAAAAAAATTAAATCGAAAGACTTCAGGCAGTCGTAAGTGCGTTTGAATAACCAGTCAGAGTAAACAGCCAATCGAGATTAGCGTTAGCCTATAATGTCCGTATATTCAAATTGCATACGCAGACAAACGTTGTCTTCAAGTGCTAAGCAAACCTCTAGTCTGTTGCTTATGTCCCTGTAGATAAGCATGAGCATGCTCTCTTCCGCCTTTAAATGTATATTTGCTGACGCAGGCCTGTAGCTGTAGTCCCTCAGTGATTTCGGCAAAGTTGTTCAAAGCCATTCACGTCATACAGTTCTTCATATCCTATTGAGTTTGTTTCCTACCCACCCAGTCATTCATTAAAGCGGCAGGTGCGCAATGCAAGTATCAGTTTCCGTATGTCTAAGTGACAAAGTGAGAACGGGAAAGCAGATGACAAGGACTGACTCCAATCGACCGGTGTGTAGATATAAAGCCTGTTACACGACATTGCGGATGTTCCGCTTTTGGTCGTAGTTAATCGCTATTTGTGGGAGGGGAACGAAGAGGTTAAAAGTAACATTGTGCCTCAGATGTTTTACGCCGCATTATTGTACTGCAGTGATTAAATTTACCGTTTATAAACGCTTTCTATCGACTGAAGAAATAAGTGCTTTTTTCAAATCTAAGTGAATTGGTACGTTGAAAATCGAATTGTCAAAAACTGCTAGATTTGTTAGTTCTGACCATGTTTCGTCCTATACACTTAAAGCATTTGAATATTCTGATGCAGTTAAAAGTGTAAGCTACATTTTTCGTTCTTCCCTGTGTTTAAACCTCTCTTTTGACAAATTCCCTCCGTGCTTACTTTAGATCCTTCCATCACTTGTAGATACAAGAAAAACCTATTTCGAGAAGCACATTAAAAACCCAGCAGCAATTTTAAACGATTGATAACGGTTTGGGTTCTGCCATGGGGTACATACCACACAGAAATTCGTTATCAATATGTAAATCATTCTGGAGGCTAGGACAGCTGATGAAAGTCATGTTCAGCCTGCAAATGTATTACCATCAGAAGTTCACTATGACTGGTGGACTATCTAATCATTTGTGACTATTTAATGAAATGTGTCAAGCGCCAACGGAGAATGGGCACCAAGAATGAACATACAGGGTGACAAAAAATTTACTAAATCTTGTCAACGTCCATAAAATTTCAAGAAATTTGTTTGCCTTACACTTCAGTCTTTGTACGATCATACCTCAAACTTTTAGTTATCTTGGTTGCTTTGCATAAAAGTCATGTTCTGTCTAAAATATGCTCAAAGTAGGTACCACGGCATTGGAAGCAAACTTCCATACATCGCGCGAAATTGTCAATCACTCGAATACATGCATCTTTTGGGATTACTCTGATTTTTGCTGTAATTGCTGCCTTCAGTTCACCAATTGAGGGTTGTTCGAGTACACATTATCTTTGAGGTACTTCCACAGAAAAAAACTTGGGGATTCAAGTCCGGTGAGTGTGGTGCCCGCTCACCGTCACACTTCCTGCTGATCAGCCTCTTTTGAAATTCTTCCCTAAGCCAGGCTAGGGAAGAATTTGATGTGTTGGGCGTGTCACCGTCTTGCGGGGCAATGGCACCGTGTTGTTGGAACCATTTTTCGTCTCGATTTATTCTACTGCGTCGTGACAGTGATGCCCAAAAGTCCTCAGTATTGCCATATAGCGATTCCTATTCACATGTTGAGATTTCTATTTCCGTCATCAAACCAATATGCGCCGACGAATCCGTTTTNAGAAATTNCTGCACAAGCTGTGAATTTTGTTGAGTGTAACGGCATCAGCATCACATATTCCGGTGTAACTGTACCTCACTAAACTTNTTTTTGCTACTTACATGTCCNGACAGCANAAAGTGCGCTTTGTTAGAGAACCAAACATGATCCAAGAAGTTTGGTTTCGATTGTGTCACTAAACCATTCACACATGTTCCNCGCAAAATGATTTTTCCTTGATTGACCATGACACGTTAGGGAAGATTATTTTCTAAATATTTTATGCACNAAGTTGACTAGTAAATTCTGAAAAAAAGAAAAGTCAAAATTAATCNTTTTTCNAAAATATTTGTGGCTTCTGACTTTTTTAATGTCCCGATATGTTCACTCTTGTTGCCCATTCTTCGTATTATAGCAACGTTAAAATAAGTTCCATGAGCATCAGATGAGAGAAGCAACCGACTTCATGTCTCGCATATACGTCGTGCATGTGGTATTTTTTCTGTGCATCTTGATTGCTTGTTTGCTTATTCTGTGAAGTTTGTATTAAAAACAAGGATTTCATTGTCGTATGTATGACAAATTAAGCCAACAATTATCAAACAGCCCCTCTTATCGAAGAAATGCTGAAAACATTGCACAAACCAGCAGCGCACCAGTCGATTATTCAAAATGTCTTTTGACCATGAGGAAAATTTGTCTTTCATTTACTCACTAATGTCGAGCCTTTTGATCTTTCACAGAATTTTCATGGCAGTTTGGTTCACTCAAGATATTATTCTATATATAGAGGTTTCTACCGTCTTTTGCGTTGAATCGACTTTTGCTTGAATTCCTTTAAAGAGATTTTGAGGTGCGATTTGCTNTAAAGNGAAGTCACCGGTCAATGTAGATTCAGACTTCTTTGTTTCAAAACATAACTGTGGCTGGGGGGCGAAANCACAGCTGATGACTTCAATGGCTGCACAACAGATTTAATCAGAGCCGGTNAATATATTTCAATTTCATTCTTGATTTGATTAAGCAGGTTGTATGTGTCAGTCAAAAACAAAGGCAAGTTTAAAGCGTTTTGCAGTCTAATATAACCAGGTAATATTTTAAACTTCCGTTTTATAACCTGGTGTTTTTGAATAAGTGTAGTGCAAGGGATACATACCCCCATCCCCCGAGACATTAAAGCTAAGCTACATGTACCTAAATTAGGACGGTAACGTCATTACTACATTTTTCTTGCATTTTGTCAGTCTCTCTATCGCATTTGCAATACGTGTAGAAGACTCTGCGGCACGCCATGGTTACAAACGTGTGATCCTTCTCGATGTTAGCTTATAACAGTACTTTAAAACCGTAAGCGGAAGTTTTCGTTGGTGTTTAAAACATGGTAAAGCGATACCTTTTAGAATATCTTTGCTGTAAAACTTATTTTACAAAGAGGCAGAGAATGTCGCGTTTACATGGAAAGAAATTAAAACATTTTAATACATCCTTACTGTAAATTAGTTTTAAATAGAGTCAGGGGTTGCAGATAACAACTAAGACGTGGATTTGCATATAGTCAGGAGATGGAGTTTTTCATTATGTCGTTACTGCAAAGTGAAGTGATGATGAGCAGNAACAGGGGATGCTGTGTAGACTTGACTAGATGGAATGCTGAAGTCAGAAATACGAAATACATATGTTTAAGTGGATAACAAAGCCTTACCTACTGTCATTGGCAAAGCAGGCTGCCTTGCGAATTTTATACAAGTTTCTGGCAAACGGAAGACAGCCAAATCAAACATTCGGAAGCTTAGATGCAGGCATACTTAGTAAATCATCCGTTACAGGCCAGAAACGTTTGTTTTTCAAGCGTTTTGCATCGTGCTAACAAACTTAATCAAATTTTTGAATTCTGCTTTCNTTTCTAAAATTTTTCGGATTTTGTGAGCTTTGCAATTCCTTCACCACTTTTACTTAATAAATTTTCAAAACCTACTTCAACCACATCAGGGTCAAAAATTGCTTCTGTNGAAAAATATTTTTTTGACAATACTATTTGCCTTCACTATCATGAGATTTGATGCTACGCTGAAACGAAATTAACAGCGAAATAGAAAACTAAAGGATTGCGGTTAAAAAGATTTACATGGCAATTTTTTAAGATTAAAACACTGGGATCCTTTACATTAAAGCGAACATTTTGTTCCGCGAAAAAGAAATAAATGAATAAATCTTAACAAGTTAACTACACTTCCGGAGGACTGTTCATCTTTAAATCCTTTCTCAACAAGCACAAGGCGACGCCTGCACTATGAAAAGCTTAAGACTTCAATTATCTCAACAGATTCGAAAAGATTCAGCAAAGCTTTAAATATTTTATGGTTATTGACTCGCATGACAAACGTAGGGCAGGTAATCACCTCATTTAAATATATTGATTTTCAACATGAATGAATGAAAGTGTGAGATAATTCTACCAATTGCCCATTTCGCTTTCCATTACGCTGCAATTAACATTTTGTGCATTTTTTCAGGTTTTCAGGAGTTGAGACCCTTTTCAGTTAAAATAATGCATAAGCAGCCAACAGAATAACAATAATTAAAAACTTGTGCTCAGCTGTTAGCTAACTCCAAGGCGAAGCTCACGTTTCAGCCAGCTGATAGCAAGTTTTCATCAGGGCAAATGGCACCAAACAGCGAAGCAATAGAAGTTGCCAAACACGCATCATCAAACAACTACTGTGAAGTCAGCAAACAATCCTGTGACGTAAAGATTATTTTAGGAAAAGACGCTTTCAAAGAAGCGTTATTTATCGATTTGTCACCCAATGATATTACTTCAAAACAGACGAGTGTGTTTCCTCGGCCCGGATTTCACATATAGGCTTTCAAGGCTACAGCCTAGGGCGGCACGCCATCTTACATATCTTATCGAGCACAGTGACCGTTCAAGCACACACCTCAACAGTACAGTAAACTGAAAAGTACGCACGAGTGAAACCACTGACAGTGGGTCTGACCTTGCTACAATCTCCACTTGAAATAAAATCGATATATTGAAGTGAAAATTTTCAAAAAATTAACTATCGTGCCTTCCGCACTCACACGGCACAGACAAAAATTTTTCTCTGGAGTAAAGACGGGTGTGGAAAAATTTCTGTAGCAGCACTAGAAATCCAGCCCTGCTGTTTCCAAAAGTATGTAAAGCAGCGTTGAGCCAGAGCAGGGGCGCAACCAGATCTTCATTTCGGGAGCGGGCAATTTTTATGAAATTTCATTCGATGACGTCATCGTGCTTATTCAAACTAGGTACAACTTTTTGCAAACGGTCACAGATGAAGTTCTCTTCGCAAAATTTCCGAAAATAAGAAGTTTTAATCAAGATGCAGACCGAAATATCAGGACAGAGTAAAAATTAGTAGTCTAATATAAACACCTGGTTCCGTACTCAACCAGTGTAGTCATGGCTTTAGTGTGGCAGGTGTACAGGCTACCAGTAAACCTGCCTAACTTTTCGTCTGTCTTGCTTCAGCAAATTCATCGAATCCATTATCTAGATATTTGAAACTTCAGTTGCATATATTTGCTGTGAGATAATTTCTGCAGGGGATATTGCGAGTGGTGAAGTTGTCAGATACTGTACAAGAGACTGGTATGAATGTTAGGATATATTTAATCGCTGATGCCATTGTGTCAATCGTAGATACGAGACTTCGTCTGCCAACTGAAACACTCTTGAAAGGAATGCAGGCAGGAATGCAACTTGAACGTCATTACGAATGGTTGAGCCAGTCTCGCCACCAGATGTCGGGTGGGCCTCGCCACTTTTGCCAGGACTACCTAAACAACACCTAAGAACTTTGAGGCTCTTGTGAAATTCTAATTTCCCTTACAATGTCAGCTTGGCTGTGAAAACCCAGCAACGGTCAAGCACAGAACATAACATGCAATAATGCTTAAATAGTAGCCTAGAGTAACCCCAGGCAAATGTAAATCTAACACAGTTTGAACATAGTATGCTGCTTCTGTCACCAGGCACAATGGCTACAACCGTTGCTCCACTGGTGTCATAACAATATAGTATTTATCGTTGACGTTTCGAGAGTCTATGTAAACTCTCTTCCCCAGAAGACAAGCAAGAAACAAAATTAAAGTTGACACACACACACTGCATTTCTGAAATCAGAAATACACGAACAAAAGGATAAAAAATGCCTTAGAAATAAAAACATTTTAAACTATCTCCCAAGTTTTGACAATTCCAGGATATTTGTGGTTATATACCACACATTTGCGAAATTTTCGATTAGATGGCCTCTCTGAAAATAAATCTTGTAAGGAGATAATTAACCAGTACGATAAAGAAAAATTCAAATAAGACTTTTCTTAAAAATTATTAGAATATAAAGTTTCATCTTTATTCTTGAAAATTTCTGCAAATGTTAAAATTGTTATGCAGTGTTTTTGAAATTTTCAAGGGAGTCAAAGGCACCAAATGCCTCCCTGGTTTCCCGCGTGAGCCATAGTCTACATGACTCAGTAATAGATTGAGTATATTTTACATCGCGTTTCGGTTCAGTTCAATGCAAGTTCTGACGTACTTAATCTCGTTAGTTGCTCCTCGTGGTTAGTCTCACTTGCTTTTTCCCCGCGTTGTTATCTTTACGCGCAGTAATTGTTTGGTGCCCTCACCGTAATCAGTTTTTGATACGTGTTTGGCATTTTCCACTGCTTTGCTGTTTAGCAGTGTTGCCAGGTTGGCACTTTCATCCAAGTTCCAGGAAGTTGGCCTTTTTTTAAGTGGTTCAGCATGAAAAAATTCTCTTTGTTGGCATGTACAGGGTGTTTCACAATTGTTGAAACAAAGCGGGAGCTTCTAAAACCTTTATCGATGACCTTATTCATTTTTCTCTTTCCAGATTGTCATAGGGAAATAGTTAA
>JGI24158J21664_10009214_pt1 | contig 13169 bp, 9 predicted proteins | sample Ectturendosymbi3_FD_21664 | JGI IMG/M metagenome (IMG submission 21664) | reverse complement strand
GCCGGAAAGGGAAGAAGCGAAAGAAGGAACGCGACATTTGTTTCCTCGACATGGCCACCTCCTCGTCGGAGGGTGAGGAAGAGCCGGAGCAAGAGGAGCAGGTGGAAGCGGGAGAGGAGTCGGTCTTGGACGAGGAGGACACCGTCGTGGCTAAATCCGAAAAGAAAAGGCCTGTGAAGCAGGCCAGAAATAAACTCCCGCGTGAAACCAACAGGGGGCGTGGTCGTGGACGTGGGAGGGGCCGAGGACGCGGGGCTAAGGCCAATGTCACGAGGGCGGACAATGAGCAGAAACGCGCGCGGCTGGACGATTTTGGCTTCGCTGACACGGTGCAAAGGGATGACCCGCTGTGGACCGAGTATGGCGAAGAGACAGCCGGATACTTGTCGAGCGGCAACAGCAGCGACAGCGATCAATGGTACGTGTACAGCGACTACGACGATCGCGACGGCTCCGACAGCGATCTGCTACCTCAACCCGCTGATGCCGCTTCTAGAAGCACGCCGTCAGGTTATCGCCAGTCTCCGCTGTGGAAAGTGGCGGAAAAAAGCGAGCGGCTTGTTAACAGCATCGCGCCCGAAAGTCCGTTTCAACGGGATCAACGTTTTTTGAATCCCACCGATTACGGGCCGTGCGAGATCTTATCGTTCAGCAAGTCGGGTCGGCCGCGCAAGCGAAACACGAGGTTGTGCCAGGACGAGTACGAAATATTTTCGCCGGGATCCGGCTTTTCCGATTCGACCACAACGTTTGCAGCCAAACCGGCCAAGCAGCCGATTTACAACATTGTGGTCGAAACACCCGCGTCACCCGTGAAGCACAGACAACCTGCCAGGACGAAGGTCACTGTCCCAGCACCGAGCATGCAGCCGGTCACTCAGCCTGTGCTCAGTGTGCCCCTGACTGCCATGCCGGCCAACCCACCGAAACTACAGACGTTCAACATGTTCAGCGTCGCTAACCAAGCCCCGAGACAGCAGAGGTACGTCAACGTCATGCCGCAGCGCAACAGAAGCACCGTTCTCCTCCCGTTCTCCTTCGTCCAGGCGAACTCGGCGTCGCGCTTTACACGACCGCCGGTTCTGAGCAGGATTCAACCCGCTCCGGTGACGCAGTCTGTGAACGTCATCAGGCTGGGCAGCCACCACACCGTGCGGCCGCAGATACCGGTGCAGCAGACCTTGTTTTTTCAACCTGGCGCGGTCACTCAGCCAATGGCGTTCCTTCCTGCGGTGTCGACCCCGGCGACGCATCACAACGGTCAGGCCGTGGCGCAGAAGCAGTTCAAGAAACTTTCGCCCAAGTCCAGAAAGCCCGCGCCGGTCAAGACGAACGCAACCCATAGGGACAATATTTTTGATCTTGATTTCACTGTCGCAGGGGAGTCTACTCCTGTCCTTGATTTCACCAACGATAGTAAACCAGCCAGTAGTCTGTTTGATAGTTTGCAAGAGGAGTTAAAATGCGATTTAAACGTTGGCAGTGATGATGACGATCTGATCACGCTTAATCTGGAGCCGGTGCCTCTAAACGATCAGGAAGAATTAGCTCCGGAGAACGAGGAAGAAAGAAACGTTTTTGAGTCGTTTGAGTCGCTTCTAAATTCCTAAAGTATTTTCAATGTCATTCTCGAATAATTCTATTCTGTGTACTGTATGCTGCGCTTATAGCACTGCTTACTTGGCAGCAGTGGCGGCGAGTGCACACCACTGCGGTGATACAAAAGTGTTTGTAGCCATGACCGATTGCTCGCAAATTTTCACCTGCCTCGTGCTTATTTAAGATGCCTATTTTACTATACGATAGGAATTTAACCGTCAACACTGCTCGGGTAATGTTTTGACGTCACACGCGTGCGTTGCTTTCGTTGTCGCTGCGATTTTTCCGCCAGGTTACGGTCAATCGTGCCTGATTTTCTGTTTATTGGTTCCGATATTTTGCAATATAGTTCTGTTTGCCTTTTACTGTGTGGCGCTGGTCACGTCGGCAAGCTGTGCTGTGGCGAGGATTGCATTTTGGATGGCAGATAGAACCGCTCGAAGGATGAGCCAGCCTTTGGCTTGGCCGAGGCAGTAGTAACCAGAATGCATTTGGTATGGCTGTTCGGCTAAAATTACGTGACCAAATCTTTCTGTCATTCGTTTAGCTTCGGCCCCAACCTACATGCCATCCCAAATGCATTCTTGTTGCCAACGCAGTTGCGGAGATGTGGTCAGCGGGGTCCGCAACCACCAGGTCGCGCTAATTCGCCAACGGAGACTCGGATTGCGCAATCAGTTGTTAATTGCAGCAGAAGTACCGTCGTGTCTGTTAGCCAGCAACAACGTACCTGTCAAACAGTTCGATGGCAGCATCATAATGCGGGATGGGCGTAAGGCCGTTTAAACGGTGGTGCCTGGCTTGGCTTGGTCACCCACAGATCCACACAGTTGACCCAGTGCTCTGCTTCTTTTAGTTATTTTCACTTTGTACGCCTTGCATTCACAGATGTACGTTGACGAAGTGACTGGAGAAACGATGCCGGTAAGTGAATCATTGCAACCACGTTGCTAGAGTAGTACGTTAAGTAACCCCAGGAGTTCGAATGATCGACCTCACAGTTACTGCCAAAATGAGTGCGAGTGCATCAACTTCTGCGCGCGTTAAACAATCGTTAACTGTCGCGTATTCCAAGGAACGTGACAGGAAATGCGGGACACAACCATAGCGTGAAAAGCAAGAAATTTTATAAACCCAAGGAGACCCCTACAGTTGTACGTATTGCTAAGTCGACTTGTTCAGACGAAATTTCAAGCCACACATAAGCTCATCACCTATAAATGTGAAGCTCAGTCGGTCTGCAATTGACGGAAGAAACACCACGCGGACCTGTGGTCCATTTAACACCTGATGTTATGATGCTATTTCGCTATAGATCAGTTGAACGTTCTTGGTTATATGCTTAGCATGACAACCGTGCGGATTTTAGTTGTGAGGTATGTTGGCGGATGTTAGACATGTTATTTTACAATGCTTTCGCACATATCTGAATTTCGTACCAAATTGTGTACTGTCTCTAGGAGTCGGCTAATCTCCTTTGCTGGCATAGCACACCGATGTATTAATGTATTTCCGCTTAAATTCACTATCCGCCTCGATAAATGCACTATTATAGCAAGACGTGGCGAATGGTCAAACGCCTCAGCCCATTAAGTTCATCTGTTAGTCACCTTATTACATCTCATTTAGATCTGGTTCCCGCCGACACCTCCGCACGACGAAGAAGATCGCTATTTTGATGAGTGCCAGTTTCTTCTGTACGTTCCAATTCCTATGACAGAAGAGCAACTCCCGCCTGTGTCTGTCAGACAAGAGAGGAAGCGAGCCAAGCACGAGTCACCCCAGAGTAAGGTTTTTGTTCTTTTGGGTACATTAAACACGCAAGCACAGAAAAACCTAGTAAGAACTTTTATTATGCAAATATTCGGGTTAACACCGTAGCCATGTCTTGTGCTGTGCTAGTCGTACTGTCTCAATAAATGCACGGCAGCATACTACTTATTAATTTAATAAACAGCTGGTTGTGGATAGTTGAAGCAACAACAATTGGTAAGTTGTGGTATCTTAGTTTTCCTCATTTGCGCAGGTCAGCAAAGCCCGAAGAAGAAATGTCGTTGGGAGGTGAATGTCCCGAAATCTTTGTTTCATCGTCCACCATTGATGCTGAAGAAAAAAGATGCGAAGTCCAGTAAGTTCCGACCAATGCCGAAGACCAAGCATGTCGTCACATCGACTCCTACCAAGGCCTCTGTCACAGGTAAACTTTTTTTCGTCTTTCCATGCTTCCCGTGTTTTGTTCTAGTATTCGATGCCAGTCGCTATTGTAAGACTGTTAACATGTACGTTCATTCGTGCATTTTGCGACGCAAACCACCAAGTAACGGAAATGAAATAAAACGAGAACGCCAAACGGCAGAAATGATAATGATATGTTATAAAACAATTGGTACGAACTTCGCAAAGGTGTGTCAAAAAAAGTCGTACGCTCAGTGACAACGAGGTGTTTTCAGGGGCGTCAGTTCCTTCAACGTCTCCCAAGGAGACCAGTAGCGAGGTTCCTGCCCCTGATGGTAGAACACCTGTTGAGATTGCCTCAGCTCCTGATTGGATCATCAATGAGGACTGGGCGCTACTGCAGGTCAGTGCACATGACGTATCGGTGGCTCGTTCTCTGGCTTTGGAAANGCTAAAGTTTCAACTGGAAGAGTTCTGCTTATGAGATTTAACGTCTGGCTAGCCTTGNATCCGATGATCTCAATGTGCAAAGGTTGTAACTCCTGATGCATTATTAGTTCTTAATGATGCAGGCTGTTCAGCAAGTTCTCGACATGCCTCTTTCGCTGGTAACGATGATGCCAGCCCACACCCCGAACTGGAATCTTGTTTCTGACGTAGTCAACGTGATCGCTAGTTGCTACCGATCGCCGACCCAGTGCAAGCAACGCTTCGAAAGCGTCATTGTCCAGCGCGAAGACGGAAAACAGTCTGTTATCGCTGAACCACTCACTCCGAAAAAGAAGATAAAAGGTGGAATTAGATTTGCGCCGACGGATACTAACAAACAACCTTTTTAGCTGTAATTTTATGTACTTGTCCCAAGTGATTACGATTTTTGATTTCTTGGCTATAATTCTTTACAGGCTTGAAGATTCCTCCTAAAACAAGGGTGACAAAGACACAAAAGACCAATGTCCTGTATGCAAGCGATTCCAACAATCAATTTACGTCTGTTTACTCCGGCAGGTATCGTTGTTGTGCATTTGCATCATTCGAAAACAAATCAGTGTTGTTAGTGTTACAACTGATGAGCTCCGAAACTTGCTCCACGCAGTTACCTCACCGCTGTGGGAGGCGGCGACGTGTGTAGATAACCGTCATTCTTCGTGCTTTTTCAAACCTATTTCTTTTGCAGGTTTGACTCTTGTAAAACCATCTGTAACAAGCGCAACCCACCATCGAAAAGTTCAAGCAGCGGAGGTCAAATCCAACGAAACCCCAAGCACACAAATATGCTTCACGACTACGGGATCACTTACGATAAGCCGATGCACCCGTTGCAAGTGCGTTCGCTTCTCGTGGTTGATTCTTTTGTTTAATACATGTCAAGAACGGAATGTTGTTGTTCTGCGGAATATTTCCAGTTATTTCCGACTGCATACAAAATTCTGACTCAAACATAGACGAATATTCATGTTTCGAAAACGTTGCTCGAATGATCATAGCCCAAGAGTAAAGAATAGTTTGTTTAAAATCTCGTGTGTGTATCACTTTGAACCTTCACGCAATGTATCGAGTGCAGTGATGGTAGCGGTAGTTTCCTTTGCGGAAGAACACGACTACAACACTTCCCTATCGACAGGTCGCAGCTGCTCGCGCCAAGCGGCTGGCCAACCAGAAGAAAACTACGGAACAGACGACGCAGGCTGCCACTATCCAACATACTCAGGGCAATCTGACTCCTGCCATGCCCTCAGCTGCAGTGGCCGTGCCGCAGCAAGTCGCCAACACATTGGTGGTTCCAAACAGCGGTCAACTGCTGGGAAAAACATTGCAAGGCATGTCTGAAGTGTTGTGTGGATGTCGTTATCTCGGCTGGTTATGCGCTTGATGTTGCACGTAGTTTCTGTCGCAGTGACGCCGTGCTAGGTGCTCCTCTTGCTTGTGCAGTTACTACACCTGGAATTAGTGGACAACTGACTGCCATTCCACTGTCAGGTGGAGGCAGCAACATCGTTGTGAACTCGTTCGCACGTCGCGTCGGTCAGCAGCAAGCAGCGAACACACTCACCATTCCGGCCTCAGCTGCGAAACAACTACAAGGAAAGGTTGGTGTGATGCGTCAAAGCAATTCATCAAGTGTCACTGTCATAGTACTTTGAAAACGTGTTTTCAACGTATTGTTAACAAACCAAGCAAAATGCTCACCTTTAATGAAGTACATAAATCGTTTCTCTCAGCTTCAGATCCAGCAGAGCTCTTCATCTCTTCCATCAATGTCTCTGACTTTCGCTTCTGGAGCCCATTCCTCTCTGGTCACGAATACTACCGCTGTGGCAAGTGCGAATGTCATGACTACTAGACCGACCATCACATATCCGCAAAGAAGTAGGTGGTGTAATGCATTTATACGCAATGTTGCGTGTCCAGAGGCTGAGTGTTCGAGTGCTGTTTCTTCCATGGCCGATACACTGTCCTGCAATCTTCATAGTTTGACGAAATACTAAGACAATTGTCTTTGCGTGACCTGATTAGCACAGGGTGTCCATAAAGTCTCTTTGAGGCAGATGATGAGATATAGCAGAGGATTGTTTTATATTAATCGATATTTAATAAAGTTTATAATGACATCAAAATTTTGTGTTTCAGATAAAATCTAAATTTGTACGTGTTTCATGAATGAGTTACATGAACCCCTATAAAATTGCTACTCAAGAAAAGGCGCTATGTGTATCCTGGTTTAGGTAAGGGACATAACTGACTTGAGGCAAAGAATTTCTAATGCCACCGTTAATGAGGCTATGCTACGAACATGGCAGGGAATTGAGTACCGTCTTGATATGCTTCGTGCAACTAATGGTGCCCATGTAGAAGTGCATTAAATGTGGAAATAAAACTTTAATAAACACTGATTAACATAAAACAATCCTCTTTGCGATATCTCATCATTTGACGTTGTAATAATTTTTTTAAATTTTAGAGACTTTGTGGACACCCTGTATTTCCTATAGCAAGGGTCTCAAATGGACTCAGTCCGGGAGCCACATTTTCCCACGTGATCATTACTCGTGAACCACCTTTACAGAATACAAGCCAAAAAATTTTCTAGGATACGAATAGTGCTTTTTGTGGCGACGAGAATGCTGCGCGCGTCTGACGCATGCCTTTCTCTGCCCTATTTTTTGAGAAGACGAATCCAAAGTGCATTAGTATTTTTCCAAAAAGCATTAGTATTTTTATTTTTGAAAATATACTTGTTTTTATACACTTTGTTCGCGACACACCGGTTGAGAATCTCTGACGTATAGTACGAATGCGCACCAGTATCAGCGGCGTGTAGTAGCTCGAGACGTAATAAGCACCTTGTGTTGTACTGCGCACGACATATCACCACTTATTGATTGCTCCCCGTATCATCACACTGCCCCGGTGTATTGTTTCTCCTGCCTTTTGAGGATTCACATGTGTATTATGTACATCATCTTAATCTTATCTCACTGCTTCAGGTGGAAACTTGGTGCAGAAGCTGACGTCCGTGCAACAAATCCGCCAAGTAACCAAGCAACAGACAGTGCCGACCACCCCTGTTAAGCAACAGGTTGTATATATCAGCAGTGCGCTTGTCGCTTATTTCACAGAGGCACACCCAGCCAGCCACACTCTGCATGTTTTAACTCCTACATCTGTTTTGTCGTTAGGTCAAGCAACTGCGCGTGACGCAGCAGCAACAAGCCTCACCAGACGACATCGCCAACGCTATTGTGTCCGGGGCTGCGTCCAACACTATCTTCACTGGCAAGAAAGTCCAGGTAAGTGACCGCTCGTATCGAGTTCTTGACAAATGAACGCATTCGCGGCATTTAAATTATTATTATCGGCAGGTGACAAAGGTTCCTCCGCGGGCGGTCACTCAACAGGAGCTGGAGATGTTGATGAAGCAACGAACGCAACGAACCCAGCAAGTAAGCAATAAGTCTTCTGTAGCGTTAAATTGGTGAGTGCTCGGTTGGAAAAGTGAAATCAACTTCTATTTTTTTTGAAGAAGACCGTTTTTGCGAGAAATGTGTGTTTTTATTATGCACTGTTCATTCTCACTGTCCCAGGTACACATCGCCCCCATCCAAGCGCAAGTTCAAGCTCAGCGGGTTCGCACTTTGGCAGCACAACAAGCAAACGAACAGATCAGCACCAGTAAACCTCTGCCCATTACTGTGCCGGTCACCAACCTCGTATCAGGTGGGTGCTGGCAAATAACGGGTATTGATTGTCCTGTTTCTCTGGCTGTATTGTGCCATACTGATGCTGTGCGAACGCAATTGAACCATGTAGGCCTAAACCGGAAGTATATTTTGTCGCAAGGAGCTCTGGCTGCAAATGTTTGCGTTTTCGCTTTGTTTGTTTTGACGACAAATTCCAAAACAAGTCAACTAACTCTTCGGTTAAGCTGATGTTACGCTGAAGTGTGTTGTTATTTAAACCCACGTGCCTGCTGCTTCATTGCCAGACACAATTTTATTAACTCTTTTTTGCAGCCGTCAGTTTGACCGGATTAAATGTCGCCAGCTCTGCTCAGGCCAAGCCTGTAATCGTCACTCCAGGGCAGGTACGTCCATACCCGCAAGTCTTTGGGTATTTACAGTGTTGAGTTCGCGTGTGTTTCAGCCATAAATGATTCTTTGCCTGCGATTGCCCAGCTGGTTAAAATAAATTTAATCTCGAGAAAAAGTTTGCATAGATCATTAAAGTGGGCTTGCAAGAACCTTCAAATACATCCAGGCACATAGATAGCCAATGAATAAAAGTGTATTTTGACATTCCTTTTGATAGACAGTGTACTGACGTAATAGCGTTCCTATCGAACTGTCTTGGGCTCTTTAGTCCAGCCACATTGCGTGTGGTGCATAGAAGAGGAAGATGATTATCGTAGTTTAGGCAGTCGGAATACACTTACAACAACGAAATTTATAGTTCGTTTTTTATTAAATTTTAGACAACCCTTACCCAATCCCAACAGCTCTACATTCAGCAACAATTGTTCAAAAAGCAGCAGCAACAACTGCAGCAATCACGACAGGTTCGTTTTGCAAGTGTTCGTCATTTCATCAAGATGGATATTCTGTTATTTATAGACCAGCCGGGCAAAATGATGATTATTTCACGATGGTCTTCTTACTGCAAATGATGACATGTGTATTAGCTCTAACTGATTGCCCGTGGAACGCTTTGCGTTTTTTAAAATTTAGGACAGGTAACTCCGGATGAATGCGAATTTTCGTAACTGAAAAAGTACAATTCCCTTTTGTAACTGAACTTACTAATAATTCAAAACTGTTATGCACGCGCATTTCAAATGAACCAGCGGTGTCGTTTTAGGTGCTTGCGTCCAAACAAAAGGCTGTCTACGCCACTGTTGCCTCACACCAGCTAGCAACGAGCGGCACATCCACCACTGTCAAGATGACGCCGTCAATACCGACGCAGATGCTCAATCAGCTGGTTGTTGCCCAGCAACAACAGAAGCAGAGACGAACGATGGCTACCTCTAAGGTTCGGCATATTAAAGTAGTAAACCAACTTGATCGCTAAAGCTTTGTGAAGGTTGTATCAGTATATGCGCTAATGTAATGCTGATGCTGTGAAGCACTGAGGGTGTTTAGGAAGTGGCCACTTGCATCCACCAATAAAAACCACCGTCATTGCTTTGGACGAATATTTCATCGCACATGTCCTGGCCCCAAAAGTGGGGCACCAACTCCCCATCAGGTAAATGCAAACTGAACCTGTGCCTGCCGGAGATGGTTAGGGAATCAGGTTCTCGCGTCCTGATGACCGAATGGGCTCCTGTAACTACAGCTCCAGCATTTTCCCCATGATAATGCCACCTTTCGGCCACTGGTTTGAGCACATTATAGAAAATGCAGTAAGCCATACACAAGTAACAGCAAAAGTTAACTGCTATTTCCTCTTGGTTCATTTGGCACTGTGCGTACGTACATGTTTATTTTCATTGACCGTGCGCGATTTCGATTGTACTGTTTTTGTTTAAATGTATTTTTATCTCTTGAACGTGAAGACCTACGAAAAGTCTGGTTGACTGACGTAATCGCACTGTTCCCTCATCCCACGTCGTGACGCATTTCTCCACCTATTGCCATTTGAGGATTGTTTTTCACAAATAAAATTTATCACCAAATCTTGTAGAACCAACTAACAGAATTCGTTGACTGTATCGCTCGCGGAAGTGGTAAAGGCATTGTTAACAGGGCTTGCGAAGGGCCAAGCAAGTAGCGAAGTGTATCTGACATGATGTGCAGCGTGCTTAAATCTTGGTTTTGATTTATTACTAGGTGCAACAGCCAGTAACTTTGACGGTGACGAAGCTTTTGCAGGCTCAGTCAACGCCCATCAGCAACACTGCTATCCGACACACTTTAGTTCCTCAAAGCAGCCAGGTAATTTCAGACTAGCAATATTTTCTAATTAAACAATGTTAAAATGGTGAACAAAATCGCTCCCATACAAATACAATTTGTTTGTGCTGAGCTGGAAAAAAGGTAGTCACTTATTGCCAGGTGGTGGTAAAACCCGGAAGTCACGGTCAGTTGTCAACCGATGCAGTGAATGTTGGTTACACTGTTTTTACCATTTAAACCGCTGAGGAAAACGATTAAATGCCANCAATTACCCGAGATCTATGTGTCCTTAGNNCGGGCGCCTAACAACTGTACTATGTCTGTGGTTCACAGGTTCACTTAATTCGCATCTTATTCACCTCACGTCTTGCGTTTTTCAGCAACTCAACCAACAAGTGGGACAAATGCAATTGTCCGGAGCGGGCACTATGGTTACGGCCGGCAACGTTGCCAGGCAACAGCAACGAATGATGACAGCGCAAAGGCAGCAGATACAGGCACCACGGGTATGTAGCGTTCTGACAAACTTTTCACCGTTTATAAAAGTGACAAGAATGATGAAACTATACACGACGGTCTTCTGATTTTGTATGTGACGACTTGTGTTATACTTTAAAACTGACTATGCCTGAAGACGGCTGTTTTGGCGTATTCGTTCACAAGCAGGGTTAACTATGCTTTACCTACTGCACAAATTTCACAGGGCCGGCAGCTTTCGGTGTCAGGAAGTCAGACGGCCCCTCAGCAGATGATCGTCGCGTCAGCACCGGGTGCCATGCAACGTCCCGTGATTGCGATCAGCAATCCTCCCTCGTCGGTGCAGGTGCACTCGCAGATTATGACGCAACAGGTAATTCGTACCTGTGCAGATTAGTGGGTAAAATGTCAGCAGTTCCTAACTTTTGACAACAAAAGTGCGTTGGTTGTCAAGTAATTCAATTCAGAACACAGCAAAGTGTTTTTGCGCCGGAATAGTACCAGTTACTTAACATCTATCTTGGTTGGAGGGTCGTGAGTGAAAGGGGTGTTTCTCATTCGTACGTAGTCTTCTACATCCGCTTTTTCCGATCTTTTCACACATTGGAAATAGATGTCAGATTTAGAATAATAATTTTAAATACACGCCTAGGCAGGGGTGTAGTGGGGTGGGAACACGTTCTCACATCTTGTTTTCATTTGTAGTGTAATGGAAGTGCTTTATCAAATCTGATCTAAAAATTAGTTTGAAGATGTGTTAAATTGCTAGATTTTGTGGGTGCGTTCCCACACTTTTTTATCGTTATACCCAGCCAGGGTTCCCACGCGGTATTGGAAGTACTAAAAAAGTATTGAATTGTAAAATCGGTTTTAAGACCTTAAAAGTGCTGAATTTGGCCAAAATTTACATAAACTATTGGAAAGTATGGAAGTTCCAAATTCAACCATTTGTTTATTCAAATTTTGTTCTTGCCGTTGATGACAGTTTTGCAGGTGTCCTTTGCATTGTGTTCCATGAATAAAATCGTGGAAAATTGATGATAAGTTATGGTATTTTTCATTTAGTATTGCAAAAGCATGGAAAAAGATTGTTGAAAAAATATGGACACCCAGTTCACCCTGCCTCTANGCTAAAAAGTGTTTGTCGTGCACNNGATGTGGGGCGATTAAAAATCATTGGGGTCCAAAATNGATCCATTCGCCGCCACACCAGATAGCTGCTGTTGACCGTGATTTAGCGCCGTGAATCACTTCGATCAATGCTGCTCTGCATTCGTTGCTAGATTCCGGTTCGCAACACGGCACCAACCGCACTGACGTCACCGAACATGACGTTGCAGGCGACCGCATCTCAAACTACCCTGCAGCCAAGCGCGTCAGTTTCGCTCCACAAGTCGTCGTCTCCTGTCATGTCGCACGTCATCACTATCTCTGGAGCCGACGGCAACCTACCTGTGTCGACCGACAACAATCAGTTTAACTTGCAGCAGCCGAAGTGATTCATGTTAAAGTTGCATTATTTCCATATCTATCATAGCTATCGTGTCGTTTTGTAAGTTCAGAACCTATTTTGTTTTTTTGTTTGTAAATAAATAAAAAAAAAAAAACGATATAGCATTTCGTTGGGCCTCGTGTTTGACCGACAGCTAAGAGCTATTGTGTGCAACTTGGATACATCATGCATATTGCATACCTCCTGTTTTGTACCAGTGGCTCTCGGGTTTATGTAAGTGGCAGTGCGGGTTCAACCTGGTTATGAGATCGAGAAGCTCTTGATCTGAGCTGGGATCAGTTAAGGAAGTGCCTGCGCTCGTCACCTTTACCGAACAGGTTAAGCCAAAGTGTCTTCTAGAATCGTAAAATGTGGAACGACGGCCAGATACTAACAACCCGGGATGTGGTGTGTGACCTCGCGCGCCCCCGGCAATTTGAGTGTGTGCAGGGGCGTACCAAAGGAGCAACATGCCCGGGGAACTTTACAGCGCATTTGTTCTCAAACTAGGTTGGAACATGGAGGCGCCAAACTTCTCGCCCCAGACGCCACCTAATCTCTGCATCCATGTGGTCATTGCTAAATTTCTACCGCGAAAGCACCAAAAATCTGTTGACATTTGGTTGGTAAGTAGTTTCCTCATCCGCTGTCGTATATTCATTTTTGGCAGTAAGTTGCACAAGAGGGCACCTCAGTTTAAGCATACTTGCCTCGTCCGCTCTGGAATGTAGCTGTCGCGAAGAATACGATATTCAGTAGAACTTGCCTAATTCGTCACCGCAAGAGGATTAGAAAAAGTGACGGATTATGCAAACAGGTGAAAAACTATCATAGAAGCTCGTGTATTTTATCATAGTAACTCGTACGCATACATAGTGCTCTCATTTGCAGTAAAATACAAGTTTCACTAGCTTTCACTAGTGCTTTCACTAGCTTAGCTTTCACTAGTGTATCGATATCAGGTGTCAAATCCTGTGTAGAAACCACTTTCAGGATGTCATTTAAGTGAGTGTTGAGCGCAGCTTTGTTTT
>JGI24158J21664_10009213_pt1 | contig 13169 bp, 7 predicted proteins | sample Ectturendosymbi3_FD_21664 | JGI IMG/M metagenome (IMG submission 21664) | reverse complement strand
GTTTAGCAAAAGACTGTTTTCCACCATTAGTGAACAGGATTTCAATCAAAACGTTGGAGAAGTAGTCTACAGTAATTACCTAGCTGAATAATGACCTATTGCTCAAAACGTAGGGACTTCACTCGGAAATAAGGATAAAATATACATTTATCCTAACCTCTTGTAATGTCGCAACAGTGGTGACCAACAAACTCAGAAAATATTTTTTCCTTGACTCTTACACTTTGTGGTTGTGCTGAATGGATTGGTTCGATTGGTTCGAAAGTCATCTGATTTATTTGAGTTTAACCAAACCCACAATGCAGCAATGTTCCCATCCAAGTGCGAACCGTTTGCTTTACAGATACATCACACCTAATTTTGTTGGACATTCTTCTCGTGTTGAAGGTGAAACTTGGTACTTTTTTACCAATTCAGTGTGCACTTTGATTTAATCTCAAATATATTTTTGGGTAGTTATGCTAGTAGAACTCTTAGAATGAAACTTTTGACATGGTGCAGAGTTGTAAGTCCGACCGGGCTTTTCGGGTCGGACCGGGCTCGGGATTAAGTTTGTCAAAATATTTCGGTCAATTTCGGGCCTGCATAAAAAACTCTTCTATAACATTAAGAGTAACGAATTTTTTCTTTCGTGACGTTGATTTGTTGCGCTCACCGCGGTGACTTGTGTGAGTGAAGTGGTTGTGATTTTTCCTCAGCTAATTCTGTTTGCAAACACAGCTGCGTTCTTTTATTCTTTATGGGATTAGTCTCACACTATTTTTGAGAAGGCGACAGCGGTGATTAAATTAGTACGCGATGGCGTAGCGTCAAAAAGATTAATCACTCACGCGATTCTTGGCTTGTTTTAAGAAGCCTACACGCTGGCTTTTCATATCTACAGAGCTATCCTAGAAAGTTTTTTGTGCCTATGGCGTCATCGTAAATAGTTTCGTGATTGTTTCTTTTTTTCTTGAGAAACGTTACATTCCGCAGTATTAGCGTTGACTAAAATGCTGCGTTTTTGCCAGATTATGCCAATGTTTTGGTCAAGCTGGTTGCTATTTTTGGTGTTTTTGACTTTCACTTTCAGGCCTAAATCGGGCTTCAAAAATAAATGTCAGGCTCGAGCCGGGTTCGGGCTTGTGATTTCAGTCTAGGGCCGGGTTCAGTCTTTAAAATGAGGCCCTTTTACAACTCTGTGTGGGTATGTATGCAGGGGCCAACAAGGGGAGATTGAAAGGATACGTCCTTCACCCACCAACAGTAAAAATAGATTGGAATCATCTTGTGAAGTAGGCTACGCCAATTTTAGGCCAAATGATTTTGCTGCTGGTAAGAGGATATCAATGGAGATTTGGTAGGGGTGGGGCTGCATGCATGATGCCCAGTTGCGTTAAAAAGATTTGTAGCTTTTTCAAAAAACGGAAATGTGCAAGAAAAATATTTTTCGTCTTTGTAACCATGGTTGCGGAGTCGGAGGTAAAATAACCGACTCCCGACTCCGACTTGCTCAAAATTTCCGACTCCTTAACATAAAGGGAATGATATTTGGCTGTTAAAATCATGTAAATCGTGGTACACAGCAAGAAATCTGTTTCAACAAAAGTTTCGAAAGAAATTGTACCATTTCAACAGGAATTCCCAATTTAGGAGTGTGATCTAAAAAATGATCCAATTGGACATCCGGAGTCGGACAAAAAATCCGACTTCGACTCCCAGTGTTGTTAGAAATCCGACTCCACCCAAAAAACCTCCGACACCTTACGACTCCGAGTCCACCTCCGCAACTCTGTTTGTAACGTTAAGCGACTTGAACAAGACATCAAATCGTGCTACAACCCACACTTATAAAATGCATGAACACTGAAGTGTTCTACTGCAAGAGTGATATGCACGTGCGACCAATGCGATTCAGCATTTTGTGCACTCAACTAACACAGGGGCGGATCCAGGGGGAGGGGGGGCGATTGCCCCTTCTAAAACCTACAAAGTAACTTTATTCACAATGATTTTGTACAATTTGGACAACAGCATTCGCGATATAAGGCCATTTTGCCATCCATTGTTTTGTCACGGCAGTGTTGTGAAGTATTCTTCATCTCTCTTACAGTAGTGAACCCGTAATGAGACTTGACTACCAAATGTTACTGAAATCGCCCCCCCCCCCCTAAACCTACTGGCTGGATCCGCCCCTAAACTGACAGCTCTGATACCACCCAGCTGATGTGTTCTACTATATTGCTGTGCTTCTTTACATCAAAATACGAATGGAAACAGGATGAACTACAATACCGTGTCCAGCAACAAATTTAAGTATTTTAATATGTAAATAATCTGCAAGGACAAAGCGTGATTAGTGTTTCTCTCAAAACACATCTAGAAATAAGATTGGCAATGTGTGTATATAAAACGTCATTTCTGCATAGACACGATGACTATATTGGTTTCACACCAAGCTGTCCCCCCACATTTTACAACAAAATTGCGCCCATGCTTGCCGGAGAGGTTGAGGCGAGCGCTCATGCCTAAGGAGTGCAATGGCGATTCACTTAGTGGCCGTGGGTCGAACACCCAACCTTTCAATTGAGAGGCGGATATTCTGCCACTGAGCTCTATCCAAGTAAAAAGATAGAGCCATCTTTTCGGAAAAAACACGACCTCAAGATTTTGTCAACTTTTGAACAAAAACTACATGAAAAGTATAATCCTAACTATGTAAGTACATAATAGTTTGAAGGCAATTCAGTTTGAGGGGGAATGTTTCCAGAAGTGCAGTTCTGCTTCAGTAATGGAGACGAATTCAGAAAGTTTACAGTGCAATCAATCAGTAAGATTGCGAAACAGACTTTTCACAAACAAAAAAAGTTGATGCAATTGATACGAACTAACACTGGAGTAAAACCAAACTCTATTTCAAAAACAGTCAACATGAAAACAGCAAACAAAATGTTTCTAATCTATAGTAAGAAAATGAACACGGGAAACACGCAACGTCAGTTTACATTCAACGGGCAAAATTGATGTAAGTACTACAACGGAAACAAATACTATTTCACTTCAATCTTAAGAAGCTTTAACTGAAGCGTTCTCATTAAACAAAGTATTTAGTCAAACAGACTTTTGTCAATTACTGCAACTTGGCAAAGTCCTGCACAGTCATCGTTTTATCACCATGACGGTTGAACGTGACTTGAGAACTCACCTGCGCCTGGTGGTCGAGCAGTGACCGGGTGTGGTTGTCAACTTTCTTATCCATTTCCCGGTTTCCTGCCAGAAATCCCGGCCTGTGACAAAACTAGGTTGTTCGAACAATTAGCTCAAAGTCAGAAACTAAACTAAACTCTGCAGACAATCTTGAACAGTGCAACGAACTTAATTGCTTCTACAATAAAATAACTGAAATCGATTTCATTAATGGCGGTTTGTGTAATTAACCAGACGTTTTCCTTGCTATAAGAGGATTGGTAGACTAGATGACCTCATGGTCTTTCACCAATCCTTTGTGATAAAGGAACGAGAAAATGTTGTTACTTGTGTAACGCTGCTCTTAAATATGCTATGGCTTCTGCATTACATTTGCAACGCATCATGCATGAGTATGAAAACAATGATCGCATTGTATTTACAATGAACGCAACCGCCGAATTTGCGGGATACTGTTACACATAAATTTCACTGGCTCTTGCAGTTTCATACTACACAAATTTGAATCTGCAGTCAATTATAAAAACCTATTTGTACTTGCATACTTCGTTTAACTGATCCGTTTTCTTCTACGCACTGCTGTATGATCTATTGAGTTGTGTGGGTCATTGTTTCGACACAAAAAACAATACACTACTACTGATCCTAACGATTCTTTTTTTCTCATTCAGAAACTGCTGTGACTTTGACAGATGACTTCACTGCAAGCACCAAAAACCCTTGAAACGGTGTAGTTACGGGTTCCTGTCTAGTATCTGCCCATACGCACGGAAAGGAAAGAGATTCACCAGAAAGTTAATTCGAAAGTCCACTGCAGAATAACTTTCCTGTTGCTACTAAGTCAAACTGCGAACTTCGAGAAGATATAAAAAATACGTTCGAGGTCGCCACATAAGTATGAAATGGAAGGATGTGATGATTGTCTGGCCGCGTTTTCAAGTCAAGCACTCTCGGCCCAGTACTTGGCTTGAAAAGAGCAAGTATGAAAAATGACTGCGTCAAGCACAAGGAAAACACAACAAAAGGCCATCGCGTACTTAGCAGTCGCGCTTGTATCCATTCCCGTAAGATCTGCGTCGTTCTCAGTCAACACGTAGTCGGGTAAGATCGTCTGCAGAGCGTCGTTCGGAGGGAACTCATCCTCCTTCACCAACTGTAAAAACGTTGGACTAAGTCAACAAAGCAGTACTTGGTGATCGGCGTCCATTAAAAGTTGACAGATGAAGACACATGCGATGTGAGGTTATGTCGCAATGCACCGGTTTTCAACACCTCACCAGCTTGAGAGAACGTTCGGTTTGTTGTTAAGGTAGCGCAACGACCAAAACCACCACATGTACTTCCTTCCCATGGTACCGCGGATATTTCCTCTCTGCCCATATATTTATAGAGTCAAGCGAAACCACGCGTCTTTCACCGAGCTCGTCTTTCACCGAGCTTGCCACACGCAAAGTTAATTCGTCACAAGCAAACTTCACCTGTCAAACCCCAATTTTGAATTTACAGCGGTTGAAGACTGGTGGCCACGATATTTTAAAATGTCTACTCGGGAGGCGAAGTATGTATTCTGAATAACACAGACACGTGTTGACCAGTTCGCTCCTGCGAAACTGACACGAACATAATGCTGATAGATATTGAAAATATATGCTGATATACATTGTTCAAAACATAAAAAATGGCAAAAATTATGCAATAGGAATTGAAAACATATGCCGATATATATTGCTTAAAACATATAAAAATGATGAAAATAATGCTGGTAGATGTTGAAGACATATGCTGATAGATATTGTGCAAAACACATAAAAATGGTGAAAATAATGCTGATAGATATTGTTTAAAACGCATGGAAATGGCGGAAATAATGCTGATATATGTTGAAAATTTATGCTATATATTGTTTAAAACATACAAACAAGATGAAAATACTACTGTAGAAATTGAAAATGTATGCACATGTATATTGTTTAAAACATCAAAAAAGGGGGGAAATAATGCTGTTAGATATTGTTTTAAACAACAAAAACTGGTTAAAATGATGCTGGTAGAAATTGAAAATGTATGCTGATAGATATTGTGCATTGTGCAAAGCATATACAAAATGGTGAAAACAATGCTGATAGATATTGTTTAAAAAATAGAAAGAACTAACAACATCAATGTCGCGGTTGTTTAGCTCAAAACAAATTTTAACAATATCTTCCACCAGGGAGGGTTACAACGCTGACCTCGGAAACGCGCCGTGACATAATCTCTTATTTCCAACACTTGTCGCTTAACACAGATCCTGGCTGGGGAACACGAATTAAAAACGATTGAAAAACCTTTGCGAATGGAACTACGGTAAAGAACTACATGTTTCGCTAGCATCTGGCGTGAAATAAAAATGTACCGGCGTGCCAAAAATAGGGTGGGAACTGATAGGTGCAAGCATGCGTGCACCAACTGACGAACAATAAATTTCTCGAGCGTTTCGTCCACTTACATGAGCAGATATGGGACGGTAGTAGGATACGGACATTAGACAGATGCCAAACGCTGTACGGCAACAGTTAAGAGCTCTCCTACTCCAGCAAAATACACACTATCTGAAAAGTTAAGAACAGCCAAAAAATAACGCATTGCCAGGTTTTTAACTTTTTGGAGATTTATTTCTTCACAGCACTCGTTCCAAATACTAACTGCTCATATTCATCTGTGCCATTTGTCAGCAACTTTCAACTGAAACTTTTCGACTCCGTCTGCTCTGTTAAGACGCGTCTTTGCCTGAATCAAGCACGACGTAAATTTCTGAATGTAACCAGTTGCTTCACATAGGAGTCCCGTCACACGACGGAAGCCGACCGATCCTTTCCTGATCCTCTTCAAGCAATAATCAACACTAATCTTTGTAATTCGAACGATTTCTCACAAGCGAGCGGTTATTTTTGCCTTTCAGTGCTTCCTAATATTTGCTTTCAGAACACTGACCGACAAGAAGGCTCGCAAATTTGAAAAATCGACCGAACGCTCTGTTATTCCTCGCCACCTGCCCGGATATGAACAATAGAATGAAGCCAGAACAAAAACATTAAGCTAACACAGCAACGTGGGCATGTCATTGTGCAGTGATTTTCAAATCAAAAGCACACAACGCGCCTAGACCTAAAAATGAGCAAAGTAAACATGGCTGCCAATGTTGAAGCTCTTTACAATCGACGTTCTGAACGTTGACGGTCATCGAGAAATGGCCATCTGTCGTCAACCGATGTAACGTTATGCGCTACTTTCAAACAGCGAAGCAGAGAATGCGCGCTGCGACAAAGCACTCGGCCAGCTGCACGGTGTCGCTGTGGAGTGCCGACGAGAGCTATACAAGAGGAAGGTGATCGAGTCGCATCTGGTAAAGCTGTTGGGTCGTTGTTGGTGCTAAAGCATCAAACCGTGACACACCTTGAAGCCGTGCATTACTAATGTGTTTAAATGAAAGGACTTGTAAACGTCAGTGTGCCGATCTGAATTGGACAAACCGCGGAAGTAAATGTTGTGGGAACAAAACTAAAGGCAAACAAACGTAAGGATGGCTTTGGAAGTTTCAGTTCTGCTTGCAATGGCAAAGCAAAAACATTAACTAAAAAGAACTTTTAAAAATGTTACCAGGAGTAAAAAAAATACCGTAGCTACGGGTCGGCGCTTTTCATGTTTTAGAGCAAGGTTAGAATTGAGATTAATGCAACGTCAATAGGTTTTGTAAAGGATGTAAAAAACAAGCGGAAAGCGTTTGTTTAAAAGGTGACGAACCTGTAGATGTGCAATCTGTGAACATGGAAAGCAGAAGCGTAAATGATGTGTCCGCAACATCTGCCACGTCCAGCGATTATTTCATCCCCACCTGACCCCGCAAAACGCGCTGGCGATTCAAATATTAGTGAAGAGCGTTGGTAAGCAGCAATTGCGATGGCTGACAAACAATATTCCGCGCCACTGCGGCTAAAGGGCATTCGCATGACGTTCTTATAAGGTTACGTTTGTCACTAGGACATTTTGTTCTTTCAACCTACAGACAATATCGCTTCGACCTTGTTTCCTTAAACTTTGAAAAACGCTACAGTGACGTCAGCATGTCGAGCAACCAATAGAATCGATCTTCTTTGTGGAAACGAAAACAAACACATCCGCTGGACGTGAGTGCAATTTTGAAAAAAATAACAATTGTGCCGAAAGGTGGATGTAAACCCCAGCGCACGACTTAAAGGGCGATGTGCGATTATGACGTGTACACAAGAAGAAACATTTCATGGAATGGAGCGACAATGAATTTGAGCATCTTTACGTTCATGGCACAACGATCGAACAAGAGCAACGCACAACCACAGTTTACGCCGCCTTTGCAAGCTTCGACAACGGCTTTCGCGAACTCGACGGTAAACAGCTGCACAAAGCAAGTGTCTGCTGCCGCGGGGTCCAGGTAACAAACGTGCCTTGGCACAAACAGAAGCGTTGGACCAAACAAATGTGCGACTGTTTGATCAAACTGCAAGTAGGACGCATAATCTCAATGCAAACCCCATTCGCTTCATTGCCGATGTGAATACATATTATTGTTTCACTGATGAAACCAAACCAATCAGCAGTTGAAAACACAACGATAAGAATAATCCAGTTACTCAATTAAAAGTACTCCCATTAACACAGCATTGGTGCAGACGAAACGGAAATTCTTCAGTCACAGATGCTTTCATCATTTTATTCGCAGTACTCCAAAAATTTATGCCAACACTTTGAAAACGGACGAGAAAATTTTTTAAAACTCACCAGACGGGTTTTCTTTCTTTCATAGGGTGGACCACCAATCGCAGTGTCGTCTCTTTCCGGGGGATCAGGCGACATAGGGCTCGGCACAGGCACCAAGTCCCCGTTTAGATACTGTTCGGCAACGTGGGTGACGGGCCCTCGTGGCCCATCCAGGGAAATGGTCGCTGTCAGGGAGTCGAGGACAGGGAGGTTGCTGGGGTCCGATGCCACGGCCAGAGTGTCCGGGCGCTGCGATAAAAATAATCAACTTCATGACACCCCCCCTTGTCACAGAACCCCAAAACGAGCGGATGCATTGCGAATTTCTTGGGAGTAATAAATTTTTTAATTACGTTTGAACTACAGTTCATTTTTTCTTTCTTCGAGCAGTATCAAGTTTAGCAAAACTTTTATCAGTTCAGTTCAGGACACCCAAGTCTACTTCAGTAACTGCAAGCAGACCTAGCAGGACGGTTGAAACAATGGCTGGAAGGACTGTTTTAACCTCAGTAATGCTGGGGACTGCCATACATACGCCATTTTGACCCGCAGCATGGATTGTTGTTATTTTCTCAAACTTACAAAACAAACATTTGAAATTTAATTGTCTAACCTGGCGATAGCACAAAAACCACAAGGATTTACTGCTGCAGTGACGTTTAATCGTTTCAACGTTTAAACGTCACTGCACCAGTAAACATCAACCCACAATTTTAAGATAAGTAGTTATGATACAAAGCAGTCCTGCTACCAATAATAATTTCAAACAAACGAATTCAACGATATCTATGACCTAGAATACAGTTCCACAGTTGCTGTGTTTATTTTCAAAACCAGCACAACTATTTTTTTATGTTAATGCAACGTAAAACGTTCCTGTAAGTTTCTTGAAGGCAAAACCAGAACAAAAGTGATAAATTTAATTACATACAAATGACGAATAGCCTCGAATTCTTTTTGCATCCAGACCACTCCAGAGGTGTTTGTTTGATTTTTGTGGAACACTTTATGATGTCACATTCCTTGTGTAATGCTAACATAACATAACATCAGCATTTTATCAAGAAGTGGTCGCCGGAATGACTATCTCGCAAGCAAATGAAAAGGTGTTGAGATCAATTTAGTTTTAACTCCTACTCGGCGGGTAACTCCTTAACGTGACAACCAAGCGAGTACATCGCCGTGATAATTTCACGAGTATCACTTAACGCGTTGTCCAAAAATCCCTTTAGAGCAGGGGTGGGGAACCTGCGCCCCGTAGGCCAAATACGGCCCGCGTGATCAGTTGATATGGTCCGGAACAGAAATTCAGGTGCAAAATCGGGTCAAAACCAAGCTCCACGACAAGCAGATACTTAGATAGTACTGTATGTCAAGAGAATCCGTTAACCCTGTGCTTCTCAACCTTTTTGATGTCGCGGCCCACTTTTCGCCGAGACTTCAATTTTGGGCCCACTTCACGAAAAATTTGTTTCAGAACCCATGACTAGGCGTAATTATTGCGTTATCTCGGAACATTTCGCGGCCCACCTGAAGGAGCTTCGCGGCCCACCAGTAGGCCGCGGCCCACCGGTTGAGAAGCGCTGCCTTAACCCATAGTTTGATAAATATTGAATTTTTGGATTAAATCAATGATTTTGCGGGCGGTCAGCGATAATCCACCATTTATGCGGCCTCGGATAGTATATAGGCCCCCACCCCTGCTTTAGAGTCATGACTTATAAACATTGTTCCACGCAAGCTCGTTATTTGTTACGTAACAGATTCATGATGTAAGTTATAATCCCCTTTATTCAGTTTGAATTTCCAATGTATTGCGAGATCAACATAATTAATCAAAGTGCTCCGAGGATCAAAACATGTCGAAAAACACTGCGGCTTTAGAGCTTTTCTGCTCATACAGGTCTCAAGAACCAACCTCTGTATTGATGAGTCTCACGACGAGACGGACGCTTGGGTAGGGCCCGTCAACAGTCTTGAAGTTTGACGACTGAACGGCAAGATCGTCCACACGGACTCCAAGCCGGCCAGCGTCGGACGTCAACGCTGCAGCATGAAACGGTGTGAATTTTATGATTTGCAGATAACAATTTATAAGTTGAGAATTACGGAATGACCCGATTAACTAGCGACCAAAACTGCAAGACAGCGAATCACCAGCGGACATCGCGTGCAATATGACGACCGCTTGCCACGAGCAAAGGACCTGATTTCGGTAGTGCGCTGCGGCAGGCTCGAGTGTTCGTGCTCTAACTCGACAGTGTAACTCTGCCCGTAGCAGACCGGACCACTGTCAGGAATTCATTTCTCACGAAAAACTTAGTTAAGGAATGGCGGACAGTAGACCGCATCCGACTTTTTCACTGTGGCAAGAATCAAAGAGTGTTTCACCAACATTTCAGACTTCTCCGTTACTTACGATGTATCATCATCCGCTATCGGAAGTTGTCTTTACAAGGCTGGATGATCGATCGCACCCAATTTTTTCACCTTGACGTCAGGTAAACTGACAGTGCAAAACGTTGGCGAAACACGGCTCCGTACCAAGAAGCAAAAGTCAGGTGTTATCCACGATTAATGAACAAGTAATACCGTAAAAAAAGGTCAGCTTTATAGTCAAACAATATTTTCAAAACGCTGGAGCGTGCAACGGTTAGATGGTCGTGAGCTGAAAATATACGACACGATATCAAAACCATAAATATAAAAAAGAGAGCAGCAGGAATGCAACAGTGGTCTGGACTCCGCACAGGATAATTTGCACACTAACATTCAAACTTAGCAGTCACTCATGCAGCGAGCATTATACCTTGGAACAGTTCCTCGTCAAGCAGCAACGTTGCAAAACCGACCGGACTTCTAATCGACCACGCGACCGAGTTCATGGCTAAAGGAAAAGAAAGCTATCTAGTCCCGCAATATCGCTTGAAATAAAGAAGAACTGCCAAACAAGGTGCAGCTACGATGCGTCAAACGAAAGAGAGGCACAGTTTTGCTGGACTATAATCGTGCATTGCGAAAAGTTGGAAAAATAACATCTCTGCGCTCCAAGCTGCTTTTCAAGACTTTCCACTTGAGCGGAGTTAATGAATGCGCGCGGCATTACCGGATAGCAGCGAGCATTTTTCGACTTACTGTGGGTCGAAAAGAGAAACATTTCCCCAAGATTTGTGACACGCATAAAGCAAATTACAGGTGGGAATAAATTTAATGCGTAGGTGGAGATTTCACAAAATATCTTAGCGGGATTTAAGGCGGCGGTAACGTAAAAAATGCAGTGCTGCCATAAATGCTGCCAAGACATAACCAACCACGGGTTCAGATGTCACACAGAAAAACTGTTTGGACAAACGTGTTCGTTTAGATCAGGGGTCTCCAACTTGATATTCTTCGAGGGCCAAATGAGGACTTATGAAGTAACCCGAGGGCCGCATTATGACGCTGACGAAACAATGGCGGTATCTGAACCTTATCTAGAAACAGTTTTTACATCTCATTTCCTGCGCAAGGTACTGTGAGTTATAAGAAAACCATTTCTAGCAGTCTCTACGTTCGTTTAAAAGGAAGTTGTTCACTCGCTGGCCGAGTACTTTTAAACATCGGTGAATAAGCTAAATAACTGAACTTTAAAAATTCCCGAAAAGCACCGCGTGACGCACAAAATGCACTCGCGGGCCAAATGCGGCCTGTGGGCCGCGTGTTTGAGACCCCTAGCTGGTTTAGATCTTTAGCCTAATTATTTATAATGTACAGGATACGACACAATCGGGGTTTAGTGTCAGTTACTGTAGCAGGATGCGCAAGTATTACTTTGCGAGCCAATGCTTAGTCTCGTTTGAAAGTTGACGCCGTACTTACTGGTCGAGGTCAGATAGAATTCAAGAACCAGAGCGGAGTTGTGGCCGAACATGGTCGCTGTGTCCTTGTCGCTGAACATGAACACGTGGTTCCAGTGCGGTTTCGTACCCCCGATACTGGGAGTGGTCAACTGCAAAAAGCGATTATACCCGTTGTTTTTATGAATGGAATTGCACGATCAAGGATAACCTGCTGTGTACAATTTTGGTTTAACGAATAACGGAAGTGTTGGACAGTCTAATGATAAGCATAAATGCCAAAGCAAATGCGTTAGAAGACATAGTCTTTAGCCTTTCTTTAATATTTCAATCTTATAAATAAATTTTTTCGATGCTATCAGTTTCCTCACCACAATGTATCTCGTTTATGACGCACATTAATCTCGTTTATGACGCAATTACGCACATTAACGCCATCCTTCTCTGCTATTGATCAGTTGCTAGTGACGTAAAGGCTAGTTCCATTTTCGCGTCATAGAACGCGACGCCGCTATAGGCCAGGCGCAATCGGTGACAAAATATTCTCTAATAAGCGCTAAATACCTCGTAGGCAACGTGCTCTGTTCCGAGTAAAATGAAGCATTCGCGTTGGTTTAGTGACAGCTTTAAGTTGTATTTATTAGCGTGGGGAACTACGTTGAAATTTAAACGAAACCGAGACTTGCAGAGCTTCAACAGCTGCATGTCTCATTTATCATCTGCCTGTCAAAGTCCTGGTGAGAAGAGCACGGCCGTGCGGAATATCAAACCTGGGGAAACCCCTGCTTGTGTTCTTTGATCACTTCAAACGATGAAGGGTTGGGAGAAGGGAAGGTGACGGTGGTCGTGGTAATGCCGGCTGAGTGAGGTCTTCGGGTCAGCATAGTTTCTCTGAAATTACGGAAAACAATGTGAGGAGATGCGAAAATGCGCTATTCAACAAAACGGAACATAAATTGACGATGGGTACAATGAAACATCACTAAAAAATCGCTGAGATTTACAAGATGGTCGATACGCGAAGCGAAATGTTTATGTTTGACTAAGTCCACCCTGAGGGTGCGTAAAAAATTTCGGCGTACCAATAAAAAAATCACAAACTTTTCAAATTTTAAAAACATTGTGATACACTTTCCTTGAAAAAAAAGGTGTTGTTGAAAACAGCATACAAAAAGCACTGTGACGTAATGCGCTACTGCTCTCAGTGATCGGAGAAAATTGTGTTTGTTGTCACAGAAAGTCATCTTCAAACAAGTCCATGACAGCAAACAAACTTTTGCCTGGCGGCAAGCTTCTGAGGAATCTGCCTGCTTTCTGCTTTCATTCTTCTGCGACGATTAAAACTTGCAAGCATATCTATTTTTCATAGTT
>JGI24158J21664_10009210_pt1 | contig 13172 bp, 8 predicted proteins | sample Ectturendosymbi3_FD_21664 | JGI IMG/M metagenome (IMG submission 21664) | reverse complement strand
AGCCAAACTATTTCCCTGTGACTGAATTGTAATATATCACATGTACGTACAGCATTTATTTTTTCTTAATAATAAATTTAACATGTGCTTTGCATGCTGAGTTTTATTTATTTGCTTATTTAATTGATATTTATGAGTTCATCACGAAGATCTGTCGCAAGGATTCTGACAAGATTTTGTCATATGTGTAGGAAATATACCTTCAAAGATTAAAAGAAGTCTATCACTGATTTTATGAGGAAGGTGATTCTTGCGTATTTTAAAATGAAGATTTCGCTTGATATGTCACGTGAAATTCCTGATAAGGTCAGAAAATTCGCTTGACGCCGGTATCGCTGTAGAAAAGTAAAGGAGCCGTTGTGGTCTGTCAATCAAGCACAACCAACATGGAACTGTGTCTTCCGCTGCGGCGGCGGCAAGCTGGCAAGTACAGTGACCAGTGACAAGGCAGCAGAATCATTATTGTGTTCATCGTAGTGCTGATGAGAGGTAGCGTCCTTAAATATAGTCTCTGAAGCTTTACAAAGCACTGTGGTAGGACAATGTATTAAGCTAGCACTAGTAGTGAGTCCTACTTGCAGTGATTATATTTGGTATGTGCTTTTATTTTAGACAGCCGAAAGTAAAAATATGAATGAAAAATAGACATGGCGTCGTGCCTGCTTGCCCAAGATTTTTTCTGGTATCGATGTAGTCACTTTGTACTTCGTTGGTAGGTGATGATTTTTACTGCGTGTAACCATGAGTGCAATTTTTTGTAAGCTGTGGAGGGGCAGCTTGGTGTGAAACCAATACAGTCATCGGATCGATGCAGAAGTGAAATTTTATAAATACAGATTCCCAACCTTGTTTCTAGAAGTGTTTTGAAAGCAACACTAATCACGCTTTTGCTCCTTGCAGACGATTTAGAAATTAATAGGCGCGTACGAAAACCATGACGGCAAAACCTGCCTAAATTAGTAAAATGATATCGGTTGAGATATCTCAAAGTGACCCTCACGCTAATGTCAATTTTACAGGCGACTCGCAATTATTCGATCATTCATAATTTTATCAAAACTTTTAGAATATTAGCAAGCAAATATTCTATTTAGCAAACAACAAATGAATATTTAGCAAACANNAAGCATTCAACCTGCGTTCAGTCCTGGTCGATCGGAGACAATTTTTAATGCGACGAAGTGCACCCAAGGTACGCACCACCTCACAGGTACAAACAGGGCAATGCGAAATACTAACGCAGCAAACACGTAAAATCGGAAATAAATGAACTAAACTTCGGTTTACCGCAAACAGCTTCAAAATACAGTGATGGATTCTCGATACTCGGTCTCGAGACCCATTTTTGCGAGTCTCAGTCTCGAAGGTTCAAGTAAGGTCTAGTCTAAGTCTCGAAGACTATAGGTCTCGGTCATAGTCTATTGTCCTGAGACTTTAAATATCACAAAGAAATGGCTTAGTAAAACCTCTATAATTCAACGAGTTTTTTTATTTGTTGTATTTGCAGGTAAAAAGTCAACCAAACCAGGTACGAAAAATGCTAGAAATTTGAAAAAATTTCAACTTAGAAATAACGACGACATTTTTTTCAAAACGTTTCGGCAAAATCCTTTTCGGCATATAAGTACACCTTTTGTTTTTTTCTGTTTTGCTTTTTTTTCTTTTGTACCTCATTAATTACTTTTTGTAACTTTTTTACTTACTTTTTTATTACTATTTTTTATTTTTTTATATTGCTAAAAATATTCTTACCACACCAAAATCCTTCACTTAAATTCGATCCGCTCATCTGTGTACATAGGCATGCGGTTTCACCTGTACATTTCCTTCACCATGTTCTACGTTCATTCGTTTTTTTGTTTTTCTTTTCATTATGCTTATTTGATGTCCAACTGTTGTTTCTCAACACCTGTCAAAAAGTGATAAACAGGGTTGGTTGACTAGATGATCGCCACGGTCTTTCGCCAATCCTATATGACACAGCGCCCCTCTTTGTTTACACTGATCAGCTATTGTGTCATTGCGTTTTCATTTGCTCTAATGTTCGCTAATGGTTGGTATACTGCATGCGATGGCTTTTATGGTGCTTCTACTTGTTGGCTGAGTCATATGAAACAATAAACCAAACAATCCGCAAATTTTGAAGTCTCGGTCTCGAGTTTCAAGTCTCGTGTCTCGATCTCGGAATTTTTGATGAAGTCTCGGTCTCGAAGTTTTAACCAGGTCACGGTCTCGACTGCATCACTGTTAAAATAGCGTTTGGCGTGGACTGTTTAAATCACTGCTTGCCAAGCATTGCTGGATTGTGCTGTGCAACTGTTTCTTGTTTATATCGTCTTTGTAAACGTCTCCTACTGAGATGGTACTTCTCTCTGCAGTACAGCTTAGAACTGAGTGAAGTTAAATTTTTAAGCTTTACATTCCGTATTTATCCGAAAACGTTTCATCACATTTCAAAATAATGTCTTTTTACTGTTGACAAAGAACTACTCGATCAAAAAATGAAAAATTAGCGGGAGTGCGGCGCACTTCCGTACTCGCCGCCTATTATACCTGGATATTGCTGCCAACGAAACGCATTTTTTGTGATTGTTGCAACAACATGGGGTATTTTCTATGTGGTGTACAAAGGGTAAAGCGTTTTGTGAACGTCCATTTGGATTGCGTCGTTAGCAACCTGACAAAGATAAACAAAATGTCAATGTTGCCCACCTTGGAAAAATTTCTGTGGAAGCCAATGTGACAACCAATGTTACAGCAAAGCCAGTTACATTTCTGCACGAAACCAATCATGGCTCTACTGTGGTCTCTCACATGTGCAGCTGTAAAACTCTCTCCCTGTTTCAAGAAAATACCCTTTCTAACAGTACACCACACAGGGTAAAATGTCGGACCGAAGCAGTTAACCATCTTTCACGGTCTTTAGAAACTTGAAAAATGCTAGAAATAATTTTATCGATGCTAAAAGCTATAAACTAACAGCATCCAGTGATACCACACAAAACTCTTTTTCAAAATCAACTTGGCTATGTGTGGCCTACCATCTAACATGAAAAACTCTTCACACAAAACGTGACAAACGTCACTTTTACTTTTGAAACCTCTCCAAATACTTAACCTAAAGAGAAAAAAGGGATTGGACGTGGCATATTATATCCCCACCGTCTGAAAAAGTGGGGAGACACGCCCGTCGTGTCTCCCACCAAATTGCGCCCATGCGTGTAATCTGCAGGCTTTATTACTAAAAGAGGTTGAAAATTCTCTGAGATGTTATTGTATATGTAGTTGGTCCAGATTTGCAATGCAAACTGATTTTGCGTTTAATTGGTAGAAAGTGTATAGGTTGTGTTCCAGAACGTGCCTTGAGCACATGCTTGACTTGACGTTTTCTCAGTTTCAAATCAGAAACACCGTAGAATAGTGTGGTCCAACCACAAACCCGCAGGTCGCATGTGGCCCGCCGACCGAATTTTAAGGCCCGCGAGCTTTCTTACAGTGTTGATTTGATGTTGTGTACGTTACAGTAGGTAATTTTAATTAGAACAAGGATAATATCTTATAAAAATGTACAATATCAAAGTCGTTAGACTACAGTAGGTAGGCTAAAGAGAGCTACTGGAAATTAGTCAACAAAGATAAATTACCCAAACTGAAGGATTTCGCTCTAAAATTGCACGCGATGTTTGGAAACACGAAATACGTGTGTGAAGTACATTTTCTACGACTGAACAAGCCAAACCTAAAAGCAGAAATCGAATGGCAGACGAAACACTGTGTAATAGTCTCCGACATGCTACCACTAACACTTTTGTATTGAAATAGGAACGACAGTGTAAGAGAAACTTCGACCACAGGCATCTCACTGATAGAGATTTGCAATAAATTAATATTTGCTATTGTGTAGTAATGCCAATGACACACTCGCATATCTTCCCTTTTTTAATTTTAATACTTATGAATCTATTTTTTATATATGGTTTTGTTGCAGGTGGCCCGCAGTTTATCACGTTTTTGTTTTCTAAAATGGCCCGTTACCCAAAGCAGTTGGATCACGCTGCCGTAGGTATCACATTAGAGTACAGGCCTGCTGTTGTGACTTGCGTCAGTATGAAACCGGTTTTAAAAGTCAAGCTCAAATTTGAAACCGGTTTTAAAAGTCAAGCTCAAATTTGTGCTTGATTTCAAATCTCAAATTCGACTTCTGGAAAATACCATTGTCACCGGAAATTAAGTCTGACTTATTACTAGTTTACGATTTCATTTTAAAGCATGTAGTAACACCCAATGTTTTGGAAAATCTTCAATTATGGTTACTCGCATTTAATCTTTGAAAATTTTTTCACACAAGCGGTAAACGATCGCAGCATCCTTCTATTAGTGAGTGGCGTCAACTAACTGTGGATAAAAATTTCCAGGAATAAGAATTGCCTTTCTAAAGTGATAAGCCAATCCTTTCCCTAGTAGGAATGTGTGATATGATTGGCTAATAGTTGTTTCTCTTCTCGATATATTGAGACAATGCGACTGCGAAAATTGCAGTTGGTAAATTGTGACGTAATATAATGACCACCAGCGTGGCGCGAAACAAACCTGATTTTCACTGAATGAATGACTGTGAAGGGTAAGTTATTACGTGTAAGGCAAGGACAGGCTGCAGTGGATGAGCAAAGAATGAGCTGAATTTGTTTACTCGCGTCCGGTACATGTGCACTTAAAGATACCGGTGCCTCATCAATCATTCACCCCGTATCATGCCATTGCAGCGTAGCAATATATAGAAATTTCAAAATTGGTTCGTACAAAGAGAGATGTCATACGTCATAACCAGGGCCATTTTTCATGACCTAAAACTTGATAATATGATTTTATTTTTCAGAAAATATTACTTTATATGACCAAACAAAAATGATTGAGTTAGAACACACAACTACTGTACAAAGTAGCATTACTAGCGAAAATCGGCATCAGAGAGGGTAGCCCCATGGTTTATTGAAGCCCCACTAAAATGAACAGCTCAAAACATAAGCAAAATATATAGTTTGGTTGAAGCAAATTGAAAACATGCATGGACATTGGTTTATTTACATTGGACAGCAAGAACATGCAATCAATTTTGATAGCGCACAAAAATTCTGTGGAGGTCTCTGTCCTTCAAAAGCGGAAGTACGATGTTGTTTTTTTTGCTGTTTGCACCAAACAATACAAACAATAAAAATGTGCACTGGGTTTAATGTGATAAAGTTCACATGCGAACTGATGTTTCGACCAAGATGAGCTTTTCCAAGGGTTGTTTGATGTAAACAATGTTTATCAGCAATTTAATGCTGTGCAGAGGTATCAGATACCGTATCCACTAAAGATGGTATAAGCTTCCTTTGGATAGGCATACCATACGTCCCGTTTCAGCCGGGACAGTCCCGGTTTAAAGGCCTTGTCCCGGCGTCCCGGTCAGTCATCCAAAACCTCCCGGTTTTGCATTCAATCAACCAGCATAGCCTTAAACGAATATTAGCAGGCTGTGATTGGTCAGTTTAACCAACTTGCTGAAGAGTGATGTGTGATTTTGTTTTGTCTTGTTTCCTTGTGTTGGATCAGGGGTATCAAACACGCGGGCCACATGTGGTCCACGTCGTCATCTCGTGTGAAACACTTCTTCAAAGCAGCTCATTCTGATGAGTCTCCACTCTTAGCAGCGAAAGAAGCTACTTATGCGTATCACGCTGGTATTTACGGAATGTCTTTTAAACCTTCTGATTGCAACCTCCAAGCTAGTTTAAAAAATTTTTGAACTGAAATTCGCCATTGCAAGAACGAAATGTGAATCAGTGATTGTTAAATGCATTGCTCCGATTATTGCTGCTGAACTACGCCAAGAATTAGATAAAGCGAATTTTCATTCCGTTACCATTGATGGTCCAAACAGTAAAGAGCAGGGATGCTGTAGAGCGGAGACATGACGGGGGCATTGCTCTCCTGACCTTTCGTAAGAAGGGCAACGGGGCCGGAGGTGCCTTTTTATAAAAGTATCATTGGTAATTTCATGGTTTATCAATATCGACTTGAAACATATTCATTGCAGCTTTTCGCACACCCAGATACTTCAGAATGGTTTTATATAATTTCTGTTATGAATTTTGAGGTTAACAATGTCGCTGAACAAAAACAAGCATTATTAGTAACGATTTTTTTAAAGTTTTCATGCTTCGCAACTCTTTTACATCCCCTTGACCTACCACTGTTCCGGCGTCTCTGGAAAAGAGGGTAAAATTGTTCGTTGTGGTTCGCTACTTTGCACCTGATGTCGGTGTGAAAGCAGAACCGTCGCCAGGAAGTCGTCAATAAGGGGGCGTTAGGTTTGTGTAGGTGGGGGGCTTGACATTAAACTTTGACAAAAATTCCACTGATTTATAGTGTTTTATATTTCAATTTGGGGTAATTGGAGCTTTGTTTGGGGGGGCTAAGTCCACCAAAGCCCCCTGTGTGAAAGTGAAGCTTTTAGAATTTAAATCGCTTCAGGTGAAACTGTTACAATACTTAGCGAAAATAGCTACATAGTCCAAGATATGAACCACATTTGGCTGGTAAGGCTCGTTTTGAAGCGTCCCGGTTTTCAGTCACGAAAATATGGTATGCATACCTTTGGATCAAATTAATTTTGTAGAAATCGCATATGAGAAGGCGCTTAGCCAACCAAGTGATAACTCAGTAAAATTTGATATTTGCCGTCGCTAACATCGTAACAGGCGTGCAGACCTCTCATATGTTTGTACTTCGGGCAAATGTAGCTGGTTCGTTAGCTTGTTCAAGCACTCCAACGTCAGCGTTATTGGAGGGAAAGGGGAGATGCAGTAATTTATGCCAAACACTTGATGCTGCAGCCTATAATTCCTCGTAAGCTTGCCTGGTAGTGTAGCAAAATTTGGCTCGAATAGCCTTGCAGTTATTGATAACGTACGGAAAACCGCATTTTGAAAATCGCTGACAAGATTTTTTGGGTTAAACCTCAGTTTTTCTACAAACGAGGACTACGATTGACAAGCTTTGTATGCACCAATGTAATACTGCTGCTCTTGCAAAGCGGTTACCTTGACCTGCGCGCCAAATCGATAGTATCAGCTATTTGAGAAGCATTTTTCAGCAATGAGTTGTCTACTATGAAAGTCTTAACAGTACGAGTATAAGGAAAGAGGGCTGTCAGACAGCATGTATAAGGAGAAAACTGACGCTAATGGAATTCACTGAAAATTTTGTGCAATTTATCAGGCAGCAATTTTGGGCCAAACTTGTGTCATACATCCTATCTTTAACGTAAGGAAATCAGGCAATAATCCAGCAGTTAAACTTTGAGGTAATAAACAGGATCACGACAGGTCTGCTGCATGGTTAGTCATGAAGTGCAAAGGAACTGTTTATACAATCTCTCCAGTGAAGCGTTTCTGCACAATGAGTGTACAAGAAAATTTAACCCCGAGGCTACATACTGTATTCTTCAAATTATAGATAAACGCTGGCAAAAGCTTCTGCCGTGGTGGTTATGCAATATTACTCTTGCGAGGAATGACGTTGAATAAAAAGCTACACAGTTGCTTAACTGATCTAGAAATGTTAACTCAAAGAGACTATAAAATAGCAGAGTATCATATGAGAGATATTTCTCTTTGCATGGTTTGTTGTGTACATAAAACAGCCCTTTCTATCTTATTTGTTTGGTAATTTTAGATATTTGATGTGAATGGAACAAATGGAATATTTACAAACGTATTGAAGAGGGTTTCCAGGATTTTTCCAAATCATGTCCGAATACCTAGGTCTATTATTTTAAGCAAAGTAGTGATGTTCAGATGCAGAAGCTCATCGCTTTCGGAATAACTCATGCGTAGTGCTCTTTTGTAGTGCATACAACTGAGAATGCGCCCTTTTAATGAAACTAATTTTAGCTCGGAGTGAAATGACTAGGACAGAGATAAGATCAAACGTATTGCAAAAGACAACTTTCCTTCTGTTGTTTTTCAAACGTCTTGTTGTTGTGAGGGGAAAATGCAAGAAGGCAAGAAATATCACTTATATCTCAATACTTGGACTGAAAACCCTTTTCAGGCTGTTTGCTGAGGTGAGAAGTTTTTACAATGAACTCATTGGAAATTCAGAAGATGTATTTGAAAGAGAAGGTAAAATTGTGTAACATTTTTAGGATCAAAAAAGCGAAGATTTATCAAACCGCAGAAATTGTAGCCTAATAAATCAATATGTTTCATGTGTACAAAATGTCGTTGAAAAAAACGTGACTTGCAAGTGTACGTGTTCATTATGGCCTTTTGTTTGGCCCAGACCTCCATCAAAGAAATAAAAGAGCTATGCCAGGTTTAATAAGAAAAATTAGTAGGTTTAACCTCGATTTTCATTACATCCGCATACTATCAAAACTACAGCAGTAACAAAATATTTCTTTTTTAACAAGAAAAAGTTTCCTGCCACTTATCTTCCAAGGTCACGTAATCATAAACTATCTCTTACGGTTCTTTACTGTATATTATGGTTTCTTCTTTACATAATTTTGTCCGTTGACGTTGTAGCTTGTGGGTATTGCTTTAGTTATTTCGACAGTTACAGTTCAATATCTGTGTTGCTGTTCTTTGCTTTTTGAGTTTCAATGTGAACAAGGGCCCACTTTGAACTTTGAAAATGCAGTTGAAAGAATATCGCCTACTATAGAATTTTTGAGGTAAAGAATCTTTTTCCTAAACAAGTTTTTTCAAGAAATGAAAACAGTGAAAGTCAATCAACAAACGTATGTTTTAAACTGCAATTTCACCATATAGCAGCTACGTGGGTACATTAGAATATTCCCTTCCACAGACAACATTGTAAGTACGATTCTTTCTGCTGAGTGCTGTGTAAACCAGACAGTGCATCAAATAAACAGATTAGGAAAGACATCTTGCAGCACCATCCTCTTCTCCCGAACATTCCAACGTCCTTTGCCTGATTCAAGTTTTAGATAGGATGGACAAAAATTTTGAACCGTTCGAACTAATCTTTGTAGGTTTTAAAGCAAAATCAACACCATTCCCGTTCCAATCCATGTTGCTTGGCTTGCAAGAGAACGTCAAAAGCCTTTTGCTGAAAACCAACCTGTCAAAAGTCCGAGGTAGCTAGTGAAACCACACGAACCAAAAAATACAATTAAACCAGTTGCATAAACAGAAACATAGAAGTACAAGTTTTGAAACTTAACACATTATTTTACAGCATAATGAAAGTTCTAATCAAAATCGATTTCCCACTGCCATAAAAAAGTTGCTTAATTTGACTTCATGCGGCAAAGGCATCGGCAAATAAAAGCAAAATCAAGAACAATATACATGCTTCGTTTCGTTTGATCTAAACAGGAAACGGAACATCAATCTTCCTTTTTATTAAATAAAAAATTATAGTTTGGTGACCCATAGTTTCTACTAAAGATTGAGGTGGCAACCTACAATGAGATCTATACTACTTTGCAAAATTACGTGTAGTCTCAGCTTGTACCAATTTCACTCACAGGTTATTCAATCGTGGTTTTTCATGACATCAGGTCATTCAGATCAGTGACGTAGCCAGCCCAAAAGTTTGGGGGTCACAAAATTTTTTTTGGTAAAATGTTTTACGTGGACGTCGCTTCTCAGAGCACAAAATGACAAGATATGCTAAACAGTTTGGGAGAGCTATGGCCCCTTGGGCCCCGTGGCTACACCTACTGTATGATTCAGATCAGTGTTTCGCAACCTGTGGACTACGAAAGAGTTATAAGTCAATAATTATTGACTGGTCACAGCCTGGTATTTTTGAAATTGAGTACGTTTTGCAAGTTGGACCTTTCAATCAAACAAGTACCGGTATGTAGCCCTTGAGCTACAAACGTCGTAATACGCTCTCTTTCGTCATTATGTGTTAGACATTATTGCGACATGGAAATTTCCACGTAGCCTACCACGTTGTGCACAGTATGCAGTTACTGAAGGCATTTTTAGGAAGACAGGTGGCTTTTATTGCCATGGAAACGAAATCTGGAATCAGGAATAATGTGGAATATGACTTGACATGTGCATTATCCTGTATTGAGCCTCAAATATCTATGCTTTCTAACAACAAACCGGCTCAGCCTTTGCACTGATTGAAGCGCAAGTTGTGTTATTAAAAGGTGTTTGTAGTTATTCTCATTTCGTCTTTGTGCATGTGGAAAACTTGCCGGATTAGATAAATTGTACAGTTGTGGGCCACGCACCCTCTGTTTGTTTTTTAATTGGGCCACATGCAGAAAATGGTTGAGAACCCTCGTTTTAGACGGTTGCAAGAAAATGAAAGTATAACATACTGTACGTTTTCTGGTTCTTGAAATTTACGCGGTGACAGAAGTAGCCGTCCGCCCGCTATAGTCTTGAAACTTTCTTGATTGAAAATTAGTACAAATTATAATTCACTGAAATTATGTTTCATTTATTGAATTCATGAATTATAAATTCATTTTAATTATAATAAATACTGTTATTGCTAATCAATAGTTCATTAGATCGGGGCTTCTCAAACTTTTCTTTTCTGCGGCCCCACTTCAAAAACGAATTTTCTACGCGACCCCGTTGATGGATAGCAGAGCCTAGACGTTAATGATACGTGTAACGGTCCCATTTCAAGTCTCAATTGGCATTTTTGTCTATGGGGAAATCGTAAAAATGCACACAATTCACGAAAGAAACTATAAAGTAATAAAAAAAAGCGTAATGGAAATGAAACGGATGCAGTTCATGATTTTTTCACAAGGGATCCATTCGTAGAAAACGCATGGAGAAGAACATTCTCAACATTTTTCAATAAGGATCGTTTTTGCACTTGATGATTGTAGATTTTGGAAATGCTACTTTACATAAATATGTTGTACAAAAGGGCAAGGATTTATTAAGGCTGGTTCAGAAATGACTGTGTATTCATTTCTTGTTTTTATCCAGAATTCATATAAAATCTGTTTTGAAAATTCCAGTTCCCCTCATGTCGGAATGAATGCAGGAAGGTCAATATGGGTCACTACATCACAACAGTGTTCCCTCTGAGAAAAATTCTACACTGAGCAAATCTTTGTTTGAGTGCGCATCCAATTGTGAAACCATGCAAACCCACAACCCACGAAGCGTTTCAAGCGTTCAAAGGGCTTGCAGTATATATACCATATAATTTAGAATATTACAAGTGCGCGAGAATGAGATTTAACTGCGCAAAAGACTTGGTGGCACTGCACATTTGCGAAGTTGCGCACCTTCGAGCGAACATTATATTACAACAATGATGACGTAACAACACATAACGTGTTGTGCTTACTTGATTAATTATCATTCGATGGCTCAGGCAGACATCCTAGTAAAACAGCTGACAGCTCGAAACACGGTGTTGCACCTAAAATTGCATTAGAAATCATTTCACTGCTAGCCCACTTTCAATTTTTTATACAGTTTGGCAAAACGTTTTTTTCTGATTCGTCAAATCAATTTGTTTCGCGACCCCAAATTTACATCGGGCCGCGACCCATAGTTTGAGAAGGCCTGCATTAGATAACCGTTTTCATAATGTCCCTGGTTCAACCGCGGTGATCTTTGTTTTTGAAAAACCTTTTTCCACGTTCGTTTTCAGTGAACCAAAATCTCTACTATAAACCACAGCGCCAAAAATGAGACCATCGATTTCAATACGATTTTTTCAATACTTTCAAGTGTTCAAATTTATCATTAACCCTAATAAGACCGAAGCCTGGTCCAATTTTTCTAAATATGCCCTGAACTGGAAAAGAGAACAAGAATAGATTTCAGTTCAACCAATATTCACAAAGCAATTTATGTTGTCGATTCGAAAACAGTACTATGGTAAAATCAATCAGTTGAATTGAGGAAAACGTTGGGAAAAGTACGTTAAATGCATTCATACCTGTTAAAAACTACCTTGCATTATACAGTGATTGAAAAAATGGATGTATTGATACATCTTGTAAGCAGTCTCAACTGGACTTATGTTGGGCCATGTGTAATTGTAACTGCTTTGCTTTACTACTGGTATCACAGACCCAGAAAGTTTCCTCCTGGTCCTCGTGGGTTTCCTATTGTCGGTGTTGTTCCACTTGTTCCAAAATATCTTGAAAGAAGTTTAACAAAATGGAGCAAAGAATATGGGCCAGTCATGTCTGTGCGGCTTGGCGGTCGAGATGTTGTCACTTTGAATGATTATGAAAGCATACATGAGGTAAAACTTGGTCATTTTATAACAAATCTACTGAAACCTGTTTGAAATCGGACTGGCATCTATTTCAGGCACTGGTGAAGTCGAAGGAACAGTTTTCTGGAAGAGACACCCACGATTTAGTTGATGTCTTTGAAGACTTTGGCTATGGAATGATCTTTGCTGATTATGGGCCATTTTGGAAGTCACAAAGAAAGTTTGGATTGACTACACTTCGAGGGTAATAACCAGTTTTAAAAAAGCATTTTATTTCCAAGGACAATTGACATGCTTAGCTCGCCTCTATTAACGTCGAAATTCAACATGAACATTTTCTCTATGAACGGGGAATAACTTTTGTAGTGAAACGCTGATGCTCAAATGTGTCACATTTGACTGATTAATGGGCAACCCGTAACAACACCACATTTGTCAAGACACTGCATTGCTTGATATTACATTTTTTGTATCCTTTAGTTCCTCTGCATTTTGTACAGCTTACTTGGGTGTGCTTTTAGATTTTTCTGGTAAAAACGATGTTTGTATAAAAACAAATTTTCTCTTTGCATGAAGACTAGCGAAGATGTGATAACTATGATAGTTTGTAAAAACAAAATGAAGACTCAATTCGAATTTTTAGATTTGGGGTCGGAAAAAGAAGCATGGAGGATAGAGTTGTGGAGGAGATCGGTTATTTAAACGCTGTAATAGCAAATTTTCAGGAGAATCCTTTTGATCTTTCGGTAAGCTATTCCTTAAATCCTGTCGAAATAACCCCAATTGACTTTTATGTCTTACGATTTTTATGTCTTAGCCTTGTGGAAAGAGTTTACTTTGTCAAACTACAGTATAAGACTATAGATAGATAGATAGATAGATAGATAGATAGATAGATAGATAGATAGATAGATAGATAGATAGATAGATAGATAGAT
>JGI24158J21664_10009209_pt1 | contig 13173 bp, 9 predicted proteins | sample Ectturendosymbi3_FD_21664 | JGI IMG/M metagenome (IMG submission 21664) | reverse complement strand
TACGCTTGCAAGTTTTAATCGTCGCAGAAGAATGAAAGCAGAAAGCAGGCAGATTCCTCAGAAGCTTGCCGCAAGGCTAAAGTTTGTTTACTGTACAGAAATATACCAATTAGCTTTTATGAATGATAAACAAGAATATTTTTACCAAGAGGCTTTAGGATATGCGAAATTCTTCATTTTGTCTCCAAATATGCCAGTTGGGTACACTGTTTGTTTCACACCACTGATTGTTTGGGAGCAAAATCAAGATAGCACACAAATTGAACAGTCATTTTCCAGAAGTTTTTCAAAAATATTGCACCTCAGTGTGTTAAGTTTCTCACTGAGACAACATTTATTGTAACTGATAGTAAACCTTGAGCTATCCATAAACGTCGTATTATAAAAAATCCTTTTTTGAAACCGTTAACACTTTTTACGTATCCACAGACTTATTCAGACAAAAGTAAAGACCGACTGGGAGCTGTGAGGTAGAATAGGTGGATAAAAGCAATAAAAAGGAGGAGTAGGAGCATGCATTATGCATATTCATGCAATTGTATGCACGAGTTACAAATATGGAAGTCACGTCGAAGTCCTCATGCTGCCAAGTCCAAGTTGAGCCGGAGTCATTCGCAGTAAATTGGGCCTTGACCACGCCGAGTAAATTACAAATAGAGTCACCACTTCTTTCCGAATCATTTCCAATCTTTGAACTTGGTATCAACTCATTAATTGTCCATCACTTTTTTTCTTAGTTGAATTTTATCGATAACGGGGGAGATGCACGTAGCAGTATGGGCTAATCAAATGATTTCCGAAAAATAAAGTGCAAACTCATAAACACATGAAGGAAACGCAAGCTGCTTAACTGTTGTCGCTGTTATTTCTTTTGACCTGCAAACATTTTTTCTTCTTCTGCAAATTGATTAACGCTACCCTGGTTTCCCATTGCCAAAGGGTATGTCTTTTATCAGTCTCTTAGGTTAATGGAAGTTCTTACCCCGCAGGTAGGACTTGTCGAGTCATTGCGAGTGTATGGTTTTGTTGAGTCGATTCAAGTCGAATTTTCGTCCCGAAATGACTGCTCTGGTCATTTAATTTCTAAACATTATCGAGTAATGCAAAGCCGCTATGCGTGTCTGACTGGTGGAGTCAATGCCTCGACTTGTCACATCTCTTGGAATTGAAAAGAATGCTTCATTTCAATGAATATTTTTAACACAAATGCGGCACTTCCAAAAATCCATTTAAGTAACGATAATCTCCAGAAATGTTTAAAAATGTTTAATCCGATTGCATTGCAACTCAGATTTCCTATTGCTTATTTTCTCATCTTCACACTTTGCCATGAAGGTTTGTTTGATAAAACAAGTGCCATAAAAAATTCAACATATTTGCACAGCATTTTAGAAATTCTACAAATTACTGTGTTCGCCCCACTGCGCAGCACGAGTATGTTAACACGCTGCCCATACACCGTCAACAAGGCATTTTGTGTATTCTTAAATTTTCTGTCTTTTCTTTTGTTCATTTTCCCCTCTATTTCGCTTCGCGTCACATTTATGACTTTCCTCTGCGAGTAAAGGTTTACTTTTACTTTATACCAACTTCCGGACAATTGGGAACAAAAGCGCAGCGTTTAAATTTACATTCAGTCGTATGGTACGACAATGAATCAGTTTTGCGCATGACATCTAACCTCGAGAGTGTTTAACGCGGATTTTGCGTGTGCTTCATTCGTTTACAAAATGCCAATTAGATTGGAAACGATTTGTGAAATGGTAGCTGGAAATATTATAAGTTAACCTCCATTGCAGCAGTTTATCTGTGGATTAATTTTACCTTTTGCTCTTTCTGCTGTGCACCCTGTTGACTCATTAGGATTCGGTTTCTGATATCCGTTTGCGAAGACTATTTTCAGAAAAATAGGTTTTCTACCAGTTGTTACATTATGTGAATTATAAGAAATAAACCATCCTTAGATCGAGTTGATATTTACGTTTTTCAGCTGACTGTTAACAATTTCAGAACGGCTTTGCTGCAGCACGTGCGTTCAAAATTCTAGACTGGACTTGGAGATTTTCCAACATTTTCACTACAACGTAAACCCCGGATGAAAGAATCCTCAACTGATCATCACATTATTATCGAACACCGTGCTGTCCTGGAACGTGATCATGGGCCCTGCAATGAAAAGAGAAAGGCATGGTTTGCGATTGCGCTTTTTGCGATATTCATTCAAGTTCAAAGCAAACGCTCATTTATCGATCAAAACAAGTTGTTATCCTTTCAAAAGCAATTTCGAGAGGTAAGAGGAAGCTTCCGTTGTAATGGCGGCATAAGTTCGATTTTGTTTCGAGTGTTTCAATTTGAAATTGCAATTGAATGTTTGCATCTGGTGAAGTGATTTCACTCAATGGTACTCGAGAGACGAAGCGCAGAGAAATAAACTCCATTTAACATTTCGTCGATATCAACACTTCATGCGCCTTTGAAAAATAACATCCAAAACGTTCTGACTACATAGGGTCTCGACCCAAAAACAGCCAAAAAGATAAGAAAAAGTTTGATGTGACAGCTGTAACGGATGATGGATGTTAGGTAAAGCTCGTTTACACCTTATGAGATTCGTATCAGGTTTGATTGAACCAAGTGAAATGAAGGAAAGTATTTGGCACCTGAGTGCAGATTTGGCCAAATCATTCCGTTTTTGTTTTGTGCAGTCAAATTCTTTAAGCCCCAAAGCACGATCAAAGTACAAAAATATGGAAGCTTTCACCATCGTAAGCGTTTGCACAGCTCATGCAGTATCACGTGTAACATTTTGTATTTTAAATGAAGCATTTACAAGAAATGTCTTGTTCCATGCTAACAGTAAAATAAATCAATTAAACTGAATGACATTGCGTGCCCTGCTTCAAGATTGTAGCACAGTTTGGAAGATAGGCATGTGTACAAGTATAATAGGCGAAGGTGAAAATTCTAAGTTGATGATAAAAATTTATATTACAATACTTGATTTCGGCGTAAATTGTTGCTAACAAATACAGAGTAAGCCATGCGAATCATAAGATCTGAAGCAACCATTATTTAAAAATTCCCTAAAAAATAGTTCCAAAACAAAAAGGAAACAGCCAACAGATCAATTTTCGGCTTCAGACGTATCCATTTATTTCAAAGCGTTTAATCATAACCTAATTTGTGGATCTGCTTTCAGCGTAACAGTGAAGAGTCCTTGTGCTCATCATCCAAGCAGCTGCATCTGTTTTCCTACAAGTTGACAGATCCATGAGTGTTCCTGGTCCTGATTTGAAAAGTGCCGTTGATCCAAACTGAAAATGACGGTCTTGATAAAAAGAAAAAGGTTTTCTGGTGTTAACGAATAGCAGTGCAAGTGAAGTGCCATCGAAAGGCCCTCTTGAAAGATTTCCGTGAATTATGCCGATTGTGTTCAATCTTTGATATTGTTACATCAGACCAGCACGAGGTCCTCGCATTCTGAAAGGTCAGCGTGTGACGTAAAGAGGGCTCTGTTCGTGTCAGCAAAGCCTGCTGGCAGCTAAGAACAATGCTGCGTCTAGAGCCACAGTACATAGTTGTAACAATTTTGTGAATAGTACATCGCAATCCCACCGCTTTCGAACAGGTCGCTGCACTCGTGAAGATACAAACCCGAAACGAATTTCTAATGAGATTTAAGTCAACGCTTTTACGGAATTTCTCTGCTTGTAGATGGTTGCTCGTTTGATGTTATGAATCACCTGATAACTCAGCGACTCAAGCAACTCTTAAGCAATGAGCAAGAGGCTTCTGCCTCTTCAGNATACCCCGAGAGTTATNCGGCCCTTCTGACCCTTCGTTTCATATCTTGATCAGTAAGCTGTGAAAGTTAATCCAATGCTGTAACCACTTTTAATGAAAACGCATAAAGGCTGCTTGTATAACTTTGTTGGACTAATGTTTCGCTTTTCAAAGTTGATTTATTTTGTACTCCAAGGGAAGCATGCTGGAACAAAAGTATTTCCTGCCACAGTGATGATTTTTTGTAAGTTTACACATAAAAACAGTTGTTACATGTTTTTGAAAACGTGCGAAAAGTCAATTGACATGAGCTTGGAAACCTGAAAATAAATTTCGCCTCTTCGGCGAAATTCCAAGTAGAAAAAAGGGGCGGTTTTTTGTTTGTTCCAACTTACGCATTCCCCGACAAAAAACATTCAAACTTCTGCATTTCGGAGATAACAAAGGCCTTATTTTTACCTGTTGCACGCCTAAACATGCGAAGTAACGAGCCCGAAGGCCAATCCGATAAAATTTAAAGAGTTTTCGTAATCGAAGCTGCTTTTGTTGATCGCGAAGCGTTGAAGGTTCGCGATTCGCGAGCGATCGCCATTGTGACTTCACAAGGGTCGAAGAACTTCCTGCACACTGATCGGCAGTACACAGCTGCAAAAGAATGCACCGCCGACCCCGGGTCAAGCACTTTTCGCGAGCGTCAGGACATGGTCGCGTTTTATTTGCATTGGAGTCGGATGCAGGACAATGGTCTTTTGGTGTGCAATAGAAATGCGATAGCAGTTTTTCTTGCACGGCATGCCGATCGGGACCCATCGCCGCATCAAAAATGTGTGGGTCGCAGATGTCTAATCTGTCTTCCAGTCTTTTCAGATAAAGGGACACTGTCTTGAGTTGACTTAAAGGCTGCTGTTTGCATTGTAAGTGTCTCGATCAGTTCCGCAAAAAACTTGTATTAGAAAACTTACCTGTCATTGAAATAAACCGCAACATTTGACTGAAAGTGACACTCGGCTGCTGAGTTGAGTTAAAAGCAACAAACGTTGGTAATTTCATGAAAAAAACTTTGGGCAATTTTTCGAATTTTAAGAAATCGTAGGTGTCCTATACATGCTTTGTGCATGAATTAGCAACAACAAACAGAGTAGATAATTTCATAACTTAAGTTTTACATGAATCACCATCGAAAGAAAACTGATTTTTATATCTGAACCCCAGCACTAAGTTTTTGATAATGAGTTTGCCTCATCACTAATTTCTCATGTGAAGTTTATTGGAATCAGGGCACCTAAAGAGACAAGAAACTTAATTTGAATTTTATCTAAACGTCCCCAGGTTTAAAGCGTATTGTCTTACACGTAAAATAATGTTTTCTCGTGATATTGTTAAATGATAGAGTCAGTGTCATAATTTGCGTTATTCAGACACTGGGACATATGGNCAGCTCGTTGTCTTTCTTCAAAAAAAAGAACAATTCTATCCAAGCAAAAGCTTAACACATCAAACGGTTTGAATGAAAAGTTATGTGATGTAAAANAGTGTGCGGCTAAAAACTCGAAAAACTCAAAATCAGCTCAGGCCCTCGACCCGCGATAACAGATCCAGCCTGCAAAAACGACCAGGTTCTGTAGCAAGAGCGATCAGAGATGGCGGGTCCTTGCGGCTAGGCTAGCCCGCAAAATGACTTTGCACCCATTGCAACGAGTTTTCTCGCTCGCTCCTCTAAAAACAGGTGTTCCCAAACAGCGTGTATTTTAACCCAAATGTTGACGACTGGTTAAAATTCCCTTTCTCGAGTGCTTCCGGTCGCGGGTGTCTCTCAGACAAAGCAGAAAAGTCAGAAGCGATCACTCACGCGCGTCGGCGTAAGGTTTCGCCGCCTGTCGTGACTGCAGCCGGCGGTTAAACTCAAAATCTAGCCCCTGAAGTGCCTCAGGTGAATGTGACAGAAATTGCGACCGCGTTCGCGTCTCCGTTTTCAGCATCCGTTCGGTCGTCACGAAAGAGCGCGATCAGATTGCCAGAGCTTTGCACGCAAAAGCGGCGTAATCGAGCGCTGTTACAAAAAGTCGGAAGTGAAACCAAAAACTCGACCACAAACAACAGGACAAATATCGTGGGTTTTGACAAAGAACTGTTTCTGGGAAGCTGCCTTAACAGAAAGGGTTGTCACGCTTCTTACAGGTACAGTTATTAATTTAAACTTGAATAATGAAGTGCTTGGCTAAATGCAGCACATCAGAGGTGTATTCGTATTTCGTAACAATGTCGTTTATTTCTGAAATGGCTGAATCACAGCCTTATCATCAGAACGAACACTCATCGTGACGAAGTTTCATGTAACGACTCGCTTTAATCAAGTGTTTAAAACAAGAAGTTACTTTCGACACATTCTTTTAGCAACGGTGAAAAACTATAATTTTTCAATAGGCAACGTTGACATTATTTTCCTAAAAATTAAAATTTAACTTGCAATTTTGAGTTCAAAAATGCGTTTTTTTTACTGAAAATCGTAACGACTATTTTCAATCTTTCTTGTCTTTGCAAATGTACGGTGTTTATGGATATTAGTGTTTTTCTTGAATTTACTCACTGAGGACACCTTATTTTGTTGCGGTATGTAGCGGGTAGAGCAAAGCACTCGAAACTGCCTTTTCCTCTTCTTTCACTCTCAAGTACTGATAGTTTGACGAAACTTTAGTTAATCACAAGTTTATGGGCCACTGACCGAGTGAAAACTTTAACCTGCAACCCCACTAACTCAGCGGCGAATTGTCACCTGCCTGGCAACCCCAAAACATTGCACCCTGTTGATGCACTTTGCACCTGTCATATAGCGTAGCCTACCAGCTGCTTTCATTATTTTTAGCTGACTCAATGCAAAAAAAACTACAGCCACTTTGAATTAATAATGTGATTGCATAGGACGGTAAAGAGGTACAGCAATTACCCATTTTTATGCAAGTTCTTACATTCATCAAATAAGCACCATAGCTCAATGTAAGTTCAATGGAGCTGAAGTGTTAAAAATCAAAAGCATTTCCTTGAAGAGATAACGAACATGAATCAACGTACAGCAGTTGGTCATGGAATAAAACTTGAGCACGGCATTTTTTTGGATTTCCTAGATGCAAACGGATGTTTGCGGTTTCAACGCACGTTGCTGAATTGAAATATCAAAACGGCTGGTTGCAAAGGAGGGTTGATAGTTGTTAAATACTTTTAACCAAGCTAAAAGATACGGAATTTGCGAAATGTTTTCAGAATATTGATAAATGCTCAAACTGGCTAGAAAACGAAACATTACAGGAAGTTTGAAAAAATGTCCTGCGAACCTGCAAAAATCTACAAAGGTTGGCTTTTTTGCTTTGATCTTGTTAAAACTCTGAGAGTCAGGGGCGGATCCAGGGGGGTGGGCGATTGGGACGAACCCCCCACTCTTAAAGCCAACCAAAATAGCTTTATTCCCCATGATTTTGCGTAAATCGGAAAACAGCACTGGCGATATAAGGCCATTTTGTCGTTCATTGTTTTGTCACAGCAGTGTTGCGAAGTACAGTATACTTCATCTCTCTTTCAGTAGGGCACCCGTATCGAGACTTCGCCACCAAATATTACCGAAATCGCACTCCCTAACGTTACTGGTTGGATCCGACCCTGCTTAGAGTTGATACCAACTGCAGTTTCTATCGTTATGTGCTGCCAAAAGGACCAAAAATAAAGTCACTGGGTTGTATCGGAAATATAATGTTCTCTAACTATATGTCATTAAAAGAAAAAAGTTTCCTCTCATCAGGGCGCGTCAATAGTGGTCTGCGACAGACTTCGTTGCCTTTACACTACGATGTGGCTTCTTTTCAGTGAATGCTGGTGATGAGACATTCTTAGCAGCGTCCTTGAATCTTCCCCAGTATCCATCGTCAATTCAAGCACAAGGCTGGGACAGTCGCTAAACTATTTTTCTAAAATTCGGTACGACACATCCGGGTATCGAACCCAATCTGCCAAACTGAGAGGCGCGTGCTCTGCCACTGTACTACACTCACAGCAGAACGTCAGCGGCCTATAAACAAGTGGACGCAGGAGTCCGAACCATTTCTCGAACTGGCCGAGCAAGGAATTACTGTAGTAGTAACCCTTACCGTGATTCAGGCGCAGAGAGGTAATAACTACCGTCGATTCTTCTTTTAGTTCCTTTGATAACTCCTTAAAGGTGAAAGATTTTTTTTAATTCACACCAAAAGTATACGAATAAAGTGTCCCTATCTAAATTTGAATCAGAGAGAAAGACGTTTTAAATTATATTCTTGGTTGTGGTGCATCGAACGCAATATATTTTCAACATAGACTAAAACCAAAAAATTTTTTCACTCATATTTTTTACTTTTTGGTGGTTGGGATCAATCCGGTCAACAAGAACAGCCTTGCAGTCCTCATCCCGATTTGGGTACTTATACATTCCCTCCACAAAAATAAAAACAAAGAAAAGCAACTTTATTTTAAATGGGTGCTTTGAACGCAAGATTATTCGACGTTTCTGGAATTGGCCACATATATGGGTCCTNTGGCTAAACTGCAACCGGTGAGCTGNATTTAGGGAGTCCTGCATTTTGTTGGCAAATTGCGAATNCCTCCAGCCATCATCATTCTTAGGTCCACTCTTGACTAACAGGTCTGCAGCTGTGGATCAAATGACTTGTAGTGCAGACTGAGCTCATCTAACACGCAAAGAAATCAGCCCAGGCATGGGAAACCCGGCAGGCAGAGGGGAAAGATTTCTCCACTCCGGTAGGCCCTACAGCTGAACCTGGCTCCAGATCATTTCATTGAGACTATCTACTAGGAGATGCGAGGTGTGGTGGTTTACTGATCGCTTATCAAATTAGTGACTTCAACCCTTTTGTCTGGGCAGCTTTGCAATTTCTTATGTGATCATTGTATCCTGTAGGGGTCCGCCCGCACACCACGTGTATAGGCGCAAACAGAAGCGCAATTCTCTAGTGCGAACAAGTTCTAGGTACAAACACTGACAGCACTTTATGTTAAAGAAATAAATGTAATTTTTTTAAATACGTGTTTCAGGATGAGCGCATCACTTTGATCACTGCAGGTAGCCGTGAACAAGCCTTTCACATCACACAAACTCAGACTTTGGCGCATTCGTTAAATGGTGAGAACTTTCAATCTTGTTTTTGATACTTAACTCGAGAAAGTCACTCATTCTCATGTTTATGCAGCTGGCGGTGTTCAGGTTTTTGCGGCTGTACCTGGTGGTAACGTCTTTTGTCTGTTATTTGGCTCCAGATCAGTATACCTAAACTTTTCCCAAAAATACGCCACATCATTTTGAGGTCATATTGTTTTCACTTTCACATATTTTTACAAGAATAATTTTACAACGAAGACCTCGCAATGTCAAAATTTCTTGTCGTCTTTTCACTGAACACGTAATGACGTAAGTGATGATGTAACAAGTTTACCACTTATCAGTTTCATACGAAATATCTCACGGTCAACAGCAATCTCAAAAGGTTATGCTGGTTCTACACCAAGGCGGGACCAAAGTACAGTAGGTCGGAGATGTAATCATGCAACCTGGTCCTTGATCGACCTTTGGCTCCCTTTCCCGTGGGTGTAGCCACGACGACTTGCCTCGCAAATCCTTCGTGGGACAGTCTGGTCACGTGGCCGAACCAGCTGGGATCTTCCTATTCGGATGGTAAGTGGCTCGATATTCAGCTGGTTTACGAATTTCACAGCTGTGCACTTTCTTGCGTAGTGTCACGCCGTGAACTCTTCGCAAAAAAACATCTCTGCCGCTTGCACTTGAGAAAGCACATTGACCAAGATTCATGGCTGCGAGTGAAGACCGGAACAAAGATCGATTGAAAACTGAAAGCTTTTGTACTGATTAGAAGCTCCAGTTTTGTCACCACAGAGCGAAAAACACTCTCAGAATTATGCTTGCTTTAACAATCCGTGTAACAATTTTCGTGTAGCCTACCACCTTCCGTCACTCGTGAATACCACCTCAACGTAGTTGAACTTCTCGACCTGCTGCAGTGTTTTTCCGCTTACTTGCAGCTCGCCCAGTCTTGTGTTTCTAGAGAGACATAGTACCTTGGTCTTTCTTGTGCTAAATTTCATTCCCGTTTGTCACACGCAAGTGAAAACCGATCTAGTGCATGTTGCAGACCCTGTTCAGAGGATGCAAACAGTACCAAATCGTCCACAAAAAGCAAACAGTTGATGTTGCATATTTGAACAGTGACACCCTCATTGACGTGGCTGAGACTATCTATCTAAACCATATGGGCTATGAAGAGAAGTGGCGACAGCGCACACCCTTGTCGGAATCCAATACCTAAGGTGAACGGTTGCTATTTTATTCCACCGACACTGGCACAAACTTCTGAGCAGGAATACAATAACTTGATGGCCAGTAACAGACGGACGCCAACACCGTACTCCCACAACACTCCCAAGGCTTTCGGAGCTTTTCTCGAGGGACCCTGTCGCATACTTCCTCGAGTTCGACAAAACACGCATTGACATCTTCGGCATACTTTTAAGATTTTTCGAAAAGTTGCTGGAGAGTGAAAATTTGGTCTGTATTGCAACGCCCAGGACGTAAATCGGATTTGTTATCTTGCAACTTCTTTTTACTTATTTTGTGGAAGCTTTTATCAAGTCACTTTGCATCTATTTTTCTAAAGATTCTAAGTAGAGAGCTGCTTCTGTAGTTTTTGCATTATCTCCCTTCTTGTGCATGGAGATCATCATCTTAGTTTGCCAATCGTTCGATACTTTACCAGAACGACAGGCCACTGTCGTGACACACANGAGTCAGCCANAAAAATTCTCTATCCAAGGCTTTGAGCATTTCAGGTGGAATACCCTCACAACCTTCCTAGCCTTCGGTGTTTTGAGAGCTGAAGTGTTCAGTCTCAGGAACAGTGTTTTCTTCCCCTAAATACATCTCCTGAATATGTAATGGTGTGAGAGTGACTTGGTTCAAAAGATCTTTGAAATACTCTCTACATCTGACAGAGATGTCCTACTGTACTTAAGGGGTCACCAACCTGGTGCCCGCAGGGCAACAAGTCGCCCGCAAGGACCAAGTAGGTCACCCGCGGGCCTGTTCCAAAAATAAAATTAGCATGATCAATGTCTTCACATATAGCGAATATCAGTACTAAAATAATTGAAGGTAGATTGAGCAAAATTTTAATTTCAAAAGTGTGTATCAAACTAGTAGCCCGTCGCATTAATTGGTACAGAAGAAGTAGCTCGAAGTTTCAAAAAGGTTGGTGACACCTGTCCTACTTGTTGCTGAGTAAGACGTCATTCTGGTCTTTGATGGATGTAGCAATATTAGANATTTTGTCGCGGAGACACCGGATGGTTTGTCANAACACATTGNTGNCTTGACAGTAACTGGAATCTAGTTTAAGTGATTAAGTGAAACTGGATCACTTAAACTAGAACTGGAATCTAGTTTAAGTGATCCAGTTTTTAATTACTAGCTTAGTTTAAGATTGGCGTTTACACGTAGCTTTCAAGTCTCGCAGATTAGAAGCACTCTGCGCTGTCCCCATTCGCCTCCCCATGTGCGCAGCAGGGCAACGTGGAGCCTCNACTCTTTATAGCTGATGGAGGAGACAGTGGCGTGACTAGAGGATTCAACCAGGTGGGAAAACTTCGGCGAAGGGGCCCGATAGGTAGCCCCCGTAGGGGNCCCNCTTGCCAACACTCAGAAAAAAGTTGAGAAATGAAAGTGTATCTGGATGAGGATTTCTATACTGAAACTCGAAATCACCTGAAAACACTCCGAAGAACGCAAAAAAAACAACAATCTACTAAAAACCAAAACAATACTGAATACCAAAATATGGCTAAGTGGAGTCACGGCTTTTTAATTTAGCTTGCCAGGGGGGCGGTTCTCACCCCTGGACACCGTCAATTACGCCACTGAGAGGGGACTGTCGCGAATATTTCGAAGGGCCCCTCTGCCTAAAGTCCAAGGGCAGTGCTTACTGCTTAGTCATGCGCTCGATCGCCGATACGCGATGCCATTGATTAATTTTGCATTTAATTCTAGTAACAGCTCAAATTATACCTTTGGATAAACCGGTCGTGCCATTTGCACAGAAACGTTTGTTGCGATATCAGCGGGTATCTCAGGAAGACGTTGCTGCGGACACATTTGTGTAGGTCTTGCAGGAGAGGCCTTGTATTGAACCTGCTGCAAGCGTAGATATGCAGCATCACTACAACTGAAAAGGAAAGGCTACGTTTTGCACTATCACTTTTTGAATTGGACAGGATGAACGATATTTTTGGTCCATTCGTCCAGAGAGCCACCATGTGCTGCCACTGGCTTTATTTCAGAAGCTCCTTTGGCAAACTCAAAAGAAGTAAGATTTTAGTTTAATCTTGGGCGACGGCAATTGGCGGCAGGACGACGCCTGAATTGGCTTTTTTTCGGGACGGTTGAGGTAAACGCTCTTGCCCAGTGAGCGCTACTACAGCGATTCACTCAGTGGCCGTGGTTGGAACATCCAACCTTCCAATTGAAAGGCGGACACTTTACCACTGAGCTATTGCCGCCCTAACTTTCTCATTTTGTTTTAATGCAATTTTTCCACAGCTCTATTCCTATTACTTTGGACTTGCAATACGGTTTTGTACCCATTTTTTGACTTCTAAGCTGTATTTTGTCAAGATGCGACATCTTATCCTTAATTCAAAAGTTTCAAAGCTACAGTATTTTCCAGCATCTGCTCCTTTCTGTAACACAACTTTCCGCTCTGCGGATTAACTGGCATACCATTATGTGAATGCTGTTTCTTGTCGTATTTTCAGATTGATGCAAAAGTTGATTTGGAATTCNCTGACGAAAANACGCTTTACTGCGTCAACTAATGCAGAAAAGAAAAGTTGAAGTGCTCCACAAGTGCGCATCTGTTTATTTTGGGCGTAACATGTTTTGCGATTCGTACATCGGAATCCCTGAATTTCCTCTGGGGAGTGAACAGTGTGTTTTTCTGGTGCAAACATGACCGCCTGGACATACGATTCGAATTCTTAAAACGTTACACATTGTACTCAGGCCCCTCCCACACACGTCTCCTGTCAGTGCAACAATGCGAAGGAGCTCGTTGCATTCCTTAATGTGGCTGTTCGGCCTGTCGTGTCACTCAGGCCCGCAACCAGAGGTGGGGCAATCGGGCAATTGCCTACCCCCCTCGAAATTTTCACAAACGTATGTGTTGGTATGGTGCATCAACAAGTTACATCATTTTGCCCCCCGAAAATATCAGTTGCTTGCGGCCCTGGTATCACCTGTTGTGATACGTTCGGATTAAGCGGCCCCACACTGACCCTGCAATGACC
>JGI24158J21664_10009206_pt1 | contig 13175 bp, 11 predicted proteins | sample Ectturendosymbi3_FD_21664 | JGI IMG/M metagenome (IMG submission 21664) | reverse complement strand
ACTGAGGATGCGTAATTTTACGTGAAATCGATTTCCTATTAAAAATTTGCTGATCGATTCCTTGCTTACACCCATCGTGGAAAGTACATACTCAAATCCATGCATTCCAGACTTTAAAGTTCATTTAAAACTTTGTTTCGAATTACGATATAATCGTCGACTGCTACGCCAAACCTCAAATCATGACTAAAACCTGTTTGTTTTATTGTATCCTACGTGCACAGTCCCGTCTTTTTTTGTTTTTTTTCACCAAGGATGTATCATCAAAAAGCACTCAACTGTCTGTGAAACATGAATTTCTGAAAAACTATGCTGTGAATACGTTTCTGAGATCCGGGTTGGAATTTTCGCAGGTTGCCGTCGGGACCGGCTCATTTATTAGAAAGGCAAAACTTTCGTAGTCTAGTTCTTTATTTCTGCAAGTACGGTAAATTGACGCACAAATCTAATAGGCCTTTGTTCCCGTCTCCTCTTAATCTTATATCATGTAACAGTGGCACTTAAAAGCACTAGTGTTTCTGTATGGAATCAGTCGACTGTGGCTGCTTTCATCTTTTTGCGATGTTTCAAACTTGCACATATCCATATTCAAGTAAGTACTCTCCACGATGGGTGTACGCAAGGAATCGATCATCAAATTTTTAATAGGAAATCGATTTCACGTAAAATTATGCATCCTCAGTTCTGAAAATTGCAAGTAAAGCTTACGGGTTAAAAGTTAAAAAACAAACTCAAGACTACAATCAAAATATCATAACACAAGCTCAGAAATCATAACAACTTAACAAACTGACTGACATTAAGAATACCAGTTGCGACAAAACGAAACTGACTTATAAAACATGAAAAGCGGTTACTCTAAGTGACTATAAAATTAGAAAGACGTTTTAAATAGTTGGCGCTAATGGCTGGAAACTTCTCCAACTAAAATCTAACTCGTGGTGAAATGACTAACAACCGTAGAGAAATTTTGCAAACCATGCGTGGGCAGCAAGTATTGAAAAAAATTTATAAAAAATTCGCTGATCGATTCCTTGCTTACACCCATTCTGGTGAGTACTTATAACAAAGGGATTTCCAGATGGTGTCGCGAGCAGCATTGAGGTCATATGCAAAGCTTATTGTCAGATAAAGTTATGCGTCTCCCCAGTCTTTTTACAATATTGAATCCATCTGCAATCAGATGTTACCCACGTACGATCACCTATTTTAAACAGCTGTTAGTTTGAACCAGAGGCGACTCCGGGTCAAACGCGTCACTCGTGCTCGTCACGCGATTTATACCGATGCCACCAACTGAATGCAACCATTCGAGGCTTGCGTCACTGAAATTTCCATTTGCTCTCATCGTGGTTGGCACTATCGTTGGCCTGTGACGTTGATCACGTAACAATGATTGAGAAGTTCTCCCTCACGAACCTGTATTGGAGTTTTGAAAAGTCAAATGCCTCATTACATTAATTCAAAAGATTTTGAAGTACATTGCTGGTCTCACGTCTACAAAACCTTTCCTTTTTATATACAGTAAGAAGAAGAAAAAAGCTTATTCTTTAACGTCTTCACACCCACACTCAACGGCGAAGAAATACCGCACACAGGGCACTAACAAGGAACACCTGATAAATGAAAGAACACGAGCTTAGGAATGCGGCAGTAGCAAAAATATACGCATAGATGGCGCTAACACGGTTACTTTGAAAGAACACTAGCATAGGTACGCGGCGCGAACAAAGAACACACGCATAGGTGGCGCCAACGTGGTTACTGTGATGTTTAGCACCGCTGCATAGTGCTGTCATAAGTTCTATGCAGACCCAGTCATAAAATGTATGGGGGGTGTAACTCTGGACAGGACCAGGGGTCATTTTGGGCTGCAGACCTCCCCAGCGCATAGCTACTATTTGTATAAAACGAATAGTTTAAGTGTAAGGTTTTCTATGGTGCGCTGTTGGTAAAAAAACACAAATTTGGTGTTCTGCCGGACACATTTGAAGAACTAGCAGAACGCTTTATCAGACATATAAACCACGCCAAATGTTATATTGGGCTTTGCCACTTACATTGTTTACAATTTTCACGTATTCTATAAATATTTATGATAACATGAGATGGAAATGCGTCACGACAGTTGTGGACTAGTGCAGCGCTTAAATGTGTTACAGCACATGGAAAACTGCAAATCCGCAGTTGATCCGCCCTGTAGTCGCTAGGATGCATCTCACCACAGAAACGTGTCCAGTACAAGCATATAAGCAACGTGTTTGGCTTCAGCAGCTGTACTGGTATATAATGAAGTAAGGCAGACCTTGTGGTATATAATGAAGTAAGGTGTATGTTCGTGTTCCAAAACGTCGTTGAAATCTGAAGAAAAAGTATTGGTCTCTTTTGTAACCTCCTCCTTTATCGCTAAACCTCCAAAGAAAATAAGATTCGTTCATCGGCAACGAGCTTCGGAGCTATAAGATTATTAGTTATATTAAGAAACTAACTTATGCGATTTCCTTGTATGATTCTGAGCTGCATGAATGTCGGCCTGCGCGCTGTCCCAACCGTTCATAACACGAAGGGAGACTTGCGTGGTTATAATATTTCAACGGTATGCCATTCCTCAGTGAACGCGACCCTTTCTAGGATTGCGATGCCTTCCCTCGCTCGCTGACAAACCTTTTCGCTCTGTTGCTTGTCAGTTTGTTTTATTTGTTGCGTTTTTGCTGTGAGAAATACGTTAAAAGGGACTGGTTGCTAACCTACGGTTTTGCGTCTGTCACTGTTACTTCGCATTTTACCACAGATCTCCAGCTATGGCAGGAGGCTTGTTCGCTATCGAAAGAAAATATTTCTTCGAGATCGGATTGTATGACCCTGGTCTTGAGATTTGGGGAGGAGAGAACTTTGAGCTTTCCTACAAGGTAAATTAAACAGTAGTGTTGAGTGGAGTTTGCTTCAGGAGTGCAGTTCTGTTTTGTTGTTGGGTGAAACTAGTGGACTTTTGGACTCACCACCGATTGAAGCTTTGAAAAAACGACTTTGGGGCGCATGCTATTCCTGTAAACCAGTGGTTCTCAAACTTGTTCGAGCCGTTACCCAAATCAAGGTAGCGATTATGTCTTAATAACAACCCTCAGTATTTCGCAGTGATATCTCATAATATAGAACAACATTGTGGTTTTGGTTCAACATTACTCCAAGAAAAATCGCATATTACCCCAAAGGGGTAATTTACCCCCAGTTTGGGAACCACTGTTGTAAACTAAGCTATTCAAGTTAAAATACGCTACTACCCTTTTGTTGTTTGATCTTTACGTCTTTCAAGTGGACTACCCACATAATGCGTAATTACAAGGCATTGTGTTGTTGGTGTGAAATTTTAAGGTCACAGCCGTTTGCAGAAGACAAATTATAAGGTTAATGAGATGAGGTTTTGTGTTTACATCTAAGTCGCTGAGACGCTCGCAATAATTTTTCCATAACAATTGCGGCCGTGTTTAACATCACGCTGAGGTGAGGATGTCACGAATGTTCGAAAAATTATATATGGCCTCGTGATAATCATAATTATATTGGTCTTGGACAAGAATGTTATAATACAATCTTGTTAAAGACTTTTTCTGACATCGACTTTTGGGTTTAATGATGTTCCCGCAGACAATCTTTGCCGGGTACGTTGTTAAGCAAAGAGTTACAGTGTATGTCAAAAAAGTTTTTGTTGACGTGTGAAAGTTACACCACGATGTGAAAATATTGATTTGATGTTTAGTCACAATGTATTCAGGGCGGGCACGCCATTAACGTTTTCAGTTTTGCGTAAACGCACACCTGGTAGTCACCATACCCGATGAAGCTTTAATGCACTTTACCAATGGACAGCAAATTTAACAGACGCGATATAAATCATACAAAAAGTAGAGTTTCTTTGCATTAAACTGCAATTTTTCATGTTTTGAGAAAACACTCGTCGATTGCTATTATTTAGATCTGGATGTGTGGAGGAGAAGTGCTGTTCATTCCGTGTTCGCGCATCGGCCATGTTTACCGAATGCCTGGTTGGAGCGGCAACCCCCCCCCAGATTATGTTCCATCGAACCCCAGTTTGAGGGTGAGTACGTAAGATTCAAAAGGCAGTAGAAGAACCCTGAGTTTGAAAAGGCTTCGCATGCAGAAGAAGATCTCTCTGCCACGAAGCATTTACATTTCAAGCAGCGGAATAGTCTCGATGTAATTTTTAACCGTAAAGATTTTTCCCACTGACACTTTATCATCTTCCGCCGAACTCATATAGCGCATGTCTTTAGAACTACATTCGTGTTGTGGAGACATGGTGGGATGAGTACAAGGACTATTTCTATGCTAGCCGGCCAGAGACCATCAACATGCCGCACGGTGATATTTCTGCCCAGGTAGGGTTTTTGATCCATGCACCTGCGTGAAATACATGTATGGTGTCATCATTTGCTGATATAGTCAAGCATTTCACAAGAAAAGTTTGAGCTGGCTTGTTACAGTTTTCTTGTCCATGGCAATAGCTGAGTTTCCTCAATATCGCCTCGGTCTTGTACTTTGCGCTGCACAAATCCCATTGTGATTTTCATGTGTTGTTTGCAGAAGTAAAATTTGTTTTAAGGCACGAGGCCAGCAGCTTCAGTCGCGCTGGCTCGTTTTGCAAGTTCCTTGGAAGATTTTTTGGTCAATGCAACTTGACCGCAAACTGCTGTTTTTTCGTCGCTGTGTTAAACGCCATGTGGAATTGATACTCAAACAGAGATTGAGACTCGTGTTGTTTCTTGATATTCGCCGAACGCGTTTGAACACTTAAATGCATATCGATTAAAATAAGTGTTGCTCGCTTAGAAACGTTTTGAATGTGGTTTGGTTGTGTGTGGGTTGCTTAAGCTTTCTTCGGTCAATTAACCTTCCCTAAAATGTTGCAAATCCTTCTTCATAGTGGATGTGAAGATTGTTAAATGTTGTTTTGCCTGAAACAAATAAAGAATTCCTGTGGTATTTTGCCGAGGCATCGCAGCCTATTCGAAATTCATTCTGTGCAGATGTCGTTAGTGAGAAGAACCACCAATTGACCATATTTAATCATTTTATTTCTTGCTGGAGTGGAGCGACTTTTAAGCATGTGCTTTGTGGCGTCAAAATTAATCTTGTGTGAATCACATCAAGTATCCTGTCGCTGCGATTAAATACGACATGTTTCTAAGTGTTTTGCCTCTTGATTTAATCGGCCATTTTACGAAATTCACCTTGTACGTGTCACAAGTTAAACGTACGTCGTTTTAATGGCTAAAATTGTGATGGAACATTTTATCTTTTTGCCCCAGGTGAAATACCGGCAAACGCATAATTGCAAGAGCTTTTCGTGGTTCATGGAAAATATCGCTTATGACGTTGTTGAAAGATATCCGCTTCCTCCGAAGAATAAAGAATGGGGAGAGGTACATGTTTTTCCGGTGTAGTTTTCCTGATGCGATCTCATTGTTCTTATCCTCGTCCAAGCACGTTCAAAACTATTGTTTGGCTATAAACTGCATTGGGTTAACGATCAGCCAGGATGGAGCAAGCATTGCGTCGTTGCTGTTAATCCTCTCAAAATTGCTTTAGAATGCATTTAGTATAATCGTTGGTAGAAGAAAACAAGTGCCAAAGTTCGTTTTTTTGCCTTGCCTGGATGATTTTGTTGCTCACACCACCAGCAAAATGGTAATTTGTTTCCGTGATACAGCAGCCTTGTGCTACAAACTATGTTCTTTAACCTGCGCACGACTTTAGCATTCTTTTCGTCAAACGTGACGTTTCGCGCTTGTACTGTTGTAAATTGTAAACAAACTCTACCAAACCATCCTTCGGCCACAGTTTTTTTTCTTCGTTGCAAACGAACGTTTTTTTTTCAGCGTTTTTTCCCGATGCACCGAACATTCGCTCACGTTTTTCTGTTTCTTCTATGCAAAACGTTTGTGCATGCAACAGCGATGACAGACGTTGTGGCGTGGCTGGCTTTTGTGAAAATCCAAAAAAACATTTTTACGCGTTTTTATTCATGGAATTCTTACCAGAATGGAATCTCCACAAACTACCGCGCCAGTCAGCGTGGCCATTGCAATAGACGTTCATTGCAAGGCATGAAAAATGCCAGCATCTGTGAATCATCTCATTCGTTTTGCTATTTCTGTAATTGTTGGACGACGTTTGTTAGAACCGCGTCGCCTGCAATCCCCGCTATATTGCGCCTGAGGGCGACCATTAGACTTGCAGCATCTGAAAGGCGCAAGACAAAATGGATAAAAGGCTAAGTTCTTGTAATCAGAGGCACTGCTGTTATTCATTGCGTTGCAACGTAAAGTGCTGATATGGCGTTTCCAGCAGCGGAGCTCGATCGTACTTCGTGAAGTAGTTTTTCTGTTGCGCAGGAGCACACCTTCACCAGTAAACAAATTATAATTAAAGTTTTATCTTGTTTTGAGTCGTTACTCATAAACCCAGTGTCTGCTTCGCATCTTCCTGCTTTGATAGTTTTCACCAAGGCTCGTATCCTTTATGTGGTCATGAGTTTTGCAGTTGCAAAACGTCGAATGCATTCTAACGTTGCGAAGTACTGTAATCTTTACAAGGGTTCTTGCACTCTTGTGATCATGGCCATTGGAAAGGGGGGGTTCAGGGGCCTTGTCCCCTTGGATTGTGACATTTGATATTTTTCTATTAAATTTTAGCAAAAAGGTTTTTCTCTTTGTTTCGAGTGGGTAAAATGAAATTTCATCACTGTTGGAAAAAAATACTTTGTCCATCCCTGGACGAAATCCACTACTGGAAAAATTCCAAGGGGACAAGGCCCCTGGAAAAATCCTTTTGTCCATTCCTGGACGAAATCCACTACTGCATTCATCCCGGAAAAATCCTTCCATCCAACGCCCATGCTGATGATCATATTTTATCGTTGAAGTTCTAAATTTTTGTCAGTTCGCAGTTGGGATGCTTAACGCGCTTTCATGTGAATGTGGGAGCTTATTGATTATAAAGTAGTTCCTTTGTCATCAATTAATGGTCTAGGTAGGTTTTCTGTAGACTTTCGAGGAATCAGCCGACTTGGCACTGCTTTCGTCTTTTCGCGACGATTCAAACTTGCACATATCTGTATTCAAGTAACTAGTCTCACGTAAGGTGACACAAGCGTATCAATTGAGCAAATTTTTTATGTAAAATTGATTTCACGTAACACTACTCATCCTCAGTCCTGAAATCTGCCAGCAATGCTTACGGGTGAAAAGTTGAAACGCTAATGCTAGAGCAGATAACAATCAAACTGTAGACTAAAATGAATAAATGAGAACACAAGTTGTGGCAAGTACAAGCTGAAAAATACGTCGTTCCAAAATAATTGCGTTTATTGCAACTTCAAAACCATCTGACGCCAAAAGCAAAAGCACAGACCCATGTCATGGGACACTCAATAGCATGGGTATCAGAAGGCGGTTTAGCCCCCTGGATTTTGAAATTTGATATTTCCTAATTCACATTTTATTGGAAAAATGTGTTTCTCTTTGTTACGAGTTAGTAAAATGACATTTCACCACTGTTACCCCCCTGGAAAAAATCCTTGCGAAACCAATGCTGATTGTTGAATGGTGTCGTCATAAGACCATTTGTTCGTTGTCACCTGGTTTGCTCCAATTACTTCGGTGCGATGACCATCTCGTAGAAACTTTGTTTGTAGTTTGACCAACATACTGTTCGTTGCATGTCACACAAGTCGCCATATAAACACCATAGTTTGCACGTGTTAAGTTCTGGTTCAGCGGGAAACTTTTACACACGGTACCATGGATTTATTGTTTTTCATGGAAACCACAAAGTGCACCCAACTTGCGAGGCCACACCTTCGGCTTGCTTTTTTGTCTTGCTTAAATGTTTTTCCAGTCACAATTGTTCGGTGTAGGGCGTGTAATTCACAAAGATACCACCAAGTGGCTTGTGATTTGTGATGCACAGTCGAAGATCAACGCAGTAAGGTAGACAATGTGCCAAGGTTGTTTCCAATAAAAACACGACAAACAAACTAACAAACCACAAGCAGGTTGCTTTAATTTAGATCCAGAACCAGCACTTATCCGCTTCATTGCGTTTCAAGTTCTGACATGCGGTTGCTTGTCACGTGCGTGCGATTACAATCGAGCGGTTCCACCAATTGGCATGACGTACTTAACACATTTGCAAGACCAAGTCTGCAGCACATTAGTCTTTTACCTCAGGGTTGGTAGGCACTTCATCAGCGCAGTGGTCAGGTGAACTCTCATAAACGGTCAAAGTTACTTGGTTTTATTTTTTTGTAGACAAATATTTTCGTTAACACAAACTAGCAGGTTAATATTGCCTGACTAATCAGATTTTGATTTCTAAATCAATTCAGGCTAGTAGCGTACTCCGCAACATCATAGTCGTTAAGCCAGCCAACTTTAACTAATATTTCTTATGATTATTACTTTAAAGTGTATATATATATCTTCTGGCGACTGGCCTGATCAACAAAGCACAGCACATGAAATTCAATTATGTGAAAACATAAGTCACAAAATCTTACGGATCCAATTAATACCAGACTCGAAGCTTTGCCGGTTTTGTATCTGGATAGCAAATCATGCTGTGTGCATGTGTTTTATTAGTGTTATGACTTGTAACAATTGAAGTAAACGTACTTACACAAAAGCTGTCTTTGCCCAAAAAAGACGTCAGTGGGCGTCTGGCAAAGTCAAGCGTAAGTTTTGCCAGATAACAATAACTTGCTAATCACACGAGAGACGGTAATGGAATAGCGCTTCACAATTGTTCGATGTTTGCTGTGTATTCCCTGAAACAATTAGAAATAGCGAACGACGACAACTAGGGCAAATCGTGAAACAACCCTTGAAAAAGCATTTACTTGCGTTTTTTATCGTTTTTGGTTTAACCTGCGCTGAACGTGCAAAAGACACCGCTCCTCTCAGGTTGGCAAACGACAATTACGCAAATTACCATGTGAATATATCCGGAAATTTTCCATTAAAATGTAAAAAAATTACGAACTTTGAGTGAAGCAGTTCGTTTTTCGTGGATTTTAATAAAATTTTCAGCTATACTCGACAGTTGCCCATTGTCTGTTTCAGATTCGAGCTGTTGATACGAACCAGTGCTTGGACAGTATGGGGCACAAGAATGGGGACGGAGCCCTGGAAACAGGGTTTTGCCACCGTATGGGTGGTAATCAGCTGTTCAGGCTGAGCGAAGCAAACCAACTCGCGCAGTACGACCAATGCGTCACGATCCAGCAAGGCATTGTCACTGTGGTTCATTGTGACACGACGCAGTATCGTGAGTGGAACCACGATCAGGTAAGTACCGCTCTGATCGCGTTCGAGTTGAGTGAATTAAATATCAAAGCCGAAAGCCCTCACTTGGTTTGTTGCTCGCTGAGATTTGATGCGGACCAACTGATAGATGTTGCGACCGCTGACGTCATAGCACGTTTGCAAGTTTCATCGCATGTCACGATTCGCATGAACATTGGTACACGAAAAGCGGAATTGCTTAACAGCCTTAATATGAAAATCACGGCCAATGAAAACAATATCAACGACATATTGCAAACGTTTCGATAACTCCTGTTATCATCATCAGTGCATTGCAATTGATGAAGATTGTTTTTTAAGGTGTTTTGAGAGACAGGTTCTACAGTAGAACCTATCTGCATAAGCAGCCGCCAAAGTACTTGCAGTAAAACCTCGCTTCATGCCCATCTCGATACAGATGAAGTAATTGCGGTCTCTCAAAACGTCTTAACGGTTACCAAGTGCAAACGTTAAAAAACCCTGCGTATGAACTTGTAGAACCGAATTCGCTTAGCTGTAAATCATCACCTGCTGGTACAAGTTGCGTGCGGTCTGGGAAAACTGTCTTGATACGTGAAGATTGACAAGAACACAATCCCCAAGTGCCGGCCGGCTCTTCGCAATTAGTCTTGTTCAAAGTTCATAGACAGCGTACCAAAAAACGAATTTGCCGAATACTGCACTTTGAATCAAGTGGTGCTGTCGCTCATGAAATGCAGCTTGGCCTTTAGGACACGTAGCTTAGGATGAACCACGTAAGCGAACTACGTGACTTCAGGGTGACGTGCTTGCACTGACACCGTGTGTTTGTTGCAGGCGTCGAAGTCAATCCAGCATACAGCAACGAACAAGTGCCTGGAGAGGGGCGAATTGACGCACCGCGTGTTCCTTGCTGACTGTGACCCTTCGAAAGCTACCCAGCGGTGGGAAATAAACAAAATTCAGTCCACGTAGCGGTGGCGTGGCGTTTTTCACATTGGTCGTAGTATGTAGGTGGATTGGCTTTGCCAGAAGTTCTGTTGTCGCAGAAGCGTAGGCGGATGTGGCAGTAATGTCTTGACTGCTGGTCCTATTACTGTGGAGCATTTGCGAGACGAGGGCTTTTATTATATCCGCTGCTTGTTCCAGCAAATCGAAAACAAAATCACGTAACTTTTTTTGATTCCCACCCATGTCGTTTCTGATGGAGCTTGACCGCTTTTCGTTTCGGTTAGAAGTAGGACATCTTTCCCTCAATATCTTTGTGGACATCTGTTCGATTCGCTTCGTTCTTGCTATTATCTTAGAATATTTTGGGTTTTTAGTCAAACAGCGCGCAGTCTAACGTAGTTGGTAATTTCTTGTTGAACCGAGCCCGGTTTCGAACATTGTGTTTGTTTTCGTTTTTCATGCTTGTTGTCAGCCCTGTTATAGTTTTGAGTCAGTATTCGCAGTAAGCGTGGAACAACAACTAGTTGTTGGTTTCACATGCAGAATGTATGACTAAGCAGTGAGAAATACGCTTTTATTTTACTTCGCTAATGTAGAAGATTATTTGAATGTGGAGATTAAATAAGATAATTTGAAAGACTAATTTTTCGTTCACTTCATCCTGACTTTATGCCTTTTAACTTTGATAAGAAAAGCACAAAGTCGCCTGCACTCATTTTCTTATCCTCGTTTGCTTCTATTTTAATTTTGAAAAAGAGACAAACCATTACTTCCCCAACGTTTTGAAAAATCGAAAACACGCTGTATTGTTAATTTTATGATACTCTCTTTGGTTCGTAGCTCCTACTGAACTTTCTGTAACTAACTGAAAGATTAATTTGCTTTGCTGCTGCCCTGCGTGTAGACGTATCCACTGCACTGCAAGCGCACGTGACCTTGTGCATCTTCACTCAACATCTCAAAGTGTGACTTGTTGCCCACGAACTCCCAACGTCTTAACTCAAGTTCATGTACCATGCGCATATATGCATTTTTTTGTTGCCGTGTCTTAAAGCAGCCTTCATGGTCTTGGTGTTTCTGTTGCTTTTCTATTTGCACTTTTTCGGCTGTTGGTTAAAAGCCGCTTTCCATGTGTGCTCTACGCCATCGACGTCAAAGCCAGACCGCAGTGATGAACCAAAGCTATTCTTTCTCCAATGCAGTGCAATGCTCGAAGCGCTACTGTGGGTATTTTCTGATCTGATGGATATGTGTGAGCGTTAAAAGAACTACAAAATACATAGGGCGCTGGCCCTGTGTAAAAATACAAGTATTCCTTCATATTTGTAGCGTTTCAAACTGGTAGACAAAAATAAAAGAAGTTTGAGTATTATCTGTGAGACCACGTTGTTCTTTGGAATTACAAAGGTAAACTGTCGTTTGGAAGGCTTGTATAGTTTCAAGTTTTCATTTATCGCTAGGCCACAGCAGTGTTCCCTCTAAGATTTTTGTAAGTCGGCTGGTGTCCAAAAAGTGCCGTCAAGATCAAAAGAAACTTAGGCGCCCTTTGTTTATTTTCCTAAAATGCGTCCATTTTCAACGAAAAAGCTTTCATCAACCAGTTTTAGTGAATGACCAAAAAAAAAATGGTCTTCACTTTTTCCAACACGTACACACGCAACATTTTCTGATAAATAAAAAAACAGTCATCACAAAGGCAATAAATGAAATCAGCTACATGCAAACTTCCTAGCCAAATGTGAACCTTTTCTCTCAGACAGAGGTTGCCCTGCACACGGTCTTGAATGACTGTTCGTGTCTTTGTTGTGCATTGCTTACTGTCGCACTAAACCAGTTGTTTACAACCTTTTTTGTACCGCGACCCATTACAGCAACCCACTCTAACCCAACAACACGCATCTAAAACTCGAATAAAGCAAATGTAGTACAGATGTGTTCATAGAATATCTACTGGTGACCCCTCTAAAAATGGTTCACGACGATTTCGTTACTTAAACTTTGTCAAAACGTAGTAACTCAGAAATCGAAACAGAAATTTTCGCCCTGGCTGATTCAGTCTGAGCCGTTTCGGTCTCGAGACATTTTGTTCAGACTATGAAATCTTACAGAAATCTTGCACGCTAACTTTTTATTGCAAATTTACTTGAATCAACGAAAAGTTTTATTTTCAAAAAATACAAGCATGAAATAAGATCCAACAGTTAATCAGCATCAACACATGATTTTTATGCTACGTTTAATGGAAACATACTTAAATCAAGTTGGTATAACACCAACTAGTGTTAAACTTCACCTGTCAAACTGTTTTGTCACTTCGCTGCAATATCAGAGGGAGTTTGGATAACACCAACTAGTGTGACATTTCGCCTGCCTCTATAATACTGTAATTTAAATAAACAAATGTTATCGCTTGTTTATGTACAGAAATGTGCGACCGAAATGTCTCCAGACCTAAAAGTCAGCACCCCTCAGAAATATTGACAAATTATTTAACCCAAATTTGGACCCCTGTTAGGTGCTGTACCATTCCTGGTCAGAGTGGATCTGACAATAATGATGGTGAAAGGGTCATTCTACTCTCCTCTACCCAAACCCACCAACTGCACCACGGGCCCATGGTCGGCTGCAATACCCGGCACTGAACCGATTAAAGAAAGTTTTATTTCAAACAAAAAAGATTTGGCACAAATCACTGGCAATCACGGAATCGACACGGCACTAGACGTATACAAACTCATCTGGAACTAAAACGTCATGAATCACATGTAACAAACAACGATGATATATAATGTTCTTCTGGGTCAAAATCTTCGTTTGCAGCTGACATGCGTTTGAAGTCTAATGCGCGATGGTTCTTGGAAGAACCCCAGTGTTTATACGAAA
>JGI24158J21664_10009205_pt1 | contig 13175 bp, 7 predicted proteins | sample Ectturendosymbi3_FD_21664 | JGI IMG/M metagenome (IMG submission 21664) | reverse complement strand
AACGGTACAATGACGTCAGAACGGGCTGTCTTGTTTTGGCGGACCGTCGCTTGACATGTAAACGTAGTAAATGAGTTCCAAGAAGCATTCCAAGAAAGTATTTTCATTATAAACAAAAACAGCAAAGTGTTCTATGCTTGTGGTGACTATAACATAAATTTGTTGCAATGTGACGTAAACCATAAGACTGCATCTTACTCTGTCACTAGCTGTGATGGTTCATTTTGCTTGGTTGACAAGCCTGCACGATTGGGGGAATCGTCAGCTACCTTGCTTGACCACTTTTATACGAATAACTGACAGAACTCCCATTACGAGAGGAGCACTTGTGTGACGGCGCATCGCGTCACATGCCTACAGCGCGCAGTCAGGAAGTGTTTCAAAAAGGCAGCCACGCACAAGCAACAATAGAGCGAACCTAGGCGAACGGTGAATCTCCATTGTTGCTTGCCCATTGCACTGGTGGAAATGGCGTTCCTGCCGTTGCGCCTTCGAATCTCCCATGAAAAGCCGCAACTAAACTAGAAAGTGATATCAGTGATCACCTTCCAGCATTTGTCTTGATTCGTTCCTGAATACAAATCCGTACTCACCGGCATCGTATAAGTTTCGAAGACTTTCAAAATTGGCTGAGCAATTCAACAATGAATTACTTGACATTCCACGAAATATACTTTCCCACAATGGCATGAGTGTACACCAAAAATTTAACACGCTCGTCAGTACCTTAAAAAAACTACTAGATAAACATGCACCTCTTATCAGGCAGTCCAGGCTTGAACGAAAACTTGCCCAAAAGCCTTGGATCACTAAGGCAATCATGGTTTCATATCGTCATAAAAACAGACTCTTTTCGAAAATATGCAATAACCGCACCCCTTCTGCTACGGTCGCATACAAGAAATACCGCAATTTACTCACAAGGATAAAATACAAATCCAAGCAAAACTACAGTATTACCAACATCTTTTATTTGCCTATCAAATAAATTCTAGTAAGACATGGGCAACTGTACATGACATTGTTGATGAAAACACGGAGTGCTCAACAACACCAATGGTTGTAGTCATATAGGTGACGGAACCGGGGGCGCCGCAAAGGCCAAGGCCCCACTTGTTTTCTGGTGGACCTGGTCCCCCACTTTTACATTTCGTATTTTGCCTAAATAATTTTATGTAACACAATTAGTAAGAACAACTAGATGTGCTCAAGTCAATGTAGGGTAGATAGATCGGGTGTTGTGAAGATAGGAGTCGTTGAGCAGTGGTGTATCTAAGCCAGTGGTTCCAAAACTGGGAATAAATTACCCCATGGGGGTAATATGCAAGTCTTATGGGGGTAACGCAGAACCAAAAGCACTATGTTGTTCTGTATTATTCTGTTTATGACGCAAAATATTGAGGTTAATAAGACACAATCGCTACCTTGATTTGGGTAACGGCTGGAACAAGGTTGGGAACTACTGACCTAAGGTATGGTAGGCATGGCTCTTGCCATGGGCGCCACTTCGGCGGGGAGACAAAAATTGCTTGGCAAAAATTAAAATTTTTGATTTACAGCAGAGTCTCTTGAACCTCTATTTTGCGCTCCATGCAACCATTAACTGCAAAGCTGCGACACAGCGCTCTGTGTAAGGATTAAATGTCAGTAATTAAACGCCAGCGTCAGCCACTATAGTGGCCGGCAAACCATTGAGCGACCATAACTTCTGAACGGATTGAGCTAGTGAGTCACTGAAGGTATCATTGGATCCGTAAAGACAGCACCGCACATTTTAAAGTAGGTCGCGCCCACCGATATCATTTTCGGGGAAAAACCGTTTTTCGCGTAAACTAAGAAAACCAGCTACATCCATTCAAACAGCCATACAGCTCAGACCAAACCCGTTAGAAACAAACTTTCTGTATAAAAAATGCTTGTGAAGACCTTACCTTTGTAATGATGATAAAAAAAGTTGACATTTCTTTTGGTTGGGGGTCCTAGGGAGCAAAACCACGGATTTAGGGGGTATTTTGACGTTCAAGCCACTTTTCTGCCAGCCAGCACCCACCAATCCCACCAAACGTGCTAAAAGGGATTATTTGGGTGTTTTACAACATCCCACCAAATTTTAAGCCAAAATATTGACAGGAAAATTTTATTTGTGAAAAAAATAAAAAATCCTCTAGATGGCTGAGCAGCTTTTAGGGTATATTTTTGGCGATAACTCCCCAACCCCTTAGGCTAGCAGGATAATCAAAGTCTCTAAAGCTTCATAATAGCTCCTAGAACGTTTTAAGCCACTCAGCAAGTCACTATCCTCTGTATGTTATTCTCTGGACCCCAAAACGTGATCTGAAAGTCAATATTCCTGACCTACACTTTTGGACCAGGGTTGAGAAAAACCCGTTTTTTTGATAAAAACAACCCAACTGTTTTTTTGTTTTTAAAAAGCCGGCTTTTTGTTTTTCTCAAAAGAAACAGGATTTCGTTCTTTTTTAACGAAAACGGAAAAACCCCATTTGGAATTGTTTTTATTGCATCATCCAATATCACCATTTTCAGAATTACACAATAATAATAAGTTATAGCCATTGTGGCATTTAAAACTGAGGGTAAAGAAATGTACCCATCTTTGTTTTCGCAGTGTTGTTGGTCAGTTCACTCCTAAGTGGTAAGGCTTGGCAAGCATGCGCACAGCAAACAGAGAAAAACCATTCCCACACAAATTCTGCAGTTTCACGTCAAGTTTATGTGCATGCCCTGCTAGTTCAGTATCTGCAGAGTGTATTTTTCAACATATAATTTGGTATGGTCCAAAATCAGGAAAAGTTTAGATGCAGAGAAGGCAGAAAAATTGGTTAAAATGTACCGATTGTGCAGAGCTGAAGAAGATAACCATTAGAATTTACTAAAACTGTTCGATGTATTCTTCTCTTTTTTTCAAGTCCTTTAAATTTCGTTGCTGCTTGTTTTGGTTGATTAAAAATAATGTGTAGTTAACTGTNCAAGTGTCCTGCTTATTTTATTTTTTACTTCTCAGTAGATTTTTCAACCGAAAGTAAAGAATGGGTTTTTGGTGGGTTTTATTGNTTTTTTTTAAGTAGGCTTTTGTAAGAAAACCCGGGTGGGTTTTTTTGTGTCGGGTTTTTACAACAACCCTGTTTTGAACCCCCTAATTTTACCCCAGAACGGCCCGATCCGACTTCTTTTGAAAGGATCCTGTTATTGAGTATTCCAGCGGTCGGCTAAGCCCAAAAACCGATCGGAAAGGCTAAACGGGGCGCGTAGGACGTGTTTCTGGATTTTCTTGAAATTTTGTCAAAAAATTTGTACGGCAAATGTACAAATATGGATTGTTCTCAAAAAAGTCAAATGTAAAGGTATACTTTTGTCATTCTCATTCCATTCCTTGCTGTCTCGTGGATCCAGGGATGTTTTCACTGGCTCTTTAGCCCGATCTGTTCAGGAGTTATGGCTGATCAAAGGTTTGCCGGCCACTGCAGTGGCCGGTGCGGGCGTTACAGGGTGTTGTCGCGTGATGTAATGTCTGCACACCACAGAAAGCAACAAATACAGCAAATATATGTAACGAGTTCAACAAGTTCTTTGCGTCTGTTGCTCCAACAATGGCTGCTTGACTACCTTTATCAAACTTTAGTGTCTCCCAATTCATCATATGTCTGACATCAACCAATGCGAATCACTTTTTCTCCAACCAGTCTGTGAAGATGAAATCATAAACTTAGTAATTAACTTGGACATTCACAGAGCCACAGGTCTGGTAACATTCCAGCTCTAGTATTAAAAAGTTGTAGGCTCATAGCAGTACCCTGGTTAGAAAAAATGACAAATGAGTGTTTTGTACTTGGAAGTTTTCCAGATGTTCTTAAGGTGGCCCGAGTTACTCTGTTATTAAAATCTGGTGATAAGTCCCTCTGCAACCATTATCATCCAATATCTGTACTGTCACGCATTACAAAAGTCTTTGAAAGATTGGTGCGTTCTAGGCTTTACTCCTTTCTATAAAAATGTAACATCCTATCAAACTTTCAGCTTAATGTTTTCGACCAGTTCATTCCACTCAAGATGCAATAAATTATTTACGTGAAAAATAGAACAAAGAGCACGTAGTCGCAATTTCCTTGATTTAAACAAAGCCTTCGACCAGGTAAATCATGGATCGTACTATACAAATTACAGAAGTATGGAGTCCGTGGCGTATTGAGTGACTTTTTCCAAAGCTATCTCTCTAATATAGGTATCAATTTACAAACTTCGGAGAAACAGAGTCATTACGCATTAATATGCCATGTGGTTTCCTACAAAGATCGGTTCTGTTGCAGGCAAGTGGCCTCAACAAAAACTTGGGGTTGCAGGTCACCTGAAAAAGCTCAAAGCAGCGGACTAAGATGCAAAGAAGGGCAAACAAACTATGGGAACAAAGCACAAAAGCGTTGTCAGGACAACAGAGGAACAAGAAGGTTACCAGGGTGCAATTGCACCAAATAAACCCGCGCAAGAAACCATGAAACAGCTACACAAAAACGCACGATTACCGTATATAGAAAGAAAGGAAACAGGAAGAGCATGTGATTTGAAACACATGACAGGAAAACACATGACATAGAAAACAGCTACACCAAAAAGCAATATTGCTATATATGGAAAGAAAGGAAGCAGGAAGGACATGTGACAGGAAAACACATGACACAACAGATGACAACGGAAAACACATGATAGGAAAACACATGACAGGAAAAATGTAAATAAAAAACGTCCATAACCCAAGAAAAAGGCAACACTTGCAGGAACGTTACAAGGAATGTTCGAGAACAATACAAACTCAACCAATGAGAATGAAGCCCTTAAAGAAATGAACCAATCACAGACAAGGAACAAAGAGGTGTTAATAAACTCTGAAAGAAACGACAGCTTTAAATAGAGCTGCAAATGGAACTAAAAGGTTGTTCTTACTTGACCCGTCGAACTCTGCTCGACGTCAATATTCCCGGCTTGTCCGCGGAGCAGATACCCCACTAAAAATAGCTTGTCCGGGTTAATCCCTGTTAAGCTGAACGATAAAAATGGCTTGTCCGGATGAAGTTCTGTCACTCGAACTTATAAAAATGGCTTGTCAGGACGAAACTCTGTTAAATGAATTTAGATTCTTTTTTATACAAATAAAATATTGTCTCCTAAAGATATAAGATATATTTTGTGCGGTTTAAGTTCAGGCAAACAAGATATGAGATACGTTCGTTGAAAGGATAATACTTTTGGTATGAAATTTACCTTTGGTGGTTATTGATTGAAGATAATCTCTGTCAGAAAGTTATTTCTTCGCCGTTAGAGGTTTTGCCTCTTTTCGCTACCTGCTTGGCTTGTCTCGCACATCGCTTAGTGCGACACTTGGGTCGAACCCAGCTCGGCAGAGGTCACTTCTGGTTGATATCGTCACACTTAGATCTTTTTATATCTAACTGTGTCCTGCTTAGCATGTCTGTCACATCTCTTTTTGCGCAAAGTTTGGGTCGAACCCAGCTCGGCAGAGGTCATAAAAATACTTTGATTCTTCTCCGAATCACCCTTCTGACAGGGATTCCCTGCGAGTTCTTTGTAACACCACCAAAACTTGATTGATGAAAAACTTCCTCACGAACGTACCCGTCTTGTTTTCCAGGCAGTAGCGTTGTTCGTTAGACACAAAGTGTCAGTTAGTGTGCAGAGCAGAAAGCGTATCAAAACGATAAGAAAATGCGACCTTAGTGCCGTGAGAATAACTCTAAAAAGAGGCTAGCTAAGCCTAGCCTTAGGCTTTAGCTTAAGCAAGGCTTAGCTAAATTTATTAGTGTTCTTATCTGAGGGCCATCAAAAATACCAGCTTTTAATTTTTCTTTCATTGATCCCGGAAATTTGGTGCAAATATATTTGAAACAGTCACCATCCTTGTTGAATGCTTTTACAAATTGTTTCATTATACCCAACTTGATATGAAGGGGAGGTAAAATGATTTTAGATCTTTCCACCAGAGGGTGAGCTTGAACATTTTTCTCACCAGGCACAAATTCTTCTCTTGCAGGCCAATCTTGTTTTATCCAGTGCTGGGCTCTAGCTCTGCTGTCCCACAAGCATAGAAAGCATGGGAACTTCGTATAACCACACTGCAAACCAAGTAGAAATCCAACCATTTTTAAATCAGCACAAATGATCCGGTTATGTTCGTAGTATGAAATTTTTTCCAGTACAAATTTAATTTCGCTATATTTTTCTTTGCGAGTTGTTGAATGCCCAAGAGGAATAGATCCAAAAGCGTTACCATTGTGCAGAAGAACACATTTCAACTTCTTTTACAGCTATCAGTGAAAAGTCGCCAATCGTTAGGATTGTATTCAAAGACTCCGAGCTTTTTCAGAAGACTTTCAACGTTGTTACAGTACACAATCTCATTTTCTTGGGTGAATTATGGCTGGAATTCTGCATGACGTTTCCGGTAAAAGATGCTGAGAGTACGCGGTTTTAAAAGATTTTTTTTCTTTAAGCCTTGAAGCCAGCAGCTCAGAAGACTCCTTAGAAAGAATCAAATCTCTTGCCAAGTCATTCAGTTCTCCTTGGGAAAAGAGTTGCGGGGATAAAAGAGATGGGGGAAAGTCGTTATCTGCTAGGGTGTTATCACTGTCAATTGAAACGTCCTCCTCTTCACTGGAAAGAGGAGATTCCAGTTGTGGTAAGCCTTCAAAAACTGGAACAGGAAGTTCTTCACTGTATGGAACTGGCCTGATTGCAGAGTCTAAGTTTGGATAGGTCAAGGAGTTCCTGTTCTTCCTATTGATGCCTTCAGTTTTCACTGCACAAAAATAGCAGTCGTTGTAGTGATCTTTTGGATCTCGCCACGCCAGTGGAATAGCAAATCGTAGGTTTTTTCTACTTCTGTTTGTTCATTGCCTAAATGTTCTGCACAAGGTTTACACACAAATGTGGAGTGCCCAAGGCTTGTCTTGATCACCCAGAATCACTTTGAAGTAGGCAAGATAAGTACGCTTTACAAAATCACTGATTGTTTTCCTGTTATCCTGTAAAGTGTAAAAATTGTTCTGGAGCCGGAGTCCAAAACTTCTATATGTTGGAGTCGGAACGGGAGCCAAAAAGTTTAGATGCCTGGAGCCCGAGCCTGAAATTTAAGTTCTGGCTCCACAACCCTGGTACGAGGGCGATACGCAGGTGCTTACAATGGGAATCGGCATTTTGTGCATTCCAGCTGACAGCTCTGACAAAACGCATTTTTGAGAGTAGAAAATGCTTTTCGTAAGACGTGGAGAAGCATACAGAGGCACGTGAGAGTAGCAGAAGAGCAGCCCCAGGACCAAAAGGGAACTGACCCTCCGCAAATTGCTTGCCTCTCTGGGCGTAGGAGGCTCAAGGGAGATATCTCTGACGGGCAAGTTTCATTTCGCCTGAAACTACGAAAAATAAATCTTATGCCCATGCGAGGGCTGGCCGGCGCAACTGTGTAAGTGCTGCAGGACAGGCTACTCGCCACACCAGAAAGAAGAGGACAAGAGGCAAAAGAGCTGGGAAACGAGACAGAAGAGGGAAGTGTGAGTGGCTGAGGCTCAGTGGAGTCTCCATTGGCTACTGTAACATCAGAGGCATCCGCGGCAGCAAGTATTCCTTGGAAAAGACCACTGAGGTTTTTGACATTCTTCTTTTCCAAGAAAACAAGCTCCGCGATTGTACCGCCTTTCCACTCAGTGACTTTGTCTTTCCACCTGAAGGTGTATGCAGCGGGCTTGCCTATGCATACCAACGAAACTACATTTGTACTGTCACCCTCCTGGACTCCACCACCTTTGTTACAGATGACAGGCAACTCGAGATCTTGCAAATCCATGATCCTAGACTTCACAAGCCTCTCACATTGGTCAACCTCTATGTTAGAGGTGGCTCAGCAGCTGACTCCTGTCAGTGGGATTTCTTGTGGGGCCTCTCTGACACCTATGAGAACCTTATAGTCGTCGGAGATTTCAATGCACGTCACTTTTCTTGGAACAGTACTGGGGTCAACCCCTATGGGAAAGGACTCGCTGCAGCTCTTTTAGATGTTGACCTGCATCTTCTCAACACAGGTGAACCCACCAGGCTTGCAGAACGTTCAGGCGACACTGACTCTTGCACCGACCTTACCCTCTGCAGCAGTGATCTCCAAAGTAGGTTAACTTGGAAGCTCGGCAGTCACGTGGATAGTGACCATCTACTGTGTGAGGTGCACTGCCGAGTCAGATATGCCAATCGTCTTTTCAAGTACAAACATCCATATGACTAGTGTAGCAAAGGAAACACGCTCTGGAATGCCATCCGTAACTTCACCAAGAGCAGACGTACACCTAGACCGCTGCTCACGCGTAGCGGGGCACCCTCATGGTGGAATGATGAGGTCGACTTGGCCTGGACACACTAAAAGAGAGCACACCGCTCTTATGACAGAGCTCGGGTGACTGTCAACCCTGACTTGGTAGTGGCTGCCAGAATAGACAGGAATCGAGCCTCAGCTGTTTACAGAAGAACAGCCTCCAAGGCACACAATGACAGATGGGATACCCTGTGTGAGAAGGCCAATCTCTCCACAGCTGATGTCTGGCATTTCCATCATAGTCTGGATAAGCGCCTTCCTTCACCGAGACTGGTCCTCTATGATGACAACGGCATCCCCCTTGTCACCGATCAGCAGCAAGGTAAAGCATTCTTGCACCGCTTCATTCAGCAGTTTAATCACTGTGACTTGGAAGAACGACAGCACCTACTTGATCAACTTAATGACCTATGTCGTACGGCTCGTGCTCCACAGCCCATCACTGTCGCTGAGGTTACAGAGGCCATCAGGTCAAGTAACGATCACTGGGTCCTGACTGTATCAAGGTTGATGACTGCAAGCATCTCCCAGACAACATCATAGCCGAGCTCACAGATCTCTACAACAACAGTCTCTACTGTGGGAAAGTACAGGAGGTGTGGACTGATGCCTTTATTGGTCCTGCACCCAAGCCAGCTAAGGACCACAAATGTCTTAAAGGCCACAGGATCATTGTGGTGCAGAATGTGATTGGCAAAATCCCGGAAAAGATCGCAGCCAGAAGATTCACCCGCCGTATTGAATGTGTCCTCCCACCAGGCATGGGTGCCTACCGCCTTCACAGAGAGACCTGGATCAATCCAGCCACAGTGGCAGCAAACATCTGGGACGGCTTTGAGGGAAAGGACAACACCTTGTTGGTCGCACTTGACTTGGAGGATGCCTACAACCGCGTCCAGCTACCCATCTTGGCTGATCGCATGCTGCAGCTTGGCATCTTAGTCTTGTGGGTCATGTCTGCGTTCAACACAAGAAGATGCATGATGAAGCATCGGATATGGCGCTCTGACTGGACTCCTACCAGCACTGGACTTCCTCAGGGCTCTCCTCTGTCCTCTTCAATATCTACACTCTCCCTCTGGCCAGACTCAACCAACCACATTGCAGGCTGAGAACCTTTGCTGACGACATCTTGGTCAGTTGCAAGGGTAAATCAGCCCAAGACATGATCGACCTCGAGAAAAAGAGAAACCTTTGTGGTTGAACCAGTTTCTTGTCTAAAGCTGGTGTGCACTTTAAAACATCTTTCATGCAAGCAGTTTCATAAAATTGTAAAAGGCGGTTCTACATTTTTAAGAAATTTAAGAAATCTGCAAAATATTCATGGGCTGAATAGGTTGAGTAAACAAGGAATTTGTTTTGTGTGTTTTGAATGAAACATTGTCTACACTGGACGTTTTACTTCAATGCTTAAAACTAATCAACAGACCTATTTGTTATTTGACTTGTTAAGTGCAGATAATACACTCAAGTAAGTGACAGTCGTAAATTGTCCTCCCTTTTTGCGTTGAAAATATGGCAGCCCTATCGAGCTTATGAATGAATAAACAGGAGAAAGGGGATCGTCACCTTTACAAGTGTAGAGCTTATACAAGTGGTTCTCAAAAACAAAGTAACGCAAAACAGGCAAAAATGAGAGACGAACAAGTTGCAGCTAAGTCAAAATCATTCAGGTTACTATTTTACAGTGGCAGTGAAGTCCAGCGGAGGCATTTCTGCGGAGCCTGCAAGGGGACACAAAATCGAAGAACATGTTGTGACAGACTTAGATTAACGTTACGATGGCAATAGACCTAGTTTAACCAGCGGTGCAGCAGCAGAAGAACGTCAAGATGTATCATCGATAAACACGCTAGATGAGTTGTCTGACGCTATCACGGGAGACAAAGATATCGGTCTCTGATCATCTAATATACCGGAAAAAATGCGGGAATATTGGTTGAAAAACGAAAAGTTATTTTGATGTTCCACAACACAGAAAAGAGAGAAACTCGTCACGGAATTGCACCACAAATGCTATGCGTCGCCAGAACCACAATGCCGAAGTCGTTGAAAGAAGCTGGCTTTGTTTTTCTCCTTCACAAACTTGCGTTTACTGTTTCACGTGTAGACTGATTTGCGCGGATACTAAATGTGTGTGCATTTCCTTATTAGAAAAGGAATCTCTGTGACTGGAAACACGCTGAGGAGCCATGAGCAATAGAACATAAGATGCCACGATTACGTTAAGTGGCAGATGCAATTAATCACTACGAAGAATTGATACAGAGCTAGCTAGTCAGGTCAATCAATGCCAACAATATTGGAAATCGCTTCTGCAGCGTTTGGTTTCTGTCGTAAAATTTATTGCTGAGCGCGAGGACTGACGTTTAGAGATGACGAAAACGCTGGGTCGCCCAGAAACTTTTTTCAAGCAAAATTTCAAAAAAGGAAATGCGATGCTTCTGGTGACCGGTTTTGCAACAGTTTCACAAATCACTAATAATTGTCAATTATCATGTGGCATCACAAAGTTTTGTTACACTTGAGTTAACAAATGTGACGTCACAAGATCACGTCATCAATATATGATCCGTGGAAATACTAGTGACTTCATCGGCCATCCCCTACCTAAAGATTATATATCAGATCTGCACATGGGGCCTCCCACCACGCCTGGGCCCCACCATCTAAATCCGGCGCTGAGCCCTGTGCACAGCGTAAAAAGCTTAAAATGATCACGGACTTCTATTCACAAAAATAGTAGTCTAGTGATTCTGGTGGAAAAATAAAATATTTTGACTCTAATCGAGCAACAGTATTTTATGTGGGACACCACCACTCAAAGCACAAAACGAAAGTATATGGTAGAAATTTTGGGGGCCATGGCCCCCTTGGACACCCTATGGTTTGACACACCTATAAAAATTAACACAGAAACAATACGCTAAGTGGTTTTTGGAACAGAACGCTGGCCACAAACATCCCTACCAATCCGACTGGCAGGCTTTGGCCTCCTTTCCGCTGCACACTTGTCTCTGCCATGTTTCCTGTCATCATCTCATGCCTGCAAGGGCCTGGTTAACGATTTGCTTCCTTCTTTTAACCCCTCATGGGGAAGTAAACGATGCAACTGAAGCTTGGTCCGCATACTGTGGTTCATCACCACGACAAAAGGAAATACCATCAGCCCGGGATGATCTCGCCTGCAGAGATTCACTCAATGTCTTGCTCGATGCCCCTAGCCCTTGGGAAAAATGTTGGCTACTCGCTGCACAAGACAGCCACACTGGCCCTTGTTAGAAGCCTTCCCACTTGCTAATGTTGGAAAGCTGCTGAGCTCTAATGAGCTCCATATTGCAATTGCCCTGTGAACTAGTACCAAAATTTTTGAAAGCACGGAATCCAGCTGTGGTAAAATTGTTGATAAACTGGGGCTCCATGGACTCTCCTGCATTAAAAATGCAGGCCGCTTCCCCAGACCTTCAGCCATCAGCTCCATTCTTAAAGGGACAATAACCCACATCAAAGCTTCCCTCTACCTTGGAGCCCGTCGGCTTGACAAGGGATGGAAGGAGGCCTGATGGATTGACACTGGACCCCTGGTACAAAAGTCTAAACCTAGCATGGGACGCGACGATTGTGATCTCCTTTGCTCAGTGCCACCACAAAATAGCGCTATTGAGTCAGGCACCGCAGCAACAGAAACGGAGTTTGCAAAAAGCCAAAAAGACAATGACCTCCTTAATAATTACTGCTTTCAACAGGGGCTGTGGAACGGGATCCCAAGCGATTTTGGATGGCTGGAGCCGGAGCCAAAAACTTTTAGATGGTGGAGCCGAAGCCTGAAATTGGGTTCCGGTTCCACAGACATAATTTGTGGGGCAAGCGAGTTGTACAAATAATACAACGATTTTTAGTTTTCAATGGACCAAATCGTTCTGGATCTGTAGCCGAAACCAAAACTTCTAGATGTTGGAACCAGAGTCGGAGCCAAAAAATTTAGCCAGCTGGAGCCTGAAATTTGAATTCCGGCTCCACAGCCTTGCTTTCAACTTGCAATTGAAACCACTGGTATGTATGCCAAGCCCACCGCCTTTTTGTTGGCTACCTTGCAAAGGAACTTGTTGATATGCCTGAAGCGATAGTGGTTCTACCAGCGCTTGTCGCTGGCTGTGGTTAGAGAGAACGCTGCCAGCATATTGCACTAGTTTGATCTGATTTTAGCTACTCCCAGTGTACTAACAGGTATTACTGCCTGCCATATATCAGTCAAAGTAAACATCTCAGTACATCTCTGTTTATAAGCGCATCCCAAGTTCAAGTTTTCTAAATTTTTGTTGTTAGGTTTGTTAATTTTCAAATCTGATGTTAGCGCAAACATGCAGAGACAGAAAACAACACATCTATGAACCTTCATAGAAGTGCAAGTTAGGATTTGCCAGCATTTATTATGTATGTTGAGTGGACTTTCCTTTTGATACTGTAGGGGTTACCTTTGGTGTAGGAACCCAATGTTGAGGTTTGGGGTGTTGCCCAGCGTAGACGTTGCTTGCGAGGAATACTGTCGCTGCATGCAGAGATGCTGGTTTCCCCAAACGCTACCAACGAGTCAGTCTAGTCGTTGTATGAGTACTATCTAACTCCCGACTAAAACTGCCTGACATTTTAAGTTGCCAAGCCGAAGCAAGGCGTTTGGCTCTCACCACTTGATAGTTCGTTTCACAGATTTCCTGGTGCACAAATCATTATTTACAAAAGGCTTCTGATTAGCAGCAGCAGAAAAGCTTTACGATGGCGCGACAGC
>JGI24158J21664_10009203_pt1 | contig 13176 bp, 7 predicted proteins | sample Ectturendosymbi3_FD_21664 | JGI IMG/M metagenome (IMG submission 21664) | reverse complement strand
TGTATCACGAATAAAACCTTGACCATTACATTCTATTCACTGTCACTACCTTGGAACAAAAATTTAGGTAACTGCCAAGAAGCACAAAATGCCATTGTTCCCACCAGCAGAACAATAAATAACGCTGACAACGTTTGTTAATATCTGTATCGATTTACCAGATTTTGTATATCCATTATCAATATACAGTATAATCGTATTAAATTCTCATATTACGTTTTTGTTAGAAAAATCCAAGACATGTCACATTTGCATGATTTTATGGGAGTGACCGGACCTCGAAAAATTTTGACAATTGTCACTGGACCCTTTCTTAAAATAATTGAGTAGCCCTGCTCTAAAAAATAGCAAAGTTTGATATGCAGATGGTACAGTTGCGTAACTGCACGAGTTACTCTGAAAACAATCAATTGGAACAGGTTGGAGTAGGCGCATGACCGATAGTTTCAGAACTGATTTATTGAAATGAAAATAATTCGAAAACTTTACTGTCATTAATCATATGAAACCATCAAATGCCTCAGCGTTTTCCACTAAAATCTAAATTGCCCTTTCCAAATAAGCATGAAGAGTTTGGATTCTTAGCTTGCGTGGAGCTCATCCAATTATGGCTGATCAGCTGTCTCGACACATTGTCAAATACGGTATGGAAATAGACTTTACACAAACTTAAAAAGTCATTTGGCTATTCTGTCTAATCCGCCGATTCTCTTCAATTCAGCTTCCTTCAAAAATGACGAATCAGACAGTGCAAAAATCCAGTATTTCTATGAAAGACAATAAAATTATTTAAAAACCCAAGTCGTTTGATGATTATACGAAATCTGCAAAATCGCCAAGATTTTAACAGACTGAAGTGCTTCCGAATAAAAGAGAAAAGCCTGTTTCGCAAATAAAGACAACCTAAAAACATTCTTGAAGTCATATTTTGCAACAGGATACGAATTAGATGCAGCCGAAGCTGAAGTGTATCCACAGGGGATGAGGACGAGCAACTTCTATACAAGGGGTATATCAAACTCAAATTGCTCCGAGGGCCAAATGAGGGCTTATAAAATAACCCGATGGCCGCATTATGACGCTGACGCAACAATGGCGGGGGCCCAGTTTTTATATTTAGCTTGCAAGGGGGGGCAGTTCGCCACCTTGCTCACCTGTCAGTTACGCCACTGGTGATGCGTGATGGAAACAGGCCAGTCGCCGTCCAACTTTTGACAGAACTAAGCGGGATGGTTCTAGAACAGATTTTTATGTTTAAAAATCTGATCAAGCCTTGCACAAACATGTTCATCTTATATACCAGTGTTTCTTAAACTTTTTTATTCCATCGTCCCCTTTTCATTCTTGACACGTCGTTTTCGCCCCCCAGGCCCGATAAAGCAAACACAAAATAGTGAATTTTAAGAGAAAGTATTAAATAGCTGAACCAAGCCATTAAATAGCTGAACCAAGCAATCGTATTACGACACTAATATTACGTTCGTAATTCTTGTGAAAATAATCCACACTGCAGCCGATCCACAGTACAAATTTTACAGATAAATTGCTTTTGCAACAACCTCAAACGATTATTACAGTAAATTAAAATTTGCATGAAATGAACAAGTCATAGTAGTAGGCTACTGAAATTAACTCAACGGTCGATTAGTGGTTGCGAGTTTTCGCCACCTTTGTGTTGATTTTCCCCCCTATTGCTGCCATTGTTTTTTCGTCCCCTTGTACCTCAAAATCGCCCCAAAGTGGGCGATTCAGCTCACTTTGAGAGCCACTGTTATAGACCGATTTGTAAAATAGAGGGCTCAATCTGCATTACAGTTTCAGGTTCCTTCAAGGCACCGTGACGGTGGGAACCCCTGCCAGAAATGCATTTTTCATGAGATTGTTTTACATTCACCTACAAGGTCTTACAACGTATTTGTACGAATTTTCATGGACTAAGTTTCAACTGAGTTTTTTCATCAGATTGCTAGAATACACCAAGGCAGGGGTCACGTAGTTTGCTGGTTGTGGTGTCACGTAAAATTCTGAGAGGTGACGTATCTTGCCTGTCGGTAATCCAGCTAAAAGACATAGGCTACATGAAATTTTGTTTGCATTCTCTCTCTCGTTCGGTGTCATGGCTGATCCAACCCTCGATGTACTATGCTATGATGTTTTCCCATTTTGTTCTGTAACGGGCTGCCTCCCATAATTTTCCAGGATTTTTACACAAACGTTTATAGTTATTAATAAAGGTAAAAATGCCCTTTTCCTGGGATTCTACCAATTAGAGCAAGATATTTAAGCTCTCCTTTGCGTATAACATGGCCCAAAAATTTGAATTGTCTTTGTTCTATGCAACAAAGCAGTTCATGCTTTTGTCCCAGTTTGGAGTGCTGTCAATGAAATAAGAAGAATTCTGTGGTAGAACCACATTTCTGCTGGTTGTACGTTTTTCCTGGTCATTGTTGTTAGTGTTCAAGTTTCACAGCCATGGATCAGAACCGACCACACGAAACATTTACAAAACCCAAAACCATCAAAGTTCAGTAAACGAGTAACTGTTGATTTAGGAAGTGCCTTGGTCTCGTACGTGACAAAATTGTAGCATCACAGAATCTTTGTTACATATGGTCTTTGTTAGTCATAATGCGTATTATCGTTTATTATGGAACAATACTATTATGATTCTAGAATGGGTTTCAGTGAGTTTCATGTTTGTTTCACGATATTTCAATTTTTGTGCTCATGTTTATGGCATCAGCATACGGTGTGCTATGATTTCATCCGTGACGACGATGAACGAAACAGTGAATTTTGGATTAACTACAGGCGATGTTAAGCGAAAATTTGAAGATCTGGTGAAGAATGAAGGCTCGATGGCTGCAGCAATAACATCACTTTTGAACAGGTAAGTTTGCTTGCCTCAATCTTCTGCACAGCATCCTGCGCGTATTTCTGTAATCTGCGAGAAACTTTTGTCACAAACCCTTACTAAATGACAAGCTTGGCGTGCAAACACTATGTGCAGTAATAAAAGTGGAATACAGATAGAGTTATAAATGTAACAGTCGCAGAGCTGCCCTCGCCATCTGCTTGTGAAATGCCGGGTCAACAGTAAAAGGTGTTGGACGCGCAAGTTTGAATGAGGCCAATCCCGTCATGTTATGACTGTGAAGCGTTGCGCAAGTGTGCGAACATAGCATACCTACAAGAACACATGAAGTATATACAAACAATGCACAAGAATGCATGCCTAACGACGTCTTGGGAGAGTTTTTTCTCTTGGTTTGAGCTGAAACATTGTCGCAGCCTCGTACTTCGCCCTCCGTGAAGGTATTTCGATGGCAGGGTCGACCAAGACGGTAGGCTAAGTCAGCGGTCCCCAAGCGTTTTGGATGCTGGGCTAAATTTGATCTTACCAGCCTCCGCGACCCGGACAATTTTGTGTATTGAAAAAAAAACAAACAAAAACAACACGCATAACATTAGCCACGTTTGTATCTTGTTATTTATTTTCTTTGTTCGGTAACATGTTTGCAATGTGTCTAACCAATGTGCTTTTTTTGTTGCATTATATATAGCACTTTTCAGCTTTTCTGCCGTGGTACCTTCTACGATTTTCAAGAAGCTTGTATACCTCACAAATCACTATGACTAGACATGGTATCTAAGCAAATATCGGTACTAGACGAACTTGCTTGCAATTAGCACCCAGTACTCCTGTTAAACAATTTACAAACTGCCAGATAACGCCTACGCTTTTAACTCCAAATGCCTACTACAATTTACAAATTTTGCACCACTTATGCACGCTAAAATGTAGACTACAGCAGTCTCTAGGTGCCAAGCAAATGTACAATGGTGTATATTAGGGTGCTGGTGCGCAGTAGCTTCCAATAGAAAAAGCAGCTATGACGTAACAATTGTCTGTGTTTGCGTTAAATGTCGGTGCTGTTCGCGAAGTATAACATTCCGAACGAATGGCCAAGGTCCTAAGTAAATCACTTTTATTTCAAACATTGCAAGTAAACTCCGCAACTTTTGCAATTGAGCTTTTGATCAAAGGGCAAAGCTTGGTTTGTTTTGGTTTCAAAAGCCTATCGGAATAAAGTTTTCAATTACAGGAAATGTTTTTTGGTCTTTGTGTAACTACACCTTACATTAATTTATATACACAAAATTGTTAAAATACTAGCCATTCCTAGGAAAGCTCACGGGCAGGGCCTGGCCCGCGGACCTGACTTAGGGGACCGCTGGGCTATGTGATTTAAATAGTTGTGTAAATATGTGGCTTCTGGTTGCGAATGAAATTTGAATTTAAGCTTGGAAGAGGTCGAGGTTGATGAATAGGTCTTCAAATTAGAGTTGTGGGAAGAAAGGCACGTTTGTCCTATGCGCAGAGCTGGATACCCCCTGTCACAAGAAGTTCAAGAAGTTTTCGAAACATTTCTATGTCGTCAAATTAAGTTTTTGTAAAGATAACGCCCACAGTGTGAACTAACGCTCAATATAATGCTAGGGCAGGGGTGGGCAATTAGCGGCCCGCGGGCCACATGAGGCCCGTCTCAACGTTTTCGGTGGCCCGCGGACGCATTCAGCAAAAATCTTTAAATCTGAAGTATGTGAGGTTAGATTTGTCAAATTGAATATATGGCGCTGGATAAAGTGTATGTGCACAAGAACAATAAAACCTTGTCTGTGTGCCATTAGTGTTTTTGTCTTATTTATTTATTTTACGACCAAATTAGAAGTAGACAGCCCTTCGCTCATCGCGGTATTCTCAAAATCGCCCCTGAGCCAAATTACTTGCCCACCCCTGTGCTAGGGAAAACTTCATCTTGAATAAACGTGCTGCAGGCACGTGGATATGAATATTTAAAGTTATGTATTGAGTTTTGTTGTTGTGATCGTTGTTATTACCTGCTACTGATGTCCTTCATTACTAAAATTGTATAATCATGATAAAATTGAGGAAAGCTAACTGTGAAATTGTTAACAGCATTTCATCTAGCGGTGTTGAAATGCTTTATCTATGGCAGGGGTGCACAACCTGTTGCTGTATGGCCACATGCGGCCTTTCGATAAAAATGTACGCGGTCGTGCAGCGTGCACTTGTAATACTTAAAAGATCAACAAGTTATGGCGGCCGTGCCTTGATAAGAGTTTGTCTCTACTGCATGAGGATACTTAGTAGAAAGACGAACAAACAGGTGTGTGGAAGCAGGATAGGCTCAGTGTGTGGAAGCATAACAGAAACAATGCAAAAACGTGTAAGAATATCTTGAACTCACTGTCGGCTGTAATTCATAAAAAGAAATGTAATGCAGCCGGAAACAGCGAAAAGGTTATGCGCCCCTGACCTATGGTTTTGGTTGCACCCACACACTCTACATAAAAATGTTCAAATTTGCTCCTGCTCTATCTTGAGAAAAATTTCTGGCAAAACTCTTTTTGTTTGGGTTGGAATAGAAATCAAACATTCTATGAAGGGTCAACAGTCTACAAAATTCGGGGTCTCCTGATTTAGAGACCAGTTGTCAGTCCAGTGAATGCAAAAATATGAGATACCTGTTAACCAACCTGCTTGTTAGTGTTATCTGATACACTAGCTTTTCGTTGTTGAACGCTCGTGTGGTGCCCAATAACGCAATTAAGCGCGTCCACCATGACTTCAACATACGAAAAAAGTTTAATGCTCTCGATAAACGTTCATGCTGAACATCTCCCAAGGTTTTGCCAGAATATCATTTTGGATTAGAACAAAGGCTAAAAGTTCTGCGAAGTCTCAATAGAAACGACAAGGCAATAACCACAGGTACAAAGGGAATCATGCTGAGCATTTTGAGAACGCTCATTGTCTCCAGCGAAAGTTCAGTAAATGAGGCGGGACAAGTATGAATCACGAGGCTCACGGGTGGTGCGAGCCACTCAAAAAGGTGGCATTTATGGACACAATTCAACCATGTCGCAATATCTTTGCGTCAATGATTACTGCGACAGATAGATCAATGGCTACCAGTAATGGCGCCAACGACAACTGACCTTTAATCTTTGAAAATACAAAGCGGTATAGACACAAATAGGTTTTAAAGACCAGTAGTTGTCCTGAATATCGTTTTCTTACTGCGAAACAGCATAGACTGTTCCATCGTGTTTGCGATTACAGAAAATGGAATAACATCTGGTAAAATATTCGTTTTCATTCAAATTACAATGCAGAGAAACTTATTTCCCAAAAAGTTTTCGTGAGTCCGGTGTGTAGCAATACTTGATTTCAACGAGGCAGAGTTGGAAAATGATCCGAAGTCCGATGTTGGCACGCTCGTACTTTTAAAATTGATTGCCCCCCTGAAGATTTGCCACAGCAGATGGATCTCTGTATGACAGCAGTTTTTGACCATGTAGCAAACTTACGAGCATTTTCACAACTTTTCAAAAGTTGGCTGTTTTTCAAAAACTTCGAGCTTTGCATAATTTATTTTATTTGACTAAAACCCTGCGTCCACCAAAATGCGTAGCTAGCCTATCTGCTCGATTGCTTATGCATGCATTTATTTCTTTCGGGCGATTCACAATCCTTTATGGAAAATAGGTGAAAAGCAGTTGGATTAAACGCGCAGCAGGTTGGAATTCACGTGGAGCAGATAGTCAACACTTTTTTGGGACAGATATCATCAATGTTACGAAGTTAAGGCGCATGCTACAATTTTTTCTGTCGATAGCGTTTGCAAGTGAATTTAAGTGCAACAAACCTCTTCGCCGACGCAAACCCACAAGCACTTGGCGAACAGGACACGAAAGCAGTTCTGCGTGGGTGCAAGCTCGCAGTTGCGAAAATTATTGCTCCCATCAGCAAACACCTGTGCTCCCTGCAACTACACGTTAGGTGTTATCTTGGAAGGTTTGAAAAATGCCTGACGCAATATCTCTTGTATATACAGTGTTAGTTTCGCCAGCCTTTTCAGAATCTGTTTGCTTTATCTTCTTCGCAACCTGTTAAAGGTACGATGCAGTTCCGACGAACCTTTGCCAAGCAAGTGTCTTGCGGTTTTGCCAAAAAATTTGCCTCAACCTACCTAACGGTTTCACAGAGACAAAAGACAAAAAAAACATAGCGTAGGTGTCAGCAATTATGTACTCATTTCAATTGCAACGCTTTGCGCAATCTGTGTTGTCTCATGTCAACTATGTCTGACGGCACGTGATAACCACCGTTACTTTGCGCCAGCTAGAAAAAGTCGGTTTTTAACTTTGAACGAAAGCAAATTTTTCTACTGTATTTCGGTTGCCAAGCGCTGACAGTTCACGACGAGCTCGTGCTGCAACAACAATCTGTGCCAATGATGCAGCGCATAAAATTCAAGCTTTCGGTGAAGGGATATGTCGAGCGGGCACGGTGGCGGTTTTCATTTTTTTTTGTGATAAATTAATTCCACAGGCGTCTGGCAGGCTTAGAGAATCTGAAGAAGGTTGAAGGTTGCGCAATGGCAAACCATATCCACGGAAAAACACCAGCTTAATAATATGTTGAAAGCGCTTCGCTTGAAAGCCCACGGTTGTAAAATGCCTGATGTTATTTGATGTCTTGCACTGCGGTTACTTACATTCAAAAAAATTCCTGTCACGAGGAGTCACGGGTATTCCATGCGAATGTACGGCTACAGTACATAGCACTCAAGACTGCGCAAGCTTTTTGAAATGGTGGTGACTTCATGGTTGTAAAACTTCAGCAAAAATCGTGCCCCATGGGCAGATGTTTATTTTGAGGAGATGTTTTTTCGGAGGTTTCGTACTGTATGTTTCAAACAAAGTTCACGCGCACTATAGGCGTTGCAGCTGGTGGTAAAGAAGTTATTCAGGTCGTATGCTCTTCACAGGAGCTCGTGACTTTCTCAACCTCACCTAATTACACGTGCACTTTGCTGTGATCGAAAAAAAAGAGTAAAACGTCACAGCTGATGTGACCTGCTGTCATGCCAATGTTTTGGTCAGTTGTGAGAAAAGTAGGTGTGTTCGGATTAAACGTTTTGAACCGAATAAGGTCGACCTCCATCCGTTTCAACAAAAAAGCATTTGCAGCCTAATTAGCCAGGCGGGATCAATGCATGACGTACAACCTGTGAAATCATCTACCAACAGGTTTTCTGCTCGAGCTTCTGTCAGTGCACCGGTTCGTTTGAAGTCCTCAAGAATGTAAGAAACATGTTCTTTAGTTAAATACCGATTTCATCAACTCCCACCTGGCGTCTATTCTCTGGAGTTCTGGCGACACTGGTTGTTTCCTTTTCAGTGAAGCAGAATGTTTGGACAGCCTTTCTGACTCATACAACATTGTTCTACGCGATTCTTTCACACTCTGACCATGCTTAATTAATCGACTGCTAATTAGGAAAACATGCCAGCCAGCTGTTTTTTAGCTGAAGTTGCCGTAAAGTGAGAAAACAAACTTCGCAAGTGAGAGTCTGTTGGATTCTTGTGGTGTCTGTACGTACAGGCTCGCATTAACACCTCACTGCTTTTTTGAAGTTTGCTCAATGCGCAAAAGCTTTAAAGTTTACGCATTCCCTTCGCACTGTAGGGTGGCAGCAGTACACCAATATTAAATGGGTTCAAAGGAAACTTTGAATACGCGTAGATTTTTTCCTTATTTTATAGGAAACTTTTGCAAAAAAGTGTGATACTAACATACATACTGTAATTTCTTGTAAACCGCCTTTATTTATTCGAATTGCAGTCAGCACCAATAATTCTTGTACGTTCCAAAATGTTTAGATTTATTAAAATGTTTAGATTTATCCAAAATGTTTAGATTTATTCGTTAAATGTCTATCTACCAAAATTTTGCCGCTCCTCACGTCAATAAACACAGAAAGTCGGACACACTATTGTAGTTTTACGGTTAGTAACGAAAAGGATCATGTATATACCATGAGGCAACCGTTGCTGAACATGACCCTGGAAAAACGGTTGTGGGTCTTGAGCGAGACAATTCGCCGTGTTTAATGTGAGATGCGTGGAGGGATCAGTCATCGGTTATATTTACCTACACCCTTTGTAAACCATTTCGCACTGGCATACTCTACCAAATGATTATACACACACTAATGTACCGTACATCCGGGTGAATAGCGCGTGGTTCAGGCTTCTGTAAAGTTGGATGAAGCGTTTCAAGCGTTATGCTGCCGAATTTCGTTGTTTACCTCCGAAAATATCACACTCTCTTCTGTTTTGTTGAATTTTTTTCTACTTTTCTTCAGGGGTAGTGAGTCGAACATGACGTCCAATAACGTGAACATAAGTTGAATCAGGATCAGGTGTTTGGAAGCGATTTACTCAGAGAAACGCAGCTAACTTTGAAACACAATGGCAAAAGTGTATTTTTTACTAATCCCCGCCTGAGATGCGAGGGAAAGTCCTGATGACCGCTGATTGGCAATCGCGCCGATTTTAACCAAAACTTGCCAAAGCCACCGTTTCGTAAATTCATGCCAAACACGGCCAGGTTGGAGATGCTGGCAGGCAAACTGGATGTGGCCTTATAATAGCGCGAAATGCAGTAGCAAACATTGATGTTTGTCGGTTGATTTCGCCTATTTTTTTACGACCATAGTTTTTGTGTGTAGACAGTACAAGAATAACAAACGATTTGCTTTCACCGTATGCATTTGAAAGTTCCTCAAGCAGGCACCGCGTTTATCAGCTTTACGTATTGTTCCTGAAGTCACGTAGCCTTTTTTGTGAAAGATATCCCCGAGTAAAAAAGTTTGTTGGTGGCATTATATAAAATTGTAAATTGGAAAGGAAATGCTTGGGCCAGCGACGCAAAACTGACAGCAGAGAAATCTTTTACGATTGCCAGTAATTGGCAGAACTTGGACCCAAGGCTGTGATTAACTGGGTATTTTCAGACAAAATTTTTTGAAAATGCGGACAATTTTGAGATGCTTGGACCCAAGGCTGTCATTAACTGGGTATTTTCAAACAAAGTTTTTTGAAAATGTGGACAGTTTTGAGATGCTTGGACCCTAAGATCTTCTCAGTCCTTTAGAGCTTTTGGCAGTGTTGTGTAGATTCGTTTATGTGCGTTTTGCACCTATGCAACAGGACGAACGGGAGTAATCACTTTCACAAAGATTTAAAAAATGTGTATTGACCTGCTGTTCATGCATTGGAGATGGCTTCTGGCGGTATCTTTGCGACTGCTGTTACCAGCATTCTGTAGTTGTCGAAAGTTAAGTATTGCACATGGTTTTGTCTGCGCATTGGTCATCTGTTTACAGAGAAGTGAGTCGATACGTGACCTGATTTTTTTACGCCGCTCAAGTCTGTAATCTGATGCTTAACATAACGAATGAAGCTTACTAATGTTCGGCGGCTGTCTTGTTGTACAGAGCATAAATACAAAAATGCCTCCTTTTTGTAATCTACCATATTAGATAAGCAAAAATAAGAAATAACATACGGTTGTTGGCCGAAAGCCAGGCGATTACGGCGTGATACGAATTCCAACTCTTTTTGTGTGTTAATGCACTGACCTGAAGTCTTTTGCCGGCATCTTAAGCCTAAGTAACTCTTTTAAAAAGTAAAAGCGAAGTCCTATCAGCTAACTTAATTGTATTTTGACTGCTAGATGACTTTGAAAATTTATTGAATAGTATTTCTGTTAGTTAACTTTAACATGTGGTTTTCTTATTAAAAATCGACTCTGGTATTTGCTAAAGCGAGCGTCGAAATTCTTTCTTCCGTTGCGAAATCACGTGGACCTTGCTCAGCGTGCTTTCACTGTAAACTTTTTCGGAATTTCCCTCACGTGAGTTTGAGATAATGCGGTTGAACATTGTTCGGCTCTTTTTTTCTTGATTAAAAAAAGCTGTTGTGACCCAGAACTGCCGAACATTTTCGACCGATCCTGTGGCAACATTGCACGTGACCAGAAAATGTCAAAGAGGTGTCATACGTTGGCCTGACAACACTCGCGCGAGTTTTACGACCCCGCCCCTGATCACGTTGCGTTTCGCGAAATCATCCTTCGTCGCAGTTCTCGCGAACTGTCTTTTCCAAGGCCAGAATTCAGAACCTTCACGTTTGCCCTTTAGGTGTTTTGCAGTCAATTTTCCGCTTGACAGAGAGCCACAAACACCATTGCGAAATGATTTCCAGAAACCATCAACAAACAAACCTGATCAACAACGATTGAAAGGGCACTGGTGCTTTGGCATTGCGATGCGTCACAAAAATGTTGTTGTGTGGCTGTTGATTTTAAGTCGTGACACCGGGAAATACAGTATTTTTCACTAGTGGTGGATAATAATGCTTAAGTTTATCCAGACATGAAATAACGACAGTCATCGTGATTCACGAAGTTTGTCAATGTTAGAACTCGTTAAAGTGCAATCGTGGTAGTTCTAATTTACAAATGAAAGAAACTGTGTTACGTCATTGCTTCGTCACATTTGAATCACAAGCGTTTGCAAATGTGGGAGCGTTATGAATCGCCAAATTGATGGGTGCTGCAATCGTTGCCAACAAATTTAACCATCACTTTCACTGCTTGGTCATCTTGCAGTAACCGCGCACTCACAGCGTTGCTGTGTCAAATCATCTGCAGTCATCGAGCCACGAATACAGGGTTAATTGTGATCGTTAAGTGCTTGCAACACATGTGTTCTCAAACTTCATTCCACCTGTGGAAAGCTCCAGCTCGCAGTGTTTGGAGATCATGTCATGAGCAAACAGGGTTGTTGCATATTATAGAACCATTTATCCATGGATAAAACATTTGTGAATTGCTAACAGTATGCAAAACGATGGCATATTGCAAATTTGCGATAGCTGTTGTCTGAACGTTCCAGCTAGTTAAATGATAGGGCTTGGTGAAGCAGTTATCAAGTATTTTTGTGCTTAAATGCAAGCGATTTATAATGCAAAGAAGTAGCTTTCACTAAAGACTTGTGTCTTTTCCATGATTTGCTTTACTCAATACTTATTTTGGCCCCAAGACCTACAACAGCAAACGATATGATTAAGCGTCACAACATGATTTCTATGGTTATACACAANAATTGTTTTGCTGCTTGNGATGGCTAATATGTCTGCAGCAGCTGCTGAGACTGTCTTAATGCTTTACAGTTATGAATTTTGACTTACACAGTTGACAAAAACATATTTTACAAGTACCGGTATTTTCATTTTGGAAAGACATGGTGTTTTTTTTGACTGTGTATTTCAAAACCCAGGTGACTTTTCTGGGTTTGGATGAAATTGCAGAAACCCTGAAAAAACTCCGACCTGCATCTCTCAGATATCATGTCTTCGTGCAATACTAAAAAAATACTTGCATGGTATACACTTGTGGCATTGCACCTGCAAAGCATTTCACAAGTGGACAAAAACTAATCAGCTACAAGCACCTTGCTTTAAATAAGAATAATTACAAACCGAAGGTTCGTCAGCGCTTTGCAAACACTGTGCATTTTGCGTTTGCCATGGAAAACACAACAAATCCATGGTCCCAAATGTTCACAAATCCCAACAAAATGGAAAACTTTCCCGCTGAACCAAAACCTTACATGTGCAAACTATGGCATTTGTGTAGCGGCTTGTGTGATACGCCATCATTAGCATGTTGGCCAAACAATAAACAAATTTTCTAAGAGATGGCCAGCGCACCAAGAAACTAGAAACCAGGCCCGAATCGCTAGCCCCGAAATTTTCAAAAACATTTTGAAAGCCCTAGTAAGTATTTAGTTACAATCATTCCTCCCCGAAATTTTCAGCTGGTTGCGACTGTGCTAGAAACAAACCGGATAACAGAGATGACAGCAACCAAGTCTTATCGCGGTACGATACAGTGTTCCATAGCATTTTAAATAAACCACCAATCTATGAATCTTACACTTTTACTTTTGCGGACCAACCGAGCTTTGACTCTTTGTAGACACCTGTGAAGATAAATGACTTGACAAAATTAACGCACAAATTAATATTGAAAGCAGCATTCTCCCTCGTGTGCCCCTTTGCGTTTTCATTGATTCTTCCATTCTTTTTTGCCCACTTGTGGATCCCTTTTGTACTGCACATCAGTGTTCCCTCTAAGCTTTTTGTAAGTCGGCTGGTGTCCAAAAAGTGCCGTCAAGATCAAAAGAAACTTAGGCGCCCTTTGTAAATTTTCCTAAAATGCGTCCATTTTTACCG
>JGI24158J21664_10009201_pt1 | contig 13179 bp, 8 predicted proteins | sample Ectturendosymbi3_FD_21664 | JGI IMG/M metagenome (IMG submission 21664) | reverse complement strand
CCTGACGCGGCCAACGGAGCTTGTGTGAAGACTGCCGTTGGCCATAAGCCGGATCGTAAGCCGTAACCGGATTCTGTGTGAGCCCGTCTTAAGTGGCGCGAATAATAAGCAATAATAGAGCGATCACGTCAAGAGATATCAATTGTTGCCACAGTGTAATGCTTTGCGCACTTGCCGCTCGGGCTCTCCGATCGCAATACTTTGACACAACAAATGCACCTGCATGCTTTTCCTTAGTTCTGTATTAATGTCCTGAACGCCTTCTTCCAAACGACCCAGTTTCTTTTCCTGTTCTTCATGCCGTTTCAAGAAGATGGGTTCAATGTAATTCTGAGGATGAAACAAACAACAAGTTTGAAACAGTCCAAAAAATTTTGAAGAATAATACACTGCAATGCAAAACATTTCGCGGAATTCAAATGCAACACTGCCTTTCAAAAATTCATTTTCACGCAGCAGAATAATTTACCACAAAGGACAACGTAATTACACTGTCGTAAAATGATGATCACTCGTACAATACCTACTAATACGACAAGGGATCACAGAAACAGTGACACCACTAGTTTTTTACCTACCGAGTACATCTACAGAGTACTGAAACTTCTCACAATCAGGGAACTTGACGAGAGGGAATTGATCCTACGAAAACATTGTGGCATTCAAGGTAGTGCCTAGGTAACGTAAGATTTGATTTTATTCAAACGTAAAGGTGAAGATACCCTTATCAGTGGGCAAAACATGTACTTTATGTAAAATCCGGAGCGAGTGATTTGTGGGCGGAATGAACTCTTCTTGAAAGATATTGTTCTGGGAGCAGTATCATACTTTTGAGTTTAATGACACCACTGACATGTTTTTCATGAATTAGCAATCATATTGTGTCATGTCTTCATGCTGGCGGCTAGACAATGGACATAGCAACACAACAAGGACTAGTTGAAGTGCAAACGACGGTGAAAATTTTCAAATTTTCGACGACTGCAATCAAATATAAAATTACGCTATCGTCGATTAAATTCACCAAGTAAGTTTAAGGAAGTTTTCGCAAAACACTTCCTTTATGCAGAGCTTACCTTGCGTTTAAACGCACAACGTTTCAGTGACTAAACCGGCTGCATCAATTAAGAAAACCAATGAACACCAATGCACTGCGCATTGAGCTTTCTTATAAAATGTTTTTGATACAGCTGCATTATTTGTGTTGCCAATAGCCAATTTTTAGTTTTTTGCAAAATTTTTCTTATACAACTTAATGATCACCACACACCATAACTGCAAGTGACTACGTCAATCCCCAAAAGCATTTTTCTTTCTTCATGAAGCCAACTTCAGATATGCAACACCTTCCATAAGCTTAAAAAATTCCGCACACTTTATGTACACACCCAAGGTATGACATGAATAAACCAGCGTCATCGTTTGCAAACAAGACCAAGCGCATGCGACCAGCGTATATCTACTGCTCTATTGATAAATTGTCTCCATAATCCGCTGTGGTATTCCATGCAACAGCAAGTCATTTAAGTAAATACTTGAACACGAAAAAAACACGCGGAAACAGCACCAGGTTAGATGGCCGCTACAAGCGCCTCACCTGCCCGAATTTAAGACGACTAACGATAAAAAATCAAATATATTGACGTTGACCAATGATAAATAAAAACATCATTTCTAAATATCATTTTTTGCTATCCATGAACTTCGGGTATTTCTTCACACTTCAGATCGTGAGCTTTATAATAATCGACCAGCATTTTGTCGGTAGCTTGTGCATCAAAACGGAAACGCTTCATTTCACTTTTTCACAACATTCGCATCCACGCATCTATTTTATACAACTGATGTTAAATTCCTTTGAAAAAGTATTTGATGATGAACTAGCATGTGTTTTATGTTTTACAAATAGTTACTATATTGTCGTAATCGCTTTGAAATCGTATCTGCAATGTTTTCTGGAAATATAAGCCTTGCCCACTCTCAAGAATGGTACAGCACTTTCAATCCTGGGCTAACACTTGTTGACGAAGAAGATCCAGTACACAGTACATCCTTTGCAAAACTTTTCGTTTGCAGCACAGCATATTTGGGTAAACTTACTTTTCAAGCTCAAATTTGATTAAATGAAACATAGACACCATATGTTTTTCAATGGAACAGGTTCTACCAAGTTACAGAAAAGTTTATGACCAGACTGAAGGTCACACGAACGCTCTTGCTAAGCATTAGATGCAACGAGGCGTCCGCAGAAGTGATTTGACAAACCACAGGGCAGCATCAGAAGGATAGAAAATAATGATTGAAACAGTAACTGCTTACTTTGAACAGGGAATATAGACCATACAAGACACCTCCAACGATAACAGCCAGTGCAGAGTAGTCACGGATGCGATTCCATGTTGATACTATTTGGGAAAGATCATGCAAATAACAGCACTGTTAGCATTCGTCTTGATTTATTTTGTGGCTAAGAAATAAATTAGAAAAAATAGCACAAAACAAACACAACCAGGAAGCACTCCCATTAAATATCAACCCAACAGACGTACACGCAGTTCTTGATGTGATCAACATGCTACACTTACACATATAGCAAAATTGTTGTGTCATGTTTCAAATTGCATTACCTTGTTTTAGACAAAAATTACATCAAATACACTTGGTGAAATTATAGTAGTCTACCATCATAGTTAAATAATAAACCAAAAATTTTGTAACTTTTTGCCAACACCCCAAAATATTTTCCCAAACTGAGAGAATGAAAAAAATTGAGGAAAAATATGAAACAAAAATTGCCAATATAAATCTTGATCTTATCAATCTTTTCATTTAAATGAATCCTCTGGGTCCAAATATGGTAAAATACTTGTTTCCATTGTAAAAATTTTCAAGGTAAAGAGTTATTGCCAAAAAACGAAGGTACAAAATGAAAAAATAACCAAAAAAATTTAAATGCTCCATCTCAGCCACAAGTAAAGATATTTAAAAAAATGTTCACTATATTCATAATTTTTCAATCTTTATGACATACGTAAGAATTAACAAAATTCATTATCAGAGGTTACAAGGTGTAGTTGCTTATAAATGGAATGCCCCAGCAGCACCATTGCTGAGAATTTAAAGGCATAACTAAAAAACAGCATGGCAGTGTTAATCATGCCTTATCAAAAGGCTTAGCAATATTGAAAATCCTACTGCAAAAATCAACACAACCTTTCTCCAATGCCTGAGCAGGCACAATGGTTTGATGTTGAGGAGTGTTAGCTGGCAGAACTGCTTGTTGGTTTTCTACAATACCACTTTGCTCAACAGCAAGATTTATCTCTTCATCAGTCAAACCTGCAACAAAATTATTGGGGCACTATAACTTCTACTTAGCCATATATGTATTAAAGAGTTCACTCTGTTGTGATCAGAAATCCTGAGCGGCATGTGCACAAAGCTTCGCACTGTGGCAGCAAGCAACAATAGAGATCACCCGACGAGATCACTCTATTATTGCTTGCTCGCGCCACATATATATAGTGTTTTTCTTCACGCACATCCCGTTTGTGGTGAATCAGACATTTAACGCAATGCCACCAGAGAGGTTGCAACAACATCCCCTCCTTTTTACAATGAACCGCACCAATCACGCGTTCTTTGTGTGAAGGCTGAACTCGGCACGACCTCCACATCCTGGTCACAGCACCACTTTGTTGTGATCGTAAATCCTGAGCGGCATGTGCACAAAGCCTCGCACTGTGGCAGTAAGCAAGAATAGAGATCACCCGACGAGATCACTCTATTATTGCTTGTTCGCGCCACATTGTTTTTCTTCACGCACATCCTGTTCGTGGTGAATCAGACATTTAACGCAACACCACAGGAGAGGTTGCAACAACTCTATCACTTACTTTGCCACCAAAGAGTAATTTTACTGAGTTCAACTTAAGAAACCTTGCTTACAAACATAAAAGCATAATGAATGCTGTTGGTAGGAAATTTATACGCTTTAAGGATCACTTCCTGCATGGTACACTTAACAGTGTTGAAAGTGGTAAACCATTTTTTAATATTGACAAGACATGGATACTGGAATTTGTGGAGAATCATCAAAACTGATTGAATCCTATCTCATTAATTGAACATTACAATACATAGTAAAAACACAAAACTGAGTTTCAGGGCCCTATGAAAAAAACTTAGGGCAAATTCATCTGTTTTTTTTTTCTAATGAAACTAGACAAAAATCTTTTCTATGAACTACTGATGCAATTGATTGTAAAGTTATGACCAAAATTTGGCCCCTGAATCTCATAACATTTCAAATCACATAACATCATAAAATAAAGACAATTAACTATTAGAAACTTAGAGTGATAAAAGCAAAACATCAATTACAATCAATGAATAACATATTTTATAAAACTTCTCTATTCTTGCATATGAGGTCTTTACAAAACTGGAAAACTTTATTCAGAAGAACATGCTCTGACTAAACCACTTATGACCTACCATCTCAATTGCAAACCTGTCATTTATTTCACAAAACATATCCATCCTTGACGGGGGATATTTACATTTATTTCACAAAACATATTTACATTTATTTCACAAAACATATCCATCCTTGACGATTAGCTGCCTAAAACACTAAATACGTTCTTGCAACAAAACTCTGCTCACAAAAAAAGCTGTTCACAGCAAAACAAACTGCCTATCAACAAGCCAAGAGTAAAAGGTGAGCTCCACAGAAAGGTCACATCAACATGAAAAGATTCTCTCAGATGCATGCCGTGTTGCACAATAGTGAGCCACCCGGACATTCTAGAACTGGGGTTCCCAACCTTTCTCTTACCATGTACCCCTTCTGCATTCCAGCAGATGAGCATGTACCCCTTCAGCATTTAAACAGATTAGCATGTACCCCTTCAGCATTTCAACAGATGAATACTTACCTCTAAAATTTTTTATGACGAAATAGTTTATCATGAGATATATTTAACAATAAGCATGTAAGGATTTTTGAAAATATTATTTGCTGATATATGTATAAATATTTGGAAATAAATGTTACGTAAATGTATTTTCTCTTTTATTGCTAACCTTACATGTACCCTTTCGAATAGGCAAATGTACCCCTGGGGGTACATGTCCCCCAGGTTGGGAACCCTTGTTTTAGAACATACTTACATGACCAAAAGCATTAGCATGGAACTTTTAATGAGGGAAAAAGTGAAGTATGTTGCAATTTGGTGATAATTTTAAGTGTTTTTGGTCATCATAATCTAATAATTGCTTTCACGCTTACCTGCTAGCTTTTTCAAAGCATTTTTTAGATTGGATTATTTGCAACGACTCCAACTAACATAAACACTCAAACAAAGACACTCATCTTGTCTTGTGGCAAAAAAAATTTATTTGAAAAAATGCATTGAGCACAAAATTGTTACAAGAACAAACTTCTTGATGTTAACATGTTCACTGCCAGTATACAACATATTTGTACTTTGCCTCCCACATTAGCTGCCATTTTCACTTTGCAATTACATAACTTTCCAGTTGATTGTGCTGCACAGCTGTTCAAACCCTCAAAAGATGTGGCAAGTCTTCTATCTTGCAATAAAAAAAAAATAATTTTAGGTTTTGGGTTTCTTGTGGGTGACGTCTTTAGTGTGGTAGGTTTTTGGCCATTTGGGCTCAGGTCACCTGGCCCTCAGCCCAAGTATCAGATGGATTTTTTCGACTCAAATTTTTATTGGAAACTAGGTTATAATCTGAGCATTTTGAGCCTTTGATCAGCTTTCTAGCATTTCTGGTTCAAAATAGATGGTCTAAAAACAACAAATTAATTAATTAATCCCCAGGATTAAAATAAAAACTTGAGTTAAGTGTTGTCCTATCCATTTAGAAGGACTGNTAGACTGAATTATTCCTCACCAAGTACAATGGTAGCATTGGAAAATGGTCACTTGCCCACCACACAGCAAGAACCTGAGTTAATATTTNGCAACAATGGGTTGTTACATCATAATCTAATAATTGTTGCAGGCCTACTGTCCTAAGCGCAATGCTGGCAAACAACTTCAGTACATCCAAGTGTTTTGCGATTTTTGAGCTGATTAAGTTCATGTGCTTTGGCTCAACACACAGTTACCCAAACAAAGAATTTGTCATCCCGCTCCCGCCCCGCAGCAAGTTCAACTCACACCTGCACACATAGCAGTGTGGGTTCCCACACCTGCCCCACAAATGCGGGTACCCGCAACCCGCACGGGTTAACCCGTACCACAGAGGACTCTATTAAGCATACTCCCAAGATTTCTTAAAAATATGCTGGAGAGTGAAAGTATTTGGTCTGTAGTGCTATGGCCGGGACGAAAACCGTACTTATCATTCAGGTGTGATTCAATTATTTCACGGTGTCTTTTTTCAAGGCACTTGGCAATGTAAATGTTAATTATTTGAAGATCCCAAAAAGCATCACGGGCCGCACAAAAGGCTCTTGCGGGCCACATGCGGCCTGCGTGTTTGAGACCCCTGGTCCAAGCTAACCAACAACTTCAGAATGTGGAATGTGGATGATTAGCTCAGATATAAGAAACTAACTTAGAACTATAGCTAAACTAAGTATGCTAATCACAAAGCATAAATTTTTTCTGAGAAACAGAGACCATAAAATTAAAATTAATGGAAACCATACTTCCTTAGTCGAAACCATTCAACCTGGGCATAATAATATTTGATGAAAAGTTATTATGGAAATCAAAGATATTCTTAGTTCAAAAACCACTTGTCAAAGACTCAGGAGTTAATAGTTGTTTGAGGCACTTCATCTCCTACTCTGCAAATCAACCTAGTATTTTTTGAGCAAACTTTGCACCTTCCTTGTTTGACTAAAATAGGCATATGTCCTACCTAACCTCACATCTTCCAGTGTACCAAAGGGCACATGACTAGAAAACTGTATGGTTATTTCAGATGTCCTGGGAACAAAATAAATAATGTTCTAATGTGGTTTGTTTTCTATGTCATGATTTGATGTTTGTTTATGGTTGTTCCCAAATAAACTGATACTGAATACTATCAGCTATTCTTTTACCATTAAGCTGTGAGTGACTTACATTTGCTGATTTCAGGAAAAATAGTGATCTCATGGTGAAAGACTAAGAAATGTTTCTTCTGTGGAGATTGCAGTATACTCGTATGTGCCAGCTTGCTACAACCATTGGCTTGANTGCATTGATTGCCAAATGCCAAATGGAAATACCATGGTCTCAAAAAATTCTTCCAATGAAGTGAAGCCTTTTTGAAAAAGTGGCTCTGATAGGCCCAGTGGTATGTAGCATAAAATGTTTTGGATATGATTTGACTTGTTGGCAATAGATTAGTGCAAAGACAAAAAAACGTTTGCCAGGTTCACTGTTTTAGCCTGTAGCTAGAAAACGGCTAGCAGTATCTACCTTCTAGGATTTGAATTTCTTGCCAAAACCGTGCGGTAACAGTGAATATTGTGGCAGGGAAACCACCTGGTAATGAAAGTGTTAACCGAACATTGTCTTGAAGGCTATTTTACATTATCCAACCCATTCTTTTTATATCAGTAAATGATAAGAATACCCATCAGTTCTGTACAATGCCCATATTTTTTAACCATAAGGAATTGGCTTCCCAGTAATGAACATCTTTGTGCTGTGGTAGCCATAGTATGGTGCCATGGACTCCTTTATGCTCAATTTTGAGTGAAATATTTCAAATTGTACCAAACTGTCATTCAAATATAAGTAGACCAAGACCATTTAGACTAATTTGTTGACTTGTTCAAGGTTGTCATTATTAGCAACATGGAAATGACTTNTTTATGGAAATCTATTCCGGCTCATTGTTTCAGGAATATCTTTGGCTTGAAGATCTTTTTGATTTGACCCAGTAATACCTCTATTCTNGGAATGAATTACATTTTGAATGAAGGAAAATCCCTAAAAATTGTGTCATCTCTTCTTTAGAAACGCTCCATTTAGGCTTGTTCTTGTCATGTTTTGCAAACAATTTGCTTGTTCTGTGACATATCAAGGCACGTCTTGAGTTATTTGAAAGCAATAGAGCATGAGCAATTGTTTATCTGCTAATTCTCTTGCCCTAAAAACAGTATCATTTTGTAGAAGGAATAATTTTGTATCCATTTAAAAAAAGGTATTTTTCTACAGTTCTTTTATGGCAGGGGTGATTGTCATCTTCGGATTCCAGATCAACATTCTCTTCCATGTCTTTCTGCTTTTCCTATCCTTTGCAGCACTTTTGTGCTGTGCATTGTTCAGAAAAGAGCTTTCTGGCAAACTCTTTGTGGTAACATGTTTCGCTCTGTTGCAAGGCACCTGACATTTAGGCTATACTAACGGTTATATCTCAAGTGCTTATGAAACCCATACTTTGAGTTACTATCTGTAAAAAATGGATTTTGATTGGTTGATTTGTTGACTGATTAAAGTATTGTTTCATATGACTGATCTAATAAACAGAAGCCATACAAAAAATCATGCGATGAAGTAACTAATTGTCAGTCAACATCAGAATTATGAATGAAAACACAATGAAAAAAAACTGATTGAAATAAATAAAGATTGTCACTGTGTCACAAAGAATTGGTAAAAGATCATCATGACAGTCATCTAGTCAGCCAACCCTGTTTATTACTTATTGACAAGTGTTAGAAAACAACAGTTTGAAATGAAATAAGCACAGTTATAAAAAACACACAAACAGAATATGGTGAAAAAAAATTCAGATCAAGAGAGCATGCTTATGTACACAAAGGAGTGGATCTCATCTATTTAAGAAAATGTGTTGTGGTCTAAATATATATGTTTATTGTTTACATATTAAAGGCAGTATAAATGTAAAATAAAAAAATTATTGATGAAGTAAAAAAAACGATGACTATGAATGTAATTTTGTCCATAAAAATGAGATGTGCATAGCAAAGAATAACAAACAAAAAATAGAGAACAACAACTTACATTATTCAAAATACAGTACTAAAAACCTGTTTCGACACTAGAGCAGAGGTCACCAACCTTTGTGAGAGAACTACTTCTTCAGTTCTTAGGTACTGATTAACGCTAAGGGCTCCTAGTTTGATACACACTTCTGAAATAAAAATTTTGCTCAATTTAACTTTTGTGGTAAAGTGTTAAATTGTGTTACTATTAATGATGTTAATCTATGTGACGATACTCATCCTCTTAATGCTATTTAGTATTTTAGACACAGGCCCACGCCCCACGGGCAACCAACGTGGTCTTTGTGGGTGACCTGGTACCCGCAGGCACTGCATTGGTGGCCCCTGCTCTAGAGATTATAATGATCTAGTGTCTATACAGGTTTGGTGTGCATCTATGCATGATTTTGTTGCTTATGGAGTGAATCTTCAATGTTAATCTACATAAACACTGTACAAATTATGTATATATGATCTTTTTAATTTTTCCTCATGTAAGAAAAGAAGTTGTTTCTTAAGTTGCGATTTTAAGGTAAACGTGGCAGAAGACTTGTTAGTGGAGTATGTTATGGAAGACCACGCTTTTGGGCCAACAAATGTAAGGGCATATTTTACTGAAGATGAGTTAACTCTACATAAAAGCAGGTTGTTACAAATTGACAGTTTTGTGGAGTGAGAACAAATAAAGCTGATCGGAATAATAATGTAGTCTGTCATCCAAATGGTTTGGGTAAAATAAAATGGTCATTAAAATGTTTTGGGTAAACCAGAATAAGTACCTTTTCGCTTGAGAAATTCCTTCTTTTGCTGCAATGGGCTTGATTGGACCTTAGGATTCTGCAGAAACTTTACTGCTGTGTTAATAAGGTCCTTCCTGGGCGGTGCAGATCCAATGACAGGGACATTTTCAGGGATTTCTTGACCAGCTTCCGTCATGATGCACTAACCCACTTTCACAAACATACACCGACGAATTTGCTGCCAGCTTCATGAAACAAACAGGAATCTGTACTGTATCACTGCAGAGTGCAGCGCGAGACCACCACCGTCGGCTGCTAGACTGCGTTTGCAGACCTGGGCGAAACGAAGCAAAACAGCCAAAACAATCAAGGTAACGAACCCAAACAAAAAAAGGAAAATTACATACATCGAAATTTTAAACGCTATTCCGTGTCATGCGAAATTTCTGATTTGGAAAATTTCCGATTTCACGCCATGTGCGCATGCACAGAGTAGCATTCTACATGTCAAATACGCTGAGAAATCTGATGATTAGGGCTTAGGGTTTGGTGTTTAGGCAGTGCTTTGTTTAAGGTTTTTATGTTTAATTTTAGGCGAATCACACTATTTTGTTTGGTCTACCGTCTCTCAAAGCGCAAAATGACAATATGTTCTAAAAATTTGGGGAGCATGGCCCCCTAGGCCCTCTGGATACACCTATGGTCCAGAAGACCACTATGAACTTGACTTTTCGATTGCAAATCCATTTGTAAATGCTTTTAAATAGGCATACCATACGTCCCATTTTAGCCGGGACAGTCCCGGTTTACAGGCTTTGTCCCGGTGTCCCGGTCAGTTAACCAAAATGTCTCGGTTAGGCCATTCATTCAGTCAGCATAGCCCTACTTGCACGGGTATTAGCAGGCTGTGATTGGTCTGTTTAGACATCTTGCTGCAGAGTGATGTGTGATCTTGTTTTTTATTCTTTCATTGTGTTAGGTTAGGGGTCACAGACACGCAGGCCGCATGTGGCCCACGAGGGAATTTTGTGCGGTCCACAAAGCTTTTTGGGAATTTTCGTATGATTAGCATGTACATTATTTATGTAATATTTTATTCACCTGTGTTTAAACGCGTTCGGCTAGCCAGTGAACCAGTTCCTAATGAACGTACATACGGCAAAAAATGATTTGCCTATAACTCACTTCTTTCTGCGAAAAATATTTACTACTTTCTCATTTTATTGCATCACTCTGAAAATACCGGTAGGTCTTTGTCGACTTCCTTTATCTAACAATTTCTTGTTAAGGCTTCGATTTGGACCTTGTCTAAAAATTACTGAGCACACGTAGAATGTTATCTGTTTTTTCATTTAGCCATGGAGGACGTTCAGATATTGACAACCACTTGGAAACCAAAAAGCACAAATCTTCTGTTGAGGCAGCAATGTCGTCATTTCGTATGACACACTTCTTCAAAACTGCTCATTCTGATGAGTCCTACTCGTAGCAGCGAAATAAGCTACGTTTGTGTATGACGCCACTATTTAAGAAGTCTTTCAAAAGTGCTGATCGCAACCTCTAAGCTAGTTTCAAAATTTTCCAACCTAAATTTGCCAATGCATGAACAAAATGTAAATCAGTAATTGTTAATTGCATTGCCCCGATGATTGCTGCTGAATTACGACAAGAATTAGGTAAAGTGAACTGTGTTTCCATTACTGCTGACGGTTCGAACAGAAAAAAGCAGGGACGCCGGAGAGCAGGGAAGCCGGAGAGCGAGTACACTGCCCCTGCCTTTTCATAAGGGGCACAACAGAGGGGAGATGCATTTTCATAGAGTATCATAGGTAATTTCGTGGTTTATCAAGATCGACTTGAAACATATTTAATGCAGCTAGTCGCACACCCAGGAACTTCAGAGTAGTTTTCTATAATTTATCTGTTATTATTTTTTAGGTCAACAATGTTGCTGAACAGAAAAAGCATTGTTAGTAACGATTTTTTGTTTTTTAAAGTTTTTATTGCCTTCAACTCTTTTAACTGCACCCCTGCCGTACCGCTGTTCCGGCGTCCCTGGAAAAAATGTAAAATTGTTCGTTCTGGTTCGCTACTTGTACCTGATGTCGGAGTGAAAGTGAAGCTTTTATAATTTGAATCACTCCAGGCATAAGCGCAATTTTGTTGTAAAATGTGAGGGGGACAGCTTGGTGTGAAACTAATGTATTACGAAACCTAAAGAGAAAAATGTGGGAGACATTGCATATTATGTCCCCACTGNCTGAAAAAGTGGGGGGATGCGTTCCCCGTGTCCNCCATCTAATTGCGCCCATGACTCCAGGTGATACTGCTGCAATACTTAGCGAAAAGAAATACATGCTCCAAGTAAGATATGAACTACATTTGTCTGATAAGGCTCGTTGTTATGAAGCGTCCCGGTTTTCAATCACGAAAATATGGTAGGCTATGCCTACTTTTAAAGAATATTAACAAATTCGTTATTGTACACTGTGCAGCGTATTTTATTTTGTCATGAACTTTTTAACAGTGATGTAGTCGAGACCGTAACCTCCGAGACCTGGCTGAAACTGCAAGACCGAGACCTGAAAGCTCGAGACCGATATCTCACATTTCTCTGATGGTAATTAAAGCTAACTCCTTGAAAAATGCTACAAAAAATATTTGAAATGTTGCCAAATACCAAGATAAAGGTGTTTGCCGTTGCTATGCTTCAATAAATTTGCTTTGACTCAGAAAAATTTGTAAATTGTCTTGTTCGTAAAAAACACTGCTAACCACTCTGTGTAAGGACAGGACGTGATGCCCTGATGAAGCTCCCATGTTCGGGCCTGCTGCTCAGTATTGAAGTATGGTATTTGAGAACGTGGAAAAGAGGTGAATCATTTCTTTTTATTTTAAACAACTCGATGTAGGCGAGTGTATACAGCAGCATTAATTGTAGGCACACTCGATGTAGGCGAGTGTATATAGCAGCACTAATCTAATAGTCAATAAGATAATATTCTGCATTTAAATTCAAATTTCTTCGCCACATATTTCGCATATTTTGACCGAAAAAGCTTTGCCATTTTTTGTAACGTTACTGCAAGATTTTTCTGGTACGTTTAACCACTAGCCTGCGCTGTTCCGTGGGAAGGGAACGCACAAGTAAACCTGATTCTCATTGGTAGAAGAGCAGGATGTGCGGCTCCTTACTGTTACCTAATAAACAGTGTGACGAGTCTCGTAACTGTAGCAGATAACGTGGTCGGCCTCGTGGGTAAAGTGCAGTTGTTTAGCTGTGGTTTTAACGTTTTGCTGTGTACATCACCTGACAGAAGTCACAGCGTTTCGAAACCTCGCGTTGGTGTGCTCGACTGTGTTCTCAGTAACGAATAGAGCTTCATTCGGTGCAAGGACATTTGTGATCGACGAGTCTAGTTCGGAGAAGCAGACGAGGCGCGGAGTTCAAATTTATAA
>JGI24158J21664_10009200_pt1 | contig 13181 bp, 7 predicted proteins | sample Ectturendosymbi3_FD_21664 | JGI IMG/M metagenome (IMG submission 21664) | reverse complement strand
AAATGAGCTCCCCGGCGCTGCAGGCACATTTGGATCCGGCGGGCAAAGTTCTCGATGACCCTCCCGCATTCCTCCCTTGGGATCGCTCTTATTGCTAATGTGATTGCTGCCTTCAGGTCAGGGATAGTCTGGGGGTTGTTGCCATACACCCTGTCCTCAATGTATCCCCACATATAAAAATCTGGGGGGTTCAAGTCTGGTGAATGCGGACCCTGTATGTCAGGTAAACTGCTTTATTGGTATGAACAGTTGATGACTCTGCTGTGTAAGAAGTGTTATATTACTCTCTTGTAATTCACTTACATCACAATTCAAAATCATCTGAGCAATTGCACTCAAGTGTTCTTCTTTGCAATGATTTTGCAAGTATATTTTTAACAACCTTATCTTAACAGAGAATACTCTACAGATGCAGTTTTTATAAGTGATGTAGGATAAACAGAGTTCTCACTATTGTACTGCTGAAATTTCTTGTTTTTTCACCAACCACATGTCTTTTCAGCAGCACAATCACAGGAACAAATAGCGATTGTGATGTAATAAATGCAATGTGACCAAAAACATGGGATAACCTAGAAATCTTTCCTCGTGTGTTTCATCAATGCGACTGGAACTAGGCTACTAGCCAAGTTTGACTGGCTCTCAGGATACCTGTAGAAAATCTGGATTTACCCTTCCATGACAAACCCCCTTTGCCAGGAAAGATGCGTCACTGCCTGACTGTATGTCTGCCTGTTCTGGCAACGACTCATACTCTGAGGACCAAGCCACAATGACATCTCTTATTCCTCATGACAAGCTCTTGTTGAAAGAAGGAGCAAGCCTTTGACAACACCCTGACAGACGTGATCAACAAGAACAGGATACATGGCAAAAGAAGGGCTGTAACAGAATGGAAGCCAAGGCCTCCATGATGGATGGACAAGGATGCCTGTGACTAGCCTTCTTTTCTAAAGGTCACATTTCAGATTGTTTCTGCATTACCTTTGTAAATTGGATCAGGTTTTTTACTCCTAGCATTAACGCCTAAATTGAATTTTAATGAATAAGGGGTATCAGCACAGAATGTTTACCGACAATGCTCCCGGTGAGTTTTTATGAAACATTTAACTATTTAAATATCTAGCATCTTAATTATACATTTCTTTCAAGGCCAAGCATAAAGTCAACAAACACACACACAACTTTTCTACAGCTTATTCCATTATGCATGCTTTAGGAAAATAATTAATTTTGCAGTAACCAAAGTCTTTGCACATACGTACTGCTTCTATAGCACTTCTTTAAAACCTATTTAAGGAATGACTTTACAATTCACAGAAAATGTGATGCTAAGAAGTTTGGTACATTTATTCATGAAGTTATCCAAATATTAAAATACACTTAAAAACTTCCTATTTTAAGATTCTCAGTAAAATTCTGCCGTCAATTTCTTTTAAAATATTACTTCAACTGATGTTGCTAGACAGCTACAAGAAATAGAAGTAATTTATGATGGACTTTGAGATGGGTAAAACAACTCATATATGTAACCTAAATTTCAACAACATACTTTCGAAAAAAGAAGTGTTTGTGGCTTTTGTCTTGCAAGAATTGATGATTAGTGTCATTTTAAGCTGTATTAAGATATGAAGTGACAAAATTGGTATGAATATACAAGAAAATCCACTAGACATTTTTATAAATTTAGTTTATAACATTACTGGATATGATATCAATAAGCTTAACTAGGAAGCAAAACTATTAGATACCACTGTTGCGATTGGAAAGCCCGAGCAGCAGGTGTGCCAAGCTTCACACTGTGGCAGCAAGCAACAATAGAGATCACACGCTGCGATAACTCTATTATTGCTTGTTCGCACCACATANTATGGGTGTTATTCTTCGCGCACATCCCGTTCATTGGGAATCGCACATTCAACGCAATGCCAGCAGAGAGGTTACAACAATATCCCCTCCTTTTTACAACAAACTGCACCAATCCCACGTTCTTTTTGTGAAGTCTGCACCTGGCATGATCTTCACATCCTGGTCACAGCACCATTTTTGTTGCGATTGGAAAGCCCGAGCAGCAGGTGTGCAAAGCTTCACACTATGGCAGCAAGCAACAATAGAGATCACATGCTGCGATAACTTTATTATTGCTTGTTCACGCCACATATTATGGGTGTTGTTCTTCGCGCACATCCCGTTCATTGGGAATCGCACATTCAACGCAATGCCAGCAGAGAGGTTACAACAATATCCCCTCCTTTTTACAACGGACTGCACCGATCCCATGTTCTTTTTGTAAAGTCTGCACCTGGCATGATCTTCACATCCTGGTCACAGAACCATTTTTGTTGTGATTCGAAAGCCCGAGCAGCAGGTGTGCAAAGCTTCACACTGTGGCAGCAAGCAACAGTAGGGATCACACGCCACAATTACTCTATTATTGCTTGTTCGCGCCACTTATATATGGGTGTTATTCTTCATGCACGTCCTGTTCGTGGTGAATCGCACATTCAACACAACGCCAGCGGAGAGGTTGCAACACCACCAAGTAGTTCTAGGCAGTGCAATATATGACTTTGGTGTATGAGAAGTATGTGCTATGATTCCTCATAACACAAAACTGTAATTGTATGATTGTTTTGATCTAGCATAACACACATAGCTGTTGAAAAAAAAACAACAATATAACAGCAATAACAAGTGGCTCTACGCATATAAGCTTAGGCTAGCCTATGCTACACCAATACACCTTAGTGGATATTCATATCTGTACAAAAGATTTTTTCACAACATTTTCTTGCTTGTAGTGATTTTGCCAAGTTAAGTCAAGATTGCTTTTCAGGCAGAACTCTGAAAATGGCACATGGACGGATATAAATTTTTGAAGTCACATGCTAAATTTTGCCTATCTTCCAATAGAACTTGTTGCAAAAGGCCCTCAATTATAAAGCTGCAACAATGCTGGATAGCTAAAGCTAAAACATTTGTAAGCTTATAGTAGAGCTCATTGAGGATATCATATAATTATGTGATATAACAATCAAAATGAGATTTCATTTTTTTTCTCACTAAGTCATTTAGTCATTTAACACTTTTATGCTGGCCGCATTTTAAATCTACATATTATTGACAAACCCAAACTGCCAGCATAAATACACATTTTACCTAAAAATGTGTTTTGGACCACTGGTTATATTTTACCTGGAAATAGTCTAAAACTGTGGTCCTAGACTGAGGTAAAAAACTAATAGGTCTTGGAATGAGATTCCAAAGTCTTTGGTTCCGAGGCTGCTCAAAACAAGGTTGCCAGATGTCCTTGAGCGCCAAGAATTGTCCTTGAATTTGCTATCAAAACGCGTTTTGTCCTTGATTCTTGAAAAACATCTTGTTGTCCTTGAATATTTTTCGGCGTCCTTGAAAATTCTTGAATATTTTAAAAATTTTTCATTAAAGAACAATTGATTACGTTGAACATTCAAGAATCAAGAATAAACAATGTAAATAAACAGAACAATGTATAGATTTGTTCCATCTTAAACTATTGTGTAGCAAAAAGTAAATTATTGAAGTTGTGTCTTCATAATATGTTTTGTATATTTTTCAATTTCATACATGGTTAACATAGCCTGACTTGCTCATACGTGATTCAAGCTTTCTGAAAGTAGCCCACAGTAGACCGTACCCAGTGGCGTGTAGAGGGGAGAGGCAAATCGGGTGACGGCCCCGGGCATCCAAAGGAAGGTGGGCACACAAAGAGTGAAACTGCAAATATTAAAATACTGTAACAAGATGACTTTTCCTATTGTAAGGCTACTAACACACGCTGCATGGATTTAATTTTTCGAAACTTGTTTTCTTTGTCAACACTAGTTTTTACGTACTCAAACGCTAGTAATTCTCACCATCCTCAATACTAGGGACCTATACTATAGGTATGCGGCACAGATCCAATTAAACTGATAGTGACGTGACTTTGCCCAGATCAAGCTATCAAGGGAAAATCACAAAAAAGGATTGAAAAATAATTACGGCCGTTTAATTGATTTTGAGCAAAATTTTAAAATTGTCTTGTTTCAACTTGCTTGGTTTAGCTGACTTTTTGATGCATCACTAGTTCCCGTTTCATTTCTTGATGGGGCAACCCTGGGTGTGCACTAATGTAGATTCACACCTGTGCTTGCAATATGTAGATCATTTCAAGCTTTGTCACTAATTCGTCACAGTTCAGGCGGATTCAGTCCCGTCACCACGGGGATGCTTTGGTGGGCTTCACCCCTACAGGCAAAGCCCCAAGCCTCCCAAATTAAATCATGGAATACTATAAATCAGTGGAGATTTTAACAAATTTTCAATATCAAACCTCCATGCACAAACGTAAAGCCCCCCAGTGAACACTTTCTGGCGACGGTTCTGGGCAGATTGATCCTAATGGCTCACACAAACGTGTATCTGTTCTGTCCTCGCAGTAGTTGTACATACGTATAACAGCCACATAAATACTGTAAAAATAAAATTTTTCTCGCTTACTTTATGTGCATTTTCACTTCTTGTGTAGGTTAGTTCAGCAAGTTTGAAACTGTCAACCCTGGGTGTCCGCCATCCCAGCCGCATAGTATACCTTCTCCGCTCGACTGCTATTCGACGAGACAGTCATGCAGTCATTTTTTTATTTGTGAACCGCCCCATTGTAGTGTTGAGTGTGTTTTCCTGAACTCTTTGATTGCACAACCTTATATTTTTGCAGTTGTGAACTGCTCTGTCTTAGCACTGAGTGCTGTGTTTTGCTCCGGTTTCCTAACTTGAAGCCCTAATTAATATGTGTATTACAGTGACACATTGTAGGTTACAATAACGACTAAGGAGAGTGCATGTAGAATAATATGCACGCTGTGTCAACAAACTTCGTCAAACATCAAAATGACGTCATATTGTGACGTCATAAGTAGCGTATATCCACTTACATTGATCATCATACGCCACTCCACTGCTAAATACTAGAATTTGTTAGGGGGCGTACAATCAAGCTGTCGTCCCATGCATCACCAGACATCTTCACGCCACTGACCAAACCTTATTGAAAAAAATGTCCTTGAAAAAATTAAGTGATCTGGCAACCCTAGCTCAGAAGCATGCTTTTTTTTAGTTGGCCCACATACGTGGGACTAAGACTGTGACTTTGTGTGATGGAAGTGCTTTGATATGCTGCCAAATGCTAGTAATGCATGAAAGACTGCAATTTCAAGTGCAAGTGTATTGTTTTTTTGCGACAAAACAACGGTTCACACAGTCAATACATCACACAGCACTGCATATAGTATAGGTTAATGCGGAAACTATAGCATAATTTAGAGCAAACATTTCTGTAACTACATATAAGCATGTTGGTAAAAGTTTAGTTGTTCAATACTGAAGTTAGCTGCTTTTACACTATCAAAAATGCTTATAACGAAGCGAAACTTTTGCCAAAATAATGATGCCAGTAGGCCCAAGCTTGTTGCAATGGTATGTAGCCTAAACTGTTTTGAAAATGCTTTGAAATGTGGGCAAAATGGCCACTGACAAGTGTAAAGGCAACAAAACATGTAGCATGCTTACCCTTTTAGCCAACAGGCAGAAAACGTCTAGCAGTATCCACCTGTAATTTTAATTTCCTGCCAAAACCACCCAGCAACAGTGGATATTACCATGGGAATCCACCCAGTAATGAAAGTGTTAAACTTAAAACGTAAGTGGCATTATAATAGTTTACAGCTAATAACGTTCAGTTGTAGGATAAGTGCGACACAGAGTAAAGAAAAAATAATTATCACTTTTGAATTTCTGCAAATTAGTACTGCAAATGATGCAGTCAATTCTATCAGCTAATATTTTAAAGGCAGCTTTTATTTGTGTCTATGCATAAAACATATCCATACACGAGGGGTCCCCAAGCCAATATCTTTAGGAATAACTGTCCCCGGGGTTGGTGAGGTTGAGAACCAATGCTCTAGACTAAAATAAATCAAAACACAAGTTGTGACAACTGGAAAACAGGCTGTTTTTGTAATCTACTGGTTTCACAAAGGCTGAAAAACTATAGGTATTCAATTATGTAGCAACAAAACACAGCCTTGCACAATGGGGCAGTGACTCAACAACAGCAGGTTTTTTTCAAGGAAAATGTTAGGTACCTGGCATGGACCTCTATAGGGACCCAATTTTTTCAGGGATTTCAGGGACCCAATTTTCTATGATTCTAGGGAGCCGATGATGACTTTCCCTGATTCTAAGGACCCGAATCGGGTCCCTAAAACACCTTTAAAAAAACCCTGGCACTAGTGATGTGTACAACTACAAGCACAAATTTACAACCAAAAACTCAACCATATATATTTAAGCACCATGTTTTTAAACAAAAACTTGATCTCGAATGCAACCCCTCAGACCAGCAATATAACAAAAACAGGAAAAGCAGAATACCATACGACAAGAGAATACAAAATGCCAAAATAGCTGTAACGAACCATTACAGGAACTGACCCCTGAGTCACAACAACTTATAAAAGGAACAATGGAAGAAGGAGCATCTTCTTGGTTGTCAAACCTGCCAATTAAAGCGATTGGATATGCACTAAACCAGGGATTCCTAACCTGGGGTACATGCATCCCAAGGGGTATATTTAGGGAAGGATATTCATATTTCCAAGTATTTGAACTCATAAAGTTCTATTAAAAATTCAGTGCATTTTTTATATTTTATTCAGCTTTTTTATCATACGGAATTTTAGGGGTAAATGCTCATTTATCAAAATGCTGAAAAGGTACATGTTTAGAGAAAGGTTGGGAACCTCTACACCAAACAAACAAGAATTTTTGGATGCCATCTTGCATGAGATATGGATGGGAGGTGAAACTGAAGGCATACCCACCCACTGTGCTTGTGGAGAGAAACTCTGTGGATCACAGCCTCATATGTAAACTGGACAGTTATACTTTAATGAGGCACAACTCGGTGAGAGTCTGTGAGGCACAGAAAATGAGAGGTCTGTAGAGATGTTCAGACAGAATGCATACAGTACTTCTGCTTATTAATGAAAACGATTTTGAAAAAGTAAAAACTGCTGACAATGCAAGGTTGGATATTTCTGTGAAAGGACTGTGGAATAGCTGTGATAAAACGTTCTTTGACATACGGATCGCACATCCTACTTCACAGTTTTATTCTGGTAAGTCCCTTGCAAAGATCTACCAATCTGGGTTTTTTTTCGGTCTTCGACCAAAATGATTTTGAAATGACCAAAAAAAATTAAGTCATTTCGGTCAGAATGTCTGAAAATATAGGCTAATGAACACTGCTATGGCAAGTTTTAATACAACTGTGAGACAAATGACCAAAATATTTCAGTGACCATAATGTCTCAGCAAAAAAACAGCTATCAACAACATGAAAAAGAGAAAGATAATTAAGGTACAACCAAAGTGTGATTGACATTGAGAAGTCTTCATTCAATCCCTTTGTATTTACAACAAGCGGTGGGATGGTACCAGAGTCAACAAAAGACTGGCTAAAAAGATAGCTAAAAAATGCAGGGAGTCATATATATCTGTCATGACTTACACTAGAACAAAACTTAGATGTGGTCTTTTGAGGAGCACCCTTGCTGTTATACAAGGCTTTTAAGACAAACGAAGCGATGTTCACTTCCAGGATCTCACAGATATTTACTTCAATTTAAATCCTAGGCCCACAACCATGTAAAGTTGAATTATGGTGACAATGACATGACGCCAATCATATTTGTGCAAATTGGTGGATAAATGTTAGAAGTCATGACATTATGTACGAAATATTGCCTTTTCTAGAACTAAATACTTCATTCATTAACTAAACTTATTTTGTTTTTCATGTATATACCCAACACGTATTAGATTGCTTGCTGCTAAACTTACTGTTATCTGTTTATACCCTTATTTCTTCAACCTCATATGAATGATGACATGGGTAATTGTGTTACTTCTTCACAATTTGTATGTATGAACATTCTTTTCTGCCCTTGCTTCTGTAACGAAACGTTGTGTTTTAATGCATTGCCCTCTGCTTCATAACCCTTATTGTTGCTCACTTCCTTCACCTATGTTCATGCTTCACTTGCTCATCTGTACATATCTCAACTCTTCACCCATTGCTTGCTCACCACCATCTGTGTCACATTGATGTCTATTGTGTATTTGATTCAACATTTGTTTTGGTAATACTGTTTTTACTTTTTACTTCTTTATTACGTTTTTTGGGCTTGTCACTCGCATTGGTTGAATTGGTGACATGAATATTTTCTCTGATATCTTATCTTTAGTCCAACTTTTTTCATTTATTTTTCATAAACTGTTGCTAGTGACTTTGGTTACTTTTGTGATTATGGTCATTTCTTTTTGATCTTTATTGCTTTTTTGGATGACAATAAATTATAAGCACACAAATAGTTTTTCTGCCTTAGTCAGAACCAATCTCATGAGACCAGCTGATTTTCTTATTTGCTACTTGTCACAGAGCTTCTGTTTTGATTTATTTTAGTCTGCAGTTTGCTTTCTTTATTTGCTCTTGCTACGATTCTTCAACATTTCACTTAAGCCTACAACTACAAGCTTTTGCTTGCAGGTTTCGGGAGATGCATAAGGTACTTTTACATGGAATTGATTTCCTAATTTAAAAAAAAAATGTGGATTGCTTCCACTGCCTTACCTTTTTGAAGACTACTTACTTGAATACAGACTACAGATCAGCTATGTACAACCTGCACCCCATGAGCTGCATGTGGTCCAGTCGAAGGTTTTGTGCGACCCAGTTTAAGTTTTTGCAATAGTAAAAGTATATCCTGCATAGTGACAACCTGTCTTTATTTTGATAATCTTGAATTTGACATTTTTGATGCAGGTGGTCTTCAGTGCTATTTCATCGCATTTGTTACCATTATGGTTAGGATTCAAGCACTTTTACATTAGCTTAAACTAAATTTAGTTTACTAAAATGAAAATAAGTCATTCAAATGTGTGGCCCTGATTAAGATAAGGAAGTGGCTACGGATCCACCTTGCATGACACAGTTCGAATGAAACCTGAGTTTATCACTCAAGTGGCACCGTCCTGATAATGTAGCGGTAATGTTTACAACTGCTACGTGCTAATGGTTTTAGGTTCGGTTCTCACCTTGGAAAATTTCCTTTTGATAGTATTAATAGTGGTTGAACATTTAAATTCATGGGACCAGTTTTTCTTTACTTATTTCAAAAGTTTCTAAACTTTTCTCTACAGATTTACACTTTAGGTTTATGGTTTACATTTTGGTTTTAGGTTTAAAACTTCACGTTTAGGATTTTAGGGGCCAATTTAGGTTTAAGGTTTCAAAGTTTACATTTAAGGGTTAGGTTTACCTTTAAGGTTTAAAAATGTAGATTTAGGGGTGAAGTTTCACATTTTGAACGTTTCTTTCTACCAAGACTACTGCGCTCTCGTTGTGTGTTACTCTCACGTTGCAGGTGGCAGACAAATAAGGTTTCAAATATTAAGGTCCACAACAGGCAGACCTGTAGGCACTGCCTTAAGACAATGACATATTTTGGCTCAGTAAGCTATTTGGCTTGGACATAGCTGCAGTGTATGTGCAAGACCGCATCATTGCAAAATTATAAAAGTAGAGCCATTCCTCAAAAACTTGACAGTGAGTAAACCTTCTAGACAGTTTGATTGAAAAGAAACTTGTTGATATGTCAGGTGAACCCAGGGAGCGACAGTGGCTCCACATCCACCACTCACCAATGCTTTATCATCATCATGGCTGTTGTGAGAAAGAATGCTGCCAGCATACATGTATTGGCCTGCATGCAAGTTTGATCTGATTTTTTTACGCAGTGTCTATTTTGCTGCCAGGATGGCAGTAGCAAAAGGCTTGGTAAAAAGGAAGTAAACATAACTAAAAGATAAACCTACAACCTAGCCCTAACCGTAGCCCTAACCTAACCCTAATCCTAACCCTAACACTAAGCTAACCTAATGCTAACGTAACAGTAACCTAACACTACGCTAACCAAACGTAACCCTAATTCTAACCTACCCAACCCTAACCTAACAACACTAACCCGTAAAGGTAACACCTAAGCAGAGCCTGGAAAAAAGCAAAGAAAAAAACAAAAGTCGACAAGGCGAGAGTCGAACCGTCAACCATTGGCATAGCAGCCGTAACACCAAACCATTATACCATGAGCAAGACAGCATGTTCCGGACAAAGTGACCTTACTTACTCTTTGTATTGTGTCACGCCACAAGACGGAATGTTTGACTGGCAGCACAATAGCTCCAGCAGATCTGTTGCCGCCAGCACCTTGGCATAAAAATAGACACTACCTTTTCTTTATCATTCATCCTCAGTGTATTAACCACTGTTGCTGCCTGCCACTTGCCTCTTTTCAATGGATAGCTATGCCTTCCAACTGTAAACTGTTTGTTTAGTACTAGTAGTGCAAACTTTATTGCCTTCCATATGTTTTGCGCTTTCAAGTTTCTGTAAGTGCCCCTGCGCAGTTGTTTTTCCTCCCTTTCGAGCTATCCTGACTACTGCAGCCTGGCTTATGATGAAAACACACACACAGCATCGTGACATACTTCACTTTGCTTGAAACTCCTGAGGCCGTTTTTTTGTAATTTGAATTTGTGATTTTTCTGAAGTTGGCTTTAAACGCATAAAATCCATATGATGTTATTGGTGGTTCAAAATGGATACAAAAGAGTGAAGTATGCTGCGGCTGAACTCAGCTAACAAACAAGAGTTCAGCTGAAGACCTGGACATACAACGGTTACGGTACAGTCAATCTCAGTCTGAGTGCAGTTCAGCACAAGAAGAGCCTGAAGAGGCAACTTCGGGCTAGAGTACACGTTGTTAAATTACAGTAGCAGGCCTGAGTAGTAGTACAGACAGTGGTACACTCTATGCAGTAAAATAATATAGTTAATTAGCAATGCAAACTTTTAAAAGCTCTTTATATTTGCACCGAAACAAAAAGATTGTACATCAGACCCAATTACCACGCGCACCACATGACTCCTTACAAAAATCACTTCCTTCAGATACAACACAATGAAACAGACGCAGACGCACTGCAGAACGAGGCACTGCCACACGCTGTACGGAACCAACCGGCCGAGCTACACCCATGCCGCAGCCATGGTATGGTCATGATTGAATGAACCTCGCACTCGAACTCGAAGTTTCTCCATTCAGTTGTTTTTCTGCTGAACGCCTGTGCGGGTTGCAGATGTCCGTACTCCGTAACATAAAAACGTATGCCAGAAACAGAGAAAAGGGAAATGAATTTATGCCAGTTGCAACTACATTCCGCTTCCAAAAATATACAATCTACGTTTGTTTCTACTCCATTTGAACAAATATTTTGTTCCCGTTCCAAGAAAAAGTGGCAAAATACACAGTTTGATCGAAAACAACCTTAGAGCAACAACACGTGTTATGTTTCTTTGCTCAGAACAAGGGTGGGCAATTAATTGTGCTCGGGGGCCACTTTGAGAAAGCCGCGTTTAGCGGAGGGCCATACCTACCTATGGAAGTCGAAACAAGTCTCAGTTGATTTAGCCTCAGCACTAGCATTTATTGTGATAAGTTGAAGGAAATTTCAGATGTGAAGGTTTTCCTGAACGCTTGTGTGGGCCACTGAAACCGCTGTGGCGGGCCACATTTGACCCGAGGGCCGCTATTTGCCAACCCCTGGCTTAGAACAATCATTGCGTGAATAGAAATTAGAAACGTTTGCCAGACTCGTTGAATGCAAAGCACTGACTCACACCAGAATTTGGTTAAAAAAAGATAAGCCGAAACGAAACGCAAAGTTTCAAAATCATGTCACTTAAAACAATCTCAAAGCTAACTATTTAGCAACTCAGCAAAATTCATCTATAGATATAGCATCTAATGAAACAAATCTTTTCACTGCACAGCAGTGATGTGCCCGAGTCATTTTTGTGAAGTCAGAGCCACAAGTCCTTCGAGTCGAGTCAGAGTCACAAGTCCTTCGAGTCAGAGTCGAGTCAGAGTCATCTAATATTTTTTCGAGTCAAGTCAAAGTCAGAGTCATGACTTGGTCGAGTCAGAGTCGAGTCACAAAAACTGTCGAGTCACGTCGAGTCATTGTTTTGCAAGCTCGAGTTAATGTCGAGTTACATGAAATTTCACATTTTTCCTGTTACAGTACATTTTATATGCTATGAAATGCCGCCCAACATGCAATAAAATGACACTCGATAAGTTAGAAAATGGTGCCCAACATGCTATTAAATGGCGCCCGATAGGTTAGAAACTGGTGCCCAATGTTGTTTCAACAAGTTTGATTGCAGGTCATTTATATATTTTTTTGTTTTATTTTTTATTTTTTTAAGAATTGTCAGCAGTTACTTACAACTGTCGTGGCTTGACAGCATCATTGCATGACATTGAGCAACTTTGTGCTATGTATCGCATAATTTTTCTCCAAGAAAATTGGCTGGCAAAGCAAACATTAGACAAACTGACTGATATCAGTGATAACCATTCTGCCTCTGGCACAGCTGAAGTGGATTACACAAAAGGCATAACATCTGGTAGACCATATGGCGGGACAGCACTTTTGTGGAACAAAAAGCTAAATGCGAAGATAATCATGAACCAAGACCAAAGTATCATTGGTCTGGAGGTGTGCCCAGATTCAAGCTCTTTGAACTTCATAAATGTTTACATGCCATATGGCTGTGACTCCAACTATGATGAGTACATAAACTATCTTAGTAAAATTTCAACACTCTGGGATGAAATTGACAGCCCAAATGTATTAATAGTGGGGGCCTTCAATGCTTGCCCTAATAACAATTTTGGTGTATTGCTATCCCAATTCTGCTTGGAACATGAATTGAAAATAACAGATAAAATCAATCTTCCAGCTGATTCTTTCACCTATGTTAGTGATGCTCATGGAACATGCAGCTGGCTGGGCCATGTAGTTTCATCAAAATCTGCTCATGACTCTATCCAAAACATTGAAATATTACACCAATTCATTCTCTCTGACCAGAGGCCAGTAGCTGCAACCATAAAAACTGCAGCAATACCCCAAAACCTACTCTGTGATAACAAGACACAGCATGAAAAAAGTATGAACTGGAACAAAGCCAC
>JGI24158J21664_10009199_pt1 | contig 13181 bp, 9 predicted proteins | sample Ectturendosymbi3_FD_21664 | JGI IMG/M metagenome (IMG submission 21664) | reverse complement strand
AAAATTGCAAATTAACACTCACTTCAAATACTTGTCATCTATATTGAAGCTTGAACTACTAACTAAACTAGTGTTTCAGTGGTTTCCACTTCATAATTTATTTTCAGTAAGACCTATGCTTTTAAGGTGTACACTGCACAGTATATTTGATAAGCAGCCTCTATTGTGCCTCATGAGACAAAAACAGTTCTGAAGTTGTTTTGTCAGTAGCTGCACACATTTGTTTGAATCGATCACATGACAAGTTTGGAATGCATGACCTACATAGCTGACCGTAAAGTCTAATTCAAGAGGGCAAGCTTTTAGTTGCTGTTTGTCTGCATTGTGTAAAAAATAGGCTAAACCACAGCTTTAAACCTCAACATGTTGTGTCTCTCTGTATTGTTCTAGTCGCGTGACCATTTCAACCATTTGTGTTCTATCAAAGGCAAAATAGCCACAACATATATTTTGCCTCATGAGACAAAATAGACAGTATCTTTTTCACATGAGTTACTTGGAAATTTTCGGAGTGTTAATAGGAGTCGGAGTTGATATTTCAAAAATTTTTGGAGTCGGAGCAGGAGCAGGAGTCTTAAAGCGTGAAGCAGGAGCGGAGTCGGAGTCTGAAAAATGTGACTCCGCTCATCTCTGCTGTGCGGCCCGCGATGCTTTTCGGGAATTTTCAAATGATCAACATTTACGCTATTTAGTCTATTCACCGGTTTAAAAGTGTTCGATTAGCAAGTGAACAAGTTCCTTTCAAACAAATGCAGAGACAGCTAGAAATGATTTGCCTATAACTCACGATACCTTTCGCAGGAAATAAGATGTAAAAGCTGTTTCTAGTAAGGTTCAGGTACCGCCATTGTTGTGTCAGCGTCACAATGCAGCCTCGGGTAGTTATAATACCGCCCTCGGGTTACCATATACAGTAAGTCGTCATTTGGCCCTCGGAACAATGCGATCACACTGTTTTCCAACCCAATTTCGTTAATTGATTGAAACACAGTTTTACAGAGTCGAAAAGAGCTGGTTTGAGATACGAACATACTGAAATTTCCGTGTTCTTTCAAAGCAACGCCGCTCATTTCCGCTGAGCCATTTTAACAAAGGTTTCTATTTGTTGATTGATTCAAGTGGTGTACATTTGTGTTATATGGAATTAACAGCGATTTTGCGCAGCGCTCATTTTTGAGAACTCAATGTTAATTTGCGTTACGAACTGTGAACTGCATTGATTCTCAATCACCACAGCCTGTTTTAAAGAGCATATCTCAGTTTTTTATAATAGCACAAACAAATTTTGTAAAATCAGTGCAGGCATAGTGACTTATGAAACCAAACTGGTATTTTTATTTTTTGTAATCTGCTGAAAGTGATTTCTAAGAACAACAGTTAATGAAACGAAGGGTTGCATCACAATGGAATTGTGACAAGGAATTTATCAATATCAAAACCAGAAGTGTTGAAAATATTTTTGGAATATAAACATCAACGCGTTGAACATCATTTCTACTGAGCGCAATAGAGTTTTTCTGTACCCACCTGATAAAGTCACCTAGAACGGTGCAGGATGGATGTCTAGTAACGTTAACAAGCATTCATTAGGACGTAAAAAGACTACCTACTCTTTCAGAATTGAAGTAGCGGTAGCGCCACTACTATTTTTATGTAGTAGCCGCAGCGCCGCTATAGCAAAGTAGGGTTTTCAGCAAAGAGCGGGGAGCGCCATTATTTTTAAAGTAGCGGTTGTTCACCTCTGGTGGAGAGCAGATTAATTGAAATCTTTGGCAGTAGAACTTCGTAAAGGGCACAGTTTGATAAGTTCGTGCGTTTCCGGGGAATGTAAGTGTCACGTTTTGATTGCATCAGAGCATCGACCAGCACCCTACTCAAGCGAAGCACCTCGTTTCAGTGTGAACGCTATCAGACCATAAACTACCTTCATTTGATCCAAGTACTTGATAAACGGACTTATATCGGTGTTCGGTAAGGATGGAGCCATAATCGAAAAGTAGTCTTCCCAATTAAAAACTGCTGCAGGGCAAACAATTCAACGGATTACTCAGTCCTTCACCTTCAACTGGCTGTGAGAACACATGTGACGACACTTTGCGACTGCAAACGGATGTGGCAGATGCCATGCAAACAAGGACTCCGCCATTGTATCAAAACCTCGAAATGTCACAGCGCACGAAGCCAATCAATAAGAAGATTTAGACGGCAAGTCAAAGCTTTTCTGAGGTTGACTTTGTCAATGACTGCTGTGTGAGTTTCGTCACTTAGCTCGTCTATCCAAGACATCAAACATGCCGACCGTCTGTGGGATAGGCGCCAAAAACACGGCTTCGCCGACGGATCATCGCTGGACTTGAGAATGTCCTGAACATCTGAGCCAGGGTACGATAGGAATGGCTTTACAGTTTCCAGGCACTCTGCAGTCGCCTACTCCATTTTTCTCATTTCTCTATTGTTTTTAAACGGCTTATGGCTCCGTTGTCGCAATTCACGTTACAAATTTGCTTGAGCTCGGCCTATGCTTGCGAAAATAATTATCTTGCCGCGAAAAACGGAAAGATGAAGCAAAGTAATTTGGAGATGCATGAAGAATAAAGAACAAGTCATTAACTATCTGCCACTTTTGAGGTCTAAGTTGCAGGTGTCTTTTCCAGTGGTATCCGCTGGCGTGTCCTTAAGGGGTGAAGTTTATCCAAAAAAAGAAAAAAGCAAAGTCCAATATATGGTCAGTCATAAGTCCGACCCAATATACTAGTCCAGATTTTTCGCGTGGCATACAAACCTGCATCCTTGGTGGCGTGTATCAAAAGAATCAACGTTGATAACTACGGAGGACACGCCCAAGAAACAGTGCGTACCAAATGTATATTTCTGTCAATTCTGTGGCTCTTTTCCACAACGAAAAACTGCAAACTGTTGCGTGAAGTTGCACTGAATCAACATTGACGAAGCTTTCGAAAACCAGTTGGAAAAAATTTCGGAACTATTTTTTATAATTAATTATGTATTTGTCGATGGCGCTTCAGAGGCATGAAACCAGTTATTCGTGCTTTTTTTGCAAACAATGTTTGCGTTATTAGCACCTCGCAATCCACAACATGCATTCCGTAACTTGAAAAAAAGCCGGTTGAGTCAAAATGAACTGAATTGTTGAATGTTCCACTGTGCTAAGATGAATTTTGCTTATATTTGGCAAAAAAATATTGCATAAAAAATTTTTTTTTCATAAATGCAATAAAATTTTTCATCCTGGTGGTGGCACTTAAGTTCATGATCAGATTAAACCTATTCTTCTATTGTGAATTGTAAAACTCCGTAAGGATTGAGCAGCCTGTTAATAACTGTCATTCGCTCCTGAAAAGTTCAAAACTGGGCAAACACACACAGAATGTTTGTAATCAACGATTTCGTATAGACATAATCAGACCATTGCTAATATGAAGCTTTTGGGAATGACTTTCCCTGCATGGAAATTTAAATCCTGACTTTAAAATAAAAACTATGAGTGGAAAAATTGCTGTGGGTATACAAAGCTTTAATAGGCTATTTATTTGACTTAAGTCCTCCAACCAGCTCAGCAGCTCCACTAAAAGACCTTAGCTGGCGAGGGTGTAGACCACTTATGTCCAACCGAATGCCTTACTAGGCCAAAAATTATGTCACTATCTTTATGCAGGCAGTACACTGAATCACTTGCTTCCATTTCGCCAAAGCAAAGTTTAGTTTAAAGCTACTGAAAGCATTTGAATACTAGCTGCAATGATAACAACTGTGTGGTACTTTTAATCATTCCCAAATTGTGATGCATAGGCAAGCTTAGTGCTAATGTAACAACAAGGGTGTACTTCGAAATCAGTTAAGTGCAGAGGAACACATGAATTGAAATCAGAGAACTAGGAATCACTTTTGCACCGAGGTGTCAGTGGACACGTGGAAATCTACCAGTGCGTGGTACATAACAAACAGGCACTAAAGGCCACTGCATCGAAAATGTTGAATTTAAGATTATCAAAGTACTGTGAGGTCAGGTTGTCATTATATAGTACAAACACAATCATGCCAAGCTTGTTGGGCCGCACAAAACCTTTGACAAGGCCCCATGTGGCCGCGGGCCGCGGCTTGGACAGAGCTGGTCTAAACTCTAGAAGACGCAGCACTTCCATTTTTTCAAGACAAATTCCCAAGAAGTCATCAATACAAGATTTAGCAAACGAAATATTTTCTTTATTTCATACCGTTTAACTATAAGGCAAATGTGTCGTAATGAGTTTTGGAATTAACTCTTTTCTATCGCAAAATATGGATATTTTCTCTTTTGATTTTTTCTGTGTATTGCTTCAGACATTTTGTCTACTAGACATCAAACGTAGCATACTTTTAAATAACTTTCCACGTGGAGTTAAGAAATAAATTCTATCTGGAATCACATAATTCGGAATTCTAACTTTACAGCTCTACTATTTCCAGTTTGCTACTGGCGAAAAATGAAAACATCTAATTTGTTCTTATACGTCTATTGGTCTTTTGTACCTCTGGGGAGTTACACAGAGGTGCAGGCATTGCAAAGAATCTTTTATGGGCTTAAACTTGGGGCACAACGTCGACTTGCTCCGAAAGTCAGGTTACCGTTGTATAAATGATTAGAACTACAGTGGTAAAACACACATAGTCATTACCATTGGCTTGAGACAATACAGCTCCGGTTCATACTAAGTAGACTAGAGGTTGCATTAAGCCACACAAGTTGTAGTTACCACTTCGGAAAAAGTTTCGGTTGTCCATGCTTGTACGACGCGCTAACAGGGGCGTTTCCTTAAGGCGTTCAAGGCGCTTACTGAACACCTTAATTTTTGCGCCGAATGAACATATTTTAAAATACTCTTAATAAAGATTTAAGATTTGTCCTTGGACTTTTGCCCGATTATATTTAATTATATTCCAAGAAAATCTTGCCCTGATTTTAATGCTTTTGTCGTGGTTGAACAACTCTTGGATTGCGTGTGGTGAGGTGAACTCCTTGGTTGATATCAACAAACAGGTAATGGAGAAAAATGGGGCAGCGCAGTAGCATGCAGTTTTACAATGGCAAGGCGTTCACCAATTTCAGGTGAACTCTCGACTGCGACGTAATAATCCGGCTTACTCATAGGCATATAGTTATTCAGCAGGCAGTACAGTGGTCAGTACCGCGACTACTGTATAGCTAAAGGAGAACAGAGAAATGCTTAATTTACTTTCTGCAAACAGTCCCGTCGCCACGAGGGAGCTTTGGTGAGACTAGCCCCCGCAAACAAAGGTCCAAGCACTTCAAATTGAATTATGAAACACTATAAATCCATGGAGTTTCATCAAATTTTCAGAATGTCCATTCCCCCTGCGCAAGCGTTAAGCCCCTCTATTGAAGACTTTCTGGTGACGGTTCTGGCTGCAAATGATGCAGTAAGGGTTTATAGGCACAGCCTCGTTGTAGAGATCAGGGGAAGGTGAGGTAGGTGGAGTTGAGTTGGAACATGGGGTAAGTTGAAACATTGCAGCTCCACAACAAGTATTGAAGGTGCGCTGCTGCCTACGGAACCGAAAGGTCGTGGATCACTCTTCTCGAGCTCTGTGTTCCAGAATAACTGTAGTGTAACTTATTATCAAAGCTTTATGATACTTCATGTTTCAACAACATGCCAATGCCACCTTCTGTACTGAACTATCGGTGAACGCTCCATGAGAAAGGTCACCGTACGCCACTGCGCGTTCGTGGCAGGACGAACTGTTCTCAACCACTCTGCTGAAGTAGTTTCACTGAAAACCTTTGTGAAACTCAGTGCGAGACAGTGGTTAAGAAATGACGTAAAGTTTCTACTGGTTTGAAACAGATCTTTTGTTCATTTTCACAAGAGATGTGGTTGTCTGACCAGTCGCGCTCAAACTTGTGTGGGCACTTCGATTTTCTTTGCGCGTCTTCAAAAATTCATGTGCGCGCGCACAGCTTGGAGAGAACACTGAGGCTGTTCACGTGACTTGAATGAAGTGGACGTTGCGTTCGGGTTGTGTGAAAGTCCTGGGTCCGTGGCATCGCGCAGACTAACCAAGATTAAGCGCGGTCTCTACCTGCCTCCAGAAAGCGCCGTGGAGCCAAAATGTCTGCCGTCGTCTGTGTGGGAAAATGCAATTTAAGAAATCTCTTTGTATGCCAGATTATGCGGCTGTCGGTAACCTCACAGACTGTCTGCTTATGAAAAAGCGAACGGTGGCGCCCCAGAAAACAGCCTCAATATCTTTACGTGGAAAACTTTTATGGGTTGAAAGTTCACCGAAAAACGTAATCAAAGGAGGATGTACTGAAGATGATGTTCGTTTAGCATCAGGTTGTTGAAGATGTCTCACTGCGGATTAAGTTTTAGATCCGCTTAAAAACAATTGAAATGTCTTCATTTTTTGAGTAACGTTTTTCGTGAACGTTCACAGAGAAGCCCAATGGAGTTGAAAAGCTTCCAGGGGTTGTTTTGCAAAATGCTGTTTTGTGCTCACAGACATCACCTACAGGTGGTTTATTGTTCCTTTCTGGTATATAGACGCAAGACAAATTTACGTGTATTACCCTGATCCAAATGTGCAAGAAAGATCTTTGCCATAAAACCTTTGCGGCTATCTTCAAACGATGATAAGGGAATGTTTACGGTTGTCTTTTGTTGATAAATTCTTTCTTCACAGACGCAGGACCTCATATAATGTGATTACGTCAGAGGGGATTTCGAGGGTAGTCGAATAAGGGGGTTTCACGTTTCTTAACTCGGCCGTATTTATGGATTTACTCAATCTCCAGAGATAAAACAATACTTCACCAGATTTTTTTTTAAAAAGGAGAATGAAGGGCAAAAAAATTAAATACACTTTTCTTTCCGGACCTGAATTTTACCTAAATGTGTCAGTGTTATCCTGATTTTTTTCTTCTTACCTGAAAATCTGTAAGTGGTATATTGTTAAAAACCAAGAGTAGTGTCGCTATTAGTGGAAAGGGCCACCATTTTAGACACCTTGTTCGTTTGGGGTGAAAGTGCTCCAGTTCTCCTATTAAACCTACTCCTGCAGCAGATGATGAATTCGTTGATCGCATGCCGTTGGCAACGAAAACCTGCTTGGTATCAACGTAAAATATGTTTTAATGTGAATTTTGCCCCACTTCAAACAATACATGTAACAGGATACCGAAATAACGGGAATTTAAATAAGAAGACGTTTGAAAAAAAACTGTTTTTGATGAGGTGCTGCGTAGTCGTGGGTGTTTGGATGAGCGCTGCTGCATCTGCAGCCGCTCCTCAATATTTGATGGAGCCGCGACGTCGACACGTGCTGCAAATGACGCTGCTCATTGCCTAGAGTGACTGAAGGACAGTTAAAACGGTGGTTTAGATCCATTCTCAATTTTACGTAAAAACGCGAATGGTTTCACAGGTCAATTGCGTAAGAGCTTCATCGTGCATGGCGTCTCTTTGTTCTTAAGTTTGGCCATGTCTTTTAATCCGTTGCCTTTGATAACGGCACGTGAAGAGTCTGCGAAAAGGCGTCATACGCGACCTGGTTTCAAGGATTCACTTACGAAAAATCGCTTTGATGCTCTTACTTTCGAATTCCACACGGTATCGATGACTTACTTCGTTTGAGCAAAACTCGGCAACCATTTTTTTAAATATGAGGAATTTTATTGCTTGCGTCGACAGTTGCTTACCTAAAAATTTCGAAGCGAAATGTGGCCGAGAAAAAGATGATGTCTATACATCTTATAATTAGTTTCATTTATATTGCGGTAACTATTGATTCTGTAGGTGTCTGTCTAGTTTGGTTGCCAGCGCAGCTGAATTTCAAAACCCTCGTAAATGCAAAAATGGGTCGAATACCAGTAGTAAAAACACCAATTAACGAAATAAGAGATCGATGAAAAATATTGGCCAATTTGCACTTGATTTACGTGCACTGAAGAAGACTGCATACTGTCTGCTGAACTGTCGTGCTCCTCATTCGCTCTCCTGATTGCGTGAATTGATATCGACATAGCAGAAAGAAATAATCGGGTGTGCAAAAGTAGATTCAGTAGGGGGAAGCCGATAGTTCTGAAAAGAGCGAAATACCAACTTAGACATAAAATAAGAAAGTCATGTCGGGCAGGGGTATAGCGTTCAACTGATTGGTAGCTTAAATTTCTGCAAGACCATTTCGTGTCTTCCACTTGTAGCGCAAGCTATTTCAGTGTTTCATGGCAATGGAATGTCATCTTGGAAGATCAATATATGTTGAATACTGCGCACTAATGTTGTGCAGTCGAGGTTTTATTTTGTGATATGGTTCGTTGGCACTAGAGGTACAGGCGACTTGACCTAAATCACTTGTGTGGCTCGTATGAGATCATTTTGTGCAAAATGGCCTTGAAGAAAGATTATTGGTTTCTTTTGTTTGCGGTCTGCAGTTTGCTTTTAAGTTTTTCTTTTTGGTGATCCTGAAGATGGCCCGAGAACCAAACTGAAACTAGTGAGTCGGATTTGATATTGTGCTTCTGACTTTAAAGTAAACAGGTTCAACTATGCACCATTTCAAACCACCTGATTTAACTCGGGATGTTTCTTTGAGATTGGCTTTTTTGTTTCAAGATCTATAATACATCAATGAGTCATACAATTTTCTGATAAAGCACGCGGTGTCGATTTCAGCATTTGAAGGAAGTAGGAACTTGCATAGTTAGGTTTAAGCTACCGCCAAGTTTAATAGTTGAAAACTACACTTTTGTTTCTTTTCAAATTTTTCTGCCAATACACAGCAGGCAGTATGACTCAGTAGTGCATCTCCTGTCTGCAATAGCAACGTTGGTAGATCAATTTTTGTGCATTCTTTCGTGAAAATTCTGAAGCATTTTATACAAAAAATGAAAAAAAATCTGAAGCATTTCACTTAAACACTCAGTGGATCATTTCTAGATAAGGAACAAAGTCACTCATGCAGCATGCGAGAACCAGCTGTGGTATATCTTTCTATGCAGCAACTAAGATTTTTTAGAAAGTAGCGTTTAAGTCCAATAGCTTCAAAATATTGCTTTTTCTTTCATGCTATGGGTAATCTACCTTGTTGTTGCCTTTTATAATGCAATTTTGTGCCCGCTAGAACATACCAGTCCTTCGCTTGTGGCAGCAAGAAGGTTTGCTTCAAAGCATCACACGACGCTTGAAAAGATGTTTCTATTAACTTAGAAACAAAATTTTAATAATATTGTGAAAAAGTAGGGGCAGTGACCCAATGACAGCTGCGACCGTCACTTACTGCACCTGCATCCTGATCGCTCATTCTATCTTCCGGATGCGAAATAAACCGAACTGTATTTTTAAGTTTAACGCATGGCCTGAGTTGCGCCACAGGCGCAACGGCAACTGAAAGATAAGTTTTGTTAACTTGGTCACATTACTGTTGTTTTGGCCAAAAAAAGCTGGTTCATGTGCTTTTTTTCGGAGATAAATCTGCTACTGAATTCCGCATTAATCTGTGCGACAAGTGGATCACATCTTATTTGCCAATCCATGAAAGAGTTGCACGATCCCCCGTGAAACAAGGATTATGCAAGTTTTGCTGCTTCTGGCACCACCTCAATACTTAATAGCCATATTGTTCCGAGATGATCTAACCGGGATTACAAACTTACGCTTATCGAACTACGTTCGGCGATAAACGCTGTCAAAAAAAACCACAAGTTCTTTGATGTCCGCGTTGATGATATTAGGAAACACCTTCTAAGGTCAAACGTGATTGGGCCGTTCACATGTTTGCGATTTGGCGGAGTGCGGTCTCTTTGTAGTGATAAGAAAATGGAAACCAAGTCAATGTTGCAATGGACTGTTGCGCAGATATAAAGAGTAGCAAGTCAAGACAATAACAAAAGTGACCGCAAATCGCGTTTTCGTTCGCTTGACGAAGCACATCGTACAGGATATATTCCGCCGGTAGCATGGTTAGGCCGCATCAAAACGATGTTTATAAACGACAGTATTTGGATGTTTTTTTTAAAGACTGCCTTCTCTGGTTTACCTCTGTTGACTGTAAACGGTGTCGGCTGAGTCGAAGCGACACTGAATCAAAGACGCGCTGACCGAAATGTAAACCAAGTCTGAAATGACGGATGAGTTTGCTGTCAAGCGAAACGTGTGAACGCTGATGATTTATTATCAGCAGACGTCATAATTGTGGAAGACTTCTAAGAAAACTTAAATGCGCATTACGCACGATTTATGATCCTTTGGATTTTGTCTCGAATTGACAAACATTAGTTCATGGAACAAGCTCGAGCAAAGGCGGATTCGTGCAATTAACTAAACGGGCAGTACAGGATCACGGTTATAAAAGAGAAACCACGCATTTCAGTGCAATTTTGACAAACATTTTTGGAGTACATCTGACCTCTTATCTTTTACACTGGCTTCTCTGTCGAAGTTATGTCGCCTTCTACTTGCAAACGCTTTAAAGGCTATTAATATCTACCATCGTCATCAAATGCGACAAAGGAAGTGAAAGCACTGATCCAAATGGCTCCCAAAAAAATATACTCTGACTCAGAAGTTGTTCGACAGGCTGTATTCAAGGTTTTATCTTAGCCTTATACGACTATGCAAAGGTCATCTGTTTGTGAAAGCCAGATGTTTTTTCCCTTGCGAAAAACTAGTCAGCCATCGCGAAGGTGCATCAGCTCGTATGTTTAATCGTGAAAGGGCGTCCCCTGCTTACACAAACTATAACTTATTCATCCAAAAAAAGTTTTTGCTCTGATAAGCACGCAGTTTTCTTTCCTATCCAAACTAAAAACCGAGTATGCATTTTTTCATGTTCGCGTATGCTGCATTGAAAACGCAAACAACGCTGTCTACAGCTGCGCAACTTGCATATTGACGAACTTGTTGTGAAAGAGGTTCTGCGCATTGGTTCTGAAACAAGGCTTGAAAGTAAAAGTTTACTGTGCATTTGACTGATGACTCCTTTGCAAGAATCTTTTCATGGAATCACTGCATCTTTGTAGATTTTTAAACACCACGTGTTTTGGGGAAAGTCGAAATCATTCAGAGCTGATCTTAATCAGTGGCGGATGCAGACCAGGTGTTTGGGGGACCAGTTATACAGGGAGCCAAAACGTCTTCACTTGTTTAAATAACCCAGATTTTCTATTACAATCGTTGAGTATCACATAAAAAGTGGTTACGTTTGTCGGCCAAGAAAGTAGCTGTTTTTGTTTGTTGAACTACGCGATCTTTCAGGAATTCGCCACAGTTTAAAAGCGCCTTATATCATTAATTCATAAAACTTTTCAAGCGGGTCAAAAGATGGTCCACCATGTTTCACAAGATGCACACTAAATAAGAACACTACTGGTGTCCCGTCGGAAGGACTGTTTCCAGGGGGCCAACAGTGGTGAAATTTCATTTTACCCACTTTAAACTAAGATAAAATATTTTCTGTTAAAAAAGTAATAGGGAAATATCAAATTTCAAAAACTAGGAGGTCCAACGCCCCACTCCGACGCCCATGCTTTGCTTATATTTAAAAATGTGTTTAAATGTGTACCCTACAGCAGGTTTTTTTTTAAGAAAAATGTTAGGTACCCGGTATGGATCTGTAGGGACCCGATATCTCTGATTCTAGGGACCCGATTTTCTCTGATTTTAGGAACCCGATGATAATTTTCTCTGATTCTAGGGACCCGAATCGGGTCCCTAAAACGCCTTAAAAACCTGCCCTACAGCATGCTGCGTGTTAGCGTTTGACACTATTTTTGCTATCCGTAGCGAGATTAGAAAAAATAATATCTGCAGAAACGTACTCCGGACATGGTTATAATGAAAACCTAGAACGGATCTTCTTACACTAACAAATGGAAACTCAAGTTCCACGATAAGAGTCGGGTGAATAAATAGATGACAGTCACGTTTCCAGACAAATTTTTTGCAGTTACATCTACACTGAAATCATATTTATTTCTGAAGCGACTATTTAAAAAAATTAAGGAATAAAAGGCATTTGCTATGGAATTGTTCTCACTTTCGGTAGCTCTACTCCTATCGTTATAAACAATCTCATAATCGCACGGCAGATTCACACTTTCCCTAAAAGCATACTTTCCTAAAATACATTTAACGCCACTAATAACGGTAGAATTTCAATTTACTGCCTCACCCGCTTGGACAGTGGCCTCCTGATGTGAAGAAAAAAAACACTAATCCCGCTAGTCCAGATTTTGAAAAAAGCTGCGACACTGTTCAACAGAAGCAAGACACCGACAGCCCAATGTCTAATTATATCACAGCGTAAATGTTTACCACAACAAAAAGACTTGTGTTATTTTTTCATTGCATTGAAAACCCAGCGCTGATAACACGGTTGCCGCTTTAAAAAAATTAGAGTAATGTCAGATTATCCCAGTGATCGTAGTACCAGATACTGCCTCACTTTTTCACAATATTGTTACAGTTTTGAAAGGACATTAGTTGTGTTCAACAGTTCCGTTAAATTTTCAGTTGCACGACCTGAGCAAGGAGTCACTTATCTCTGCAAAATCTGTCCAATACATGACCATCTGCCTGCAGAAACTACGGGTGAGTTTGTTGGAAACTTGCATCAGTTATGAGTTTTCCATATTGCATTTCTATTTTGACTGCTGCCTTTCTTCTCTGTGCTGCCATCATGCATTTAAAAATAAACTTGTAACAAAAATATACCAATTTTGCACAGCCCAACGGCAAGTCAACAACTATGCTGTGCAGGGGAACAACCAGTTGATGTTTTCGAGGGAGGGCAAAGTGGTTGTAACCAGTTGTTGTTGCTGTACCTAGCAACTAAACGTGTTGTTGAAAATTTCAGGAGGGGCAAATGCCTGGTTGTCCCCCAGCTGTGGGTCTGATGCTGTGTTAGAGAAAGCGATTGCGTTTGTGATTAGCCTACCTGAGAAAAACTGGGCATTTCTCACGCGGGAACAGGGGCGTAACAAAGTTAGATGGCGCCTGGGGCAAGAAGCAAGTTTGGCGTACCCATCAGAGCCGGATTAAAGGGTAGGGGTGCCCGGGACAATTTTTACTGGAGGGCCCCTATGACGTAATTAATGACGTCATCGTTTGTAAAAGTTTTGTTTTCGCTGATTCGCAAGGTTCCCGTTTGTTTTTCCGGTA
>JGI24158J21664_10009195_pt1 | contig 13182 bp, 7 predicted proteins | sample Ectturendosymbi3_FD_21664 | JGI IMG/M metagenome (IMG submission 21664) | reverse complement strand
CGGCGTTCTTATTGTCTTGAAGAGTACATCTGGCGCAATGAACCCAGTACAGCCAAATAAATCTGTCTACATATCCGTTAAACGCGGCCTTCACAAAGTGGCCCCCGAGCTAAATTAATTTCCTATCCCTGCAATAGGCAATTTTAGGTAAAATGCACAATACTAACGGTATTAGAGACTGTAGAGATCTTCTAAAAATTAGTCAGCAAAGATAGGTTTCCCAAACTGGAAGATTCCAAACGCACTAAAAATGCACTCGATGTTTGGAAGCACATGTGTGAGAGATACGTACATTTTCTACGATGAAGCAAGTCAAATCTAAAAACAGAAAACAAATGGCAGACGAAACAGTGGACGATAGTCTCCGACTTGCTACCACGAACACTGGTATTGATAAAGGAATGATAGTGTCAGAAAGCCTCGACCACAGACACCCCACTGATAGAGATTTGTAATAAATTTGCTATTGTTTAATAATTTCAATGACGCACTCATCTTCCCATTTTTAGTTTTACATCTTGTGAATCTGTAAAAAATATTTTGTTTTCTACTCGTACATAATTTTATTGGAAGTGGCCCGCAAGTTGCCACGTTTTTTTTTAAATGGCCCGTAGGTCAAATGTAGTAGGCCCACGCTGGTTTAAGACATGATAACATTCTGTTAGTGTCAGTTCGAAAACAAGTATGAACGAAAATCGTTTCAGCAGTGACTGGAGACTTAGTGGCAAGTTAAAGTGATATTTACTCGTGTTGTTTTGTGTAATGTTGACATGCAGCGTTTTTGCTCACTGCGGGAGTTTCTGACGTTGGTTAAAGAGGACTTTACTAAGATGGTGTCCTTCATGTAGTTTTTGTGTGGAGACTATTATGACAAGGCCCTATCGCTTGGTTTGTTCGTCGGCAACCCACCTGCTTACGTGATGCCACCTCGTTATGTTCAGGATTTTAACACTATCACATTACTTCATTCAAGTGGTTATAAATTTGGTCGCTGCAATGCATGTGTTGTGAGTGTGTCTTAGCTTCCTATAGAATTTATACAGCTTCTGTGATAGTATTGTTTTAATTACACCCGGATAGTCTGTCAAACTTTGGCAAGTAGTCTGCTGCTTACTCGTACACCCTGCACTGTGCGTGCTTTCACTGTAAAAGTCATAGCAATTTGGAGCGAAAGCTCCTTATGCATCATGACAAGTGCTTAGTCACCGGCATGTATGTATGCTGCATACTCATGAGCGTATCTCTTCATAATTTGTCCCCACGAAACCCACACCGAGTTTGAATACAACACCGCACCTCGAGACATAGACTGAGTCATAATCACCAATAAAATAAAAAATGCGAGTAATTCTATCAACTTTTTTCCCGGGGCCGCTACATACTTAAAAACGGAATGCGGCATTTCTACACCAAATATGACCGAACCACGATGCGTTGGACTTCAGATCAATGAGCCGTGACTAATGACTGGCACGCCGCGTCCCTGAAAATCGCTTGCGGAGAAGCACATTTCAACCTCCATATTGTGAACTACGTTGAAGTTGGCAGTAGAAGTGTTTGGGGAAATTCTATTCTCGTCATCAATGCGTTTTCTTTCTTGCTTAATAGGATCACCCACATTCTGAACGTCACCCTGGAGGTTGATAACTTCTTCCCGGACGATTTTATTTACAAGAACATCAGACTTTACGACATCGAGTCATCGGACTTGCTTCCGCATTGGAACAACACGTGGAAATTCATTAACGAGGCCAGGAAGTCGAGCGGAAAATGTCTCGTGCATTGCAAGATGGGAATCAGCAGGTCCGGCGCAACTGTGGTAGCGTACCTGATGAAGGAGATGCAGTGGCAGAAAAGCGAGTCGTTGGAGTTCGTGAAGGAATGCCGCTCGATCGTTCATCCGAATCCGTCCTTCTTGCGACAGCTTGACGAATACGGAGGAATTCTTTCGGCAAGGTTGGTCTGTCAGTTGCGGAGTGGCGGAATAAGCGCTGCTTTGACCGTCATGAGATCAAAAATTTTTGAAGTTTTAAAAGGTTTCTTCAAACGCGCAATGCGCATTTTGTGAGCAGGCAAGAGGATGTTTGTTTGGTAAATAAATGCGATAGCTACGTTGTTGTGCGTCTGATCACTGGCAAATCGTTTGTCGCGCGGGTGTGGTTCAGCTTGTCGCGAACAGTAAGCAGCTTTTCTGATTTTGCAGTTCGCAAAGGCACAACAAACTTTTTCGCTCCCGCTCCGAATCTAGTTTATCCGAACCCGCCGGTGGTGAGGAACAACCCACTGTGACGTCACCGCGTTCAGGCGCGCCTGTCATCCAAATATGCGACGTAAACGCCAACAGTGATGTTGTTACTGTGGAGCCCTGTGATTTTGACTTGAACCGGCGATTACTCGATCTCGCTTCCATTCACGCGACAAAGGTGCTATTTACTGTCTCAAGTGTACGATTTTACCTCTGCTGCTAAGCCTCTTTAAATGAGAGTTTTACTGTTTACGGCTTGTACAAAATCTGGAAACAAGTTACTTTAAGCTTGAAGTACATCGCCAATATTGTGCAGAACTTGGTGTGGTTAAATGGTATACGGTGTTTTGAGCAATGCTGTTGACTTTCGCTTCTAATGAAAGCTTAATGATATAATGTGATGTTCGCGCAGTTGTCTCGACCAAAATCGTGGTCTCCTGATGAAGGGAGACGACCTTACACTAAACCCGAAAAGCTTCCTGGGCCTCTGACTCCAACTGAGCGTAGTCCCGGTGTCGAAGGTATGAACATGCTTTGCACTTCCTCTCAAGTTTTGGAAAAGTTGATGTATGATTTGTGAGCGAGGCTTGATTCGTTCTGTTGCTAATTCGTGTAGCATAGGGCCGTGCAATTATTTACTATAAGGGGCCCGCATGAGAAATCGGGGTGATTTTTGTGCCGAACCAAATAAATAGAAATTACGTCCAAGTAAAAGTCAGGTTACGAGCACAAACAACGTCACATATTTTTTTCGAACAGGTAATGTCACAAAATCGACACTTTTTGTGAATCATTTCATTTTTTTGATCTGCATATTTCTTTGCGCAACTATCACTGGTGTTTTTACGCGGCGGACAAGTCATGTTAAGAGGTCGATCCAGACATTGTCCAGGTCTAGTTTGGTGCACGCTACTTTTTTGAAGCTGAATGTGGCGCAACCTGATTTTTATTATCACCAAGAAAGGGTTCCAAAACCAACTTGGGCTTAAAACAGTCCTGAAAAATATAACTGTTTCTTAGTACCGGCCCGGAGCCTAGTGGGTAGTGCTGGTAGGTCTGGGGTTGGACTCTTGGTCGGTTTATACGAAAACCGTTTAAAAAGCAGTAATGCAGCCTTCTTGCCTTGCGAAGCCTGTAGGAAGTTCTGAAGTCCGTTCGGATATGAGATGCAGTGTACTGCTAAGCCCGGTTATCGAAACACATGGTGGACAAAGGTTGTGCGGCTTAGGCAGCGTCTAATTTCAAACTAATCTGCTTGGGCGTTGCTGTGCATGTGATTTGATGCAGTGTTAATATGCAGGTTCTTATTTATTCGTTAATGAAATTGAACTGTGCTTGTTTTTACAAGCAAGTACAGGCAAACTGGTGCCAGTCCTTGCTTTTTTCGCAGCAATGGTTCTACGTAATTTTGAACTACTGCATCGTTAGGTTCTGCGAGAACAGCGCAGAAACAGATGCTTTCCACCGAGACGTCCATGTTTTTAAGTCAACAGTTTTTCTCCAAGTTGCTGCTGTGAAACCTGCCCGATTCTCCAAATTATGTTGTCGTTTCTCGTAAGAAATGGATGCTTCGTAGGATGTGCCTTTTTGCCAACTGCACTACGCAAAGTGCAGTTTCGTTCTGATCCTACAACCAAACCACTTATTGTAGAAGTTGTTTTGTGGTGTTGCACCATACGTGCCTAGGAGCATAATGAGTCAAAAATCACCTGGTTTAATGTTCAATGTGTGTTAAGTCCAAGTCAGTAATACCGCTGCAGGCAGTTGGCTGCACGAATCATTGTTGTACCGCAAGTCTGACTGACAGTGCTGGTTCATGTCAGCTTGTGTAAAAAGAGCTGGAGTATGCTAAAAAATAAATGGCCTTTTCCGCCACTCAGTGAAAGAGATGCACGGACTATCACCTGACAACAAAAACTCATTTGACCCCCAACGGAGTGCTCACCCTGACCACAGTTGCTGCTTTGGGGTGACTGGAGTGTCCGGAGTGTCCCTGCTTTGGTCTGCATTTGCAGACATGCAGTGGGTTGCCCCCCCGCTCCGTATTAGCGCGAGGCTTGATCAGCAGAGCTGTTTGCCGCGTTCGAGCAAGCAGCAGGCTTGCATCGAAAGCGCAGCTCGCACCTGACGTTAAAACGTCAAATCCGGTTTTCATTGTTCGCTCAGGAAGTCATCACCTTCACGTGTCTGAGCCCGGTGAACTGCTGGCACCGCGAACCGATGACGTCGATCGACGTAAGAAAGCGGAAGTAAAGCGCAAGAACTTCACTGAGTTGCGTGCCAACCTTAGACGGCACACTGCCAACAACCCAGTGGATTTGCAAGTGGATGAACTTGCTTTAAGCGAAGACAGTGTATTTGTACATGACGGGTACGATTTGAACGTGTTTTTTTAGATCGAACTGTTGCATCAAAGTGAATTCCACAACTACCTAATGAAGTTAATGTTGAAAGTACTATGCTAGAATGCTGGTAACTGGTTCAAAAACAAGCTTGTGAACGTCTGTGTTGAGCACGAAGCTCCAGTGTTTTTGTGACTCTTTTTTGTGTGTTACAATGATTTGAAACTAAACAACCGGAAAAACAAATTTTCTTAAATTGCTCTATTGAAATTTTTGAATGCTTAGGTTTGAACATTTATATTCGTCTTAACTCTTACTTTTTGTGCATGCAGTGGTACCGGGGACTTCCGGAAGGCCGCCCAGGGCCGTTTATAGGAAAATGGACACATTGGGAAAATAAGACGTGGACCTAATAATCGCCCGGGCTGTTATACGGCGGTTGCATATTGCCTGTGTCTGATTCGTTTTGTTCTAGTGGTTTTCAAATAGTAGGCCTTCAATATCTATTGAAAAAGTGATCTGGGCCGCGATAAAAAAGTTTGCCGACCACTGGTATAAGGTGGCAACTACAAATAGTATTCAAACTCGGTATAACGTTGGACGTACCGTGTAAGGTGACAGGTACGAATAGTACCGGTATTCAACTCAAATATTAGCACCATATAAACGCCCACCTAAAATAAGCACCCATGGGCGGACTAAAGACTGGGTGGACTTCCGGAAAACCCCGGTATGCCTCGGTTGTCCGACCTGTCTTATTCCCGCCGCTGCTCACCTTAAATACATTGCAGGACGTCGTCCAGACATTTCACCAGCAGCATCAAGCCGGGTTCTACGCATCAGAAAGTTCGTGTGCGCAGTTCGTCCCCGGCCGCGATTTCTTGCGATAAAACGGAATCTTCTCTTTTGCCCGACGCTGCTGTCGCAGAAGAACGCACTCCGACTGCGTCGCCGCTCAAGAACCCCCCAAGAACGCGGCAACAGTCGATGTGGACAAACTTAAGCTTTGCTTTTCTGACCAGAATTTTGCTCAGCTCGTGGCGAGCGAAGAACGAGACCCTGTGATGTCACAATCGTCTTGCAAATCGTCTGTTCCGGTGAAAGCGATCGTTGCAGTGATCGAGTCTCCGACGACTGACGTCAATCAAAGCGTGGCTGGCGCGTCGTTTAAAACCCAAGCAGGCGCGAGCAGTGATAAATCCAGTTACGTCAAAGGACACCACAAGGCATCCTCCCTGACCCCGGCTGACGTCAGTGCTTTGCAAAGCCAGCAGGCTCCGAGCGAAACCGAAGCGAACCGAACTTCCCGGAGCCGATCTTTGTCGGAAACGCAAGCGTTTTCTGTGCGTAAAATCGTCACCGCCATCGAGAGTCGAAACTCGCCTGATTTGAAGACTGAAGAAGCAAAGAGCAGCCACGACGCTGACGGTCTGCACCGGTCTATGTCGATGCCTTCGTCTCGGCGAAAGGTCGTCTCGCCAGTCACAAACGCGGCCTCATCGTCTTGTTTTATGCCAGTGGCGGAGACCGTCGTCGAAGCGGAATGCGAGTCGGATCCGGCGAGCGGACCGACCACCAGCAACGTTTCGCAGTTTTACATCGATGGTGACCTTCTTTCCAAACCGCTTGAGCTTAGCGCAAATGCCAACGGCAACAATAACTTGGCTTCTCCAACTCTGCCTGAAACCCTGGTTATCACGCCTGGAATTCCTCAAGAGCAGCCTAGGAAGCTTGTTCAGGACCTGCGCCTCAATGCAGGGGAGCACCAGCAAGTTTGCGATCAACAGCCACCCGGTCCATTCTCACCTGAGATGCTTCAAGTCATCAGAGAGGTAAGTGCTACAGTGCAGGTTGTACGAGCGGTTGACATGGCAACGCATCTTTTGCTGATTTGTTTCAAGAACTTACCGAACACTTGTTGAGGCTGCTGTTCTTCGCTAACGTGATCATGACCCTGATTTCCTGCCCTTTAATAAAAACTAAGTCAGGTTGATTGAGCAGTTGCAGACGTTTTAACCCTTTATTTAAACACGTGACGGGATTGTTCCTGGTCCGAAATCCCACGACAGTCAGCTTCAAACCGACGCCTGTTACTATTTTTTTCTGACCGAGCGACGTTGCTTAGTGACGCTGTGAAAGCAATTGCGCAACATGCAGTTCTGGCAAACAGTCTGACCAACCTGTCGGCCAAGAGTCGATCGTTCGATTCCTGCCGTTAACAAAAGTTTGCGTGGAGCGTTTGTATGAGTGTTTCATAGTTTTCGTGATGTTGTAATGTTTGAAACCACAGCTAAATGTGTTTTGCACAGGTCGGGTTGCAGTTGATGAGCGATTCGGAAGAAAGCTCCTTGTCTTCGGTGTCCATGTCACGACGCGAAAGTTCCAACCTGACATCCCCCGAAACGCCGCGCGACTCGTCGGGTCCTCACAAGAAGCGAGGCATCGTCCGGCAGATGGCGAGGGAGATCGAAAAGCGGATTCGCAAGCTGGCTGGAAAGTCGCCGAAAACGCACAAGGCGCCGGCAAATATCAGCTCACCCCCAGTTACGCCTGTGGCGCGGAAGTCTTCTCCGACAACCATGATCAACAGCTTGTTGATGGGAAGTGCTGCCTTCCAACAAGGGGGCGATGCAGGTTCACAGCTTTACTTGGCACCCGAAAAACTGAAACGCATGGAATCGCCGGCGACATTGGAAAACAGCGCGGATTTTCGCGTTCGAGACCTGGTCGACAAATTTGATTGTTCCGAAGGAGCTTCTTTGTGCTCCAGCAAATCTCTTAGCAACGCCTCAACCTTTTACCCCGATGTCACTCATCGAGAAAGAGAGGCAATTGGTCTGGTTACTTTGGTAACGGCGACGCCGTATCGCACTCCATGCAGCCGCTGCAACCTTTCCTCATCGCCGCGCGTGCGTCGGACTCAGTCGGAGCGCGCCGCTCATCGCTCGTCTCCTCGGCGAGCGGCTCATTCCTCTGAAGTCACCGACGGTTCCGGTCTTTTCTGCGCAAAATCACATCCTGACCTCGGAGCGAGCTGTGGGGATGCGAGCTTCAGTCGCCGTGCTCGCGCAACGCGAGTCTCCCCCTGCTCGACCCTCCCAGGCTCGACAGAACTCCACGATGTTCCTTCTGCGTCGAGATCGCCACAGGCCGTGCGCGAGATTGTGCGCAGCATCGAAGCGAACCGCTCGAGCTCAGCGGTGCAGCGCAGTGCTTCGATGCCGAGCAACTCGTGTCGGAGCAAATGGAAGGCGACTGATAAGAACTCACCACCGGTCAGAACCCGGCACTTTCGAAAACAACGACGAATTCTTTTTCGTTCGCGCTCAACTCCACTGCTTGATACGATTAGAGGGGGAGGTTTCTCCCCTGCTTGAAGGTGGAATATAAACGACTGCTGAAACGCGTCCTTTTGAAGTCTGTGCGATTTTCGATATCTTCAACGACTGATTTTTATCTCTATGTTGCATCTATTCACTGCTGACCATTAAAAAGCGCGCGTATTGCTTAAGCTTAGTATCCACCACTACTGTTGACTGGTACTTCCACTTGTGTGACTTGGTGGCGCAGTTTTTTACTCATGAATCCACGAACCAAGTCTTTTTTGACGAACAAAAAGAATGCTGTATATTTAGTTCCTCACACTTCCAGCTGTCACTATCCGCGTTGCTCCTGCCATGGCCGTAGCGTGAATCTGTCGGTTTTTCGTGGTCTTATGGGAGTCGATTTCAATTTGGAGCTAGTGTGTGTTCGTAGCGTTTTTCAAGCGTGAGATTGCGTGGCAAAAAGCAACATAAGCTTCATCGATGAAATGCCAGCGAGCTGTGGTACTCGTTGAGCAAAGTGCACTTGTTTGGTTGTTGCGACCTTGAGGACTAAAGTCGGATCCACGACCGACAACGGTCGTCGGTAACTTTAGCTGCCTTCGCAGGCATGATAATCTTTGCCCAACGATACTGCTCTGTTTCGCTATTGTCCTTGTTCAGCCACGGTCTGTGACAGCGACTGTTGGACTCATTAGCATTTTTACTAACGTGCCCTTTCTCAATACCATTCAGTGACTGACACTGAAGAGTCTGAAAATGATTGCAGATGTAAAAAACCTTAACATTTTTTATTTTAATACTGATGGAGATGTATATATTGACTTCATGACGGAAGAGCTGGAGAGGTAGATCTTACAGTGTTTCGTGTTGAACGATGTTTCCTTGCGAGAAGAGCTCGAATCCATTCAGGCACAGCTGCTCCCCGTGGTTTGGCACTTAACTGTGCACCTCGACCTGCCGTTTTCGTGGCAAGCACGGAATTGACTGAATTTTTCAGAATTTCATTTCTCACGCTAAACATGCCGCAGCTACAAGCGATGTACCCAGCCGATGTAATCGAAAAGGCTTAATGTTTTGAAGTGCAAAGAACATTAGAAGGCCATTATCGTAAGTGCTGAGGATACGAAGGATTTCTCCATCAGCGTGAGGCACTTGTTGACAGCGCGCTGCAGTTTTTAGTTATGAATTAACGCTCGTCCATTACTGGATGTGTGTTCCGAAAGGTCTGTTCATTTTCTGTCGCGGCTGCGTTTGACTCACTGAAGTGATTCCTGAGAAACGAGATGGCGGGGACTGGTTCTCCGTCAGGACATCGTTTTTGACCAAGCGTCAACACCCGGCCATAAATACGCTATTTTTCATTTATTGCACGGCACGAAATCAACGTAATTTGTAATTCTGCATTATTTTTTGACCGTTTAGGTGTAAACAATACCACTATGATGTTGTGCGGTGATTTTGACTTAAGCCATGGCAACGTTTCTTTAAATGTAGTCACCAGTTGAAGAGATCCGCGTCGTTGACGCTGGACATTAAACAAAACCTCTTGCCGAACTTATGAAGCGAGGTTTTTGTTAAAATAAATTTTTATGCGTTTAGGAGTAATGATTTTTGCCCAACAGACNTAAGACGATAACCAACGTGTTGAATAAAGNCTGTTGACCACCAGCTCCCGGTAACCTAGTTCGCCCTGTCAGCCATGCAACCCACTGTATTTTGATTTCTAAATGTCATCACCCAGGAGTTTTCTTGGAGTGCTGCTTTTTTCTTCGTAATGTGTCGTGTCAAAGCGAGGCCGTTCATGGCGCCTTTTCCTTGTATGCACTGACAAATTAGGATCTGTGGTGGAAAAAAAGAGTTAATTGCCGCAGTCCACTTTCTGCTCGGAACGATTTTGCCGTAAAGTTTGTTCAAGGTCATTTAGGTGAAGAACGTGCTTTTTTACTTGGTTATCGCGTTGTTTGATTATTGCTTTGCATCTGTTACTTGACGCAATTCGACTGCATGCGGCGTAAGTACCCATTAGTTTGTTTGAGAGCTGTTTTGCCAAAACAAACCTTGTTTCACGTCGTTATACGTTTAACGTGACGTTCTTCCGTTCGCAGCTATCCACATCACAGTTCGTGGAAAGCAACATATCGCTACTGTGCAATTCTTCCGCGTTTGCCATAAATGCTAACCAGACTTACCAATTGTAGTGGAAGCTGTAGAAGTTTGCTTTGCAGCAGCGTTTTTTTTCGGTCCCTTCGTTGATGCAGTCGTCATTATTCGGCATTACTGTATTTTGCACAATATTTTTACTCTTATTCGTGTTCTCGTACCCACTGCTATTAATACAGACGTGGAACGACGGTAGCCTGCCTGGAAATGTTAAGTCAGAAAACGACGGCGATGCCAAGACTCTGGGCATTCCCGAACCGCACAATGTTCGTGCCATCGTGCGTATGACTGAGCATTTCCTTTTTCGTTTAGGATCAGCTTTGACTAGCAGGTTAAATGGCTGGTAACTGACCAAATGTTTTGACACGTGCTTTGGTATCGACCATAGCAAGGTAGCTGATGGCTTTTGTATTGTTTATTAAGAAATGCGAAGCGTGAGTTCTGCCGCGTAGATTGAGGCCTTCTGCGATGTCAGCTTCTGCAAATCAAAACTTCTACTGAACAGATTGCTGGACGATGTGCATGATTTTCGTAAAAATGTCTCATCGATGTCCTGAAATTTCTGCGAATGAACTGAATTGCATTTGTTTTGATATCAGGATTTCATGTGAATTCAATTCCCATTTTGGTTTTCTTACTGATATGCAGTGACCCCACACTTGCTGCACACAGACCTCTTCAGAAATGATTTCAAGCCTGACAACCTTGCTTGAGGACTTTGAACAGAAACATTACGTCACAAACATATTGGTTTGGTAACAAGATGGTTTCCAACACAATTTATCGGAGTTTTGCCCAGGGCCGTCGCCAGCGGGGGTCCAGTGGTGCCCGCCCTCTCCCACTTCACGTTTGGCCCCCTGGTTGCTCCATACATCCAATACAGTATTTTTTAAATGTGGACCCCTTCTGATTTTTGGCCCCCCCTGCTGCTTAATCCTGGCGACGGGCCTGGTTTTGCCTGGTAAATATGCCAATTTTATCAAAAATGTATTCCAGTACACTGAAAAGGCAATTAAAATCATGTCCCTGAAGGGTGAATTACTAAACAGCCACATGAGTACACCAAGGTGTAGCTCAAAACAAAACCAGTGTAGTGTGCGATCGAATCGTTTTCTTGAGATTATTACAAAACAATTCGTAAAGCTCCAAAATAGCCTGTTCGGGCGTAAGGTAGGGCCAGGGCCTATCCTGGTTCTGGTAGCGAGTTTCCAAAATGTAGACCAGTTCAGAACATTTTGGAAATTCGCATCCCAGTAGTTTTTGCGATATGGTAAAGTGTGGGGTTAACTGTTTAACAAGCGTTGACTTAAAGGCTCTGAAGTTGCATGCATCTTTCGAGCCTAGCTGACAGTATGCACTGCTCTTTATGTGACTTCTGTTTAGGTATGCCTCGACAAGGGACAAGGTAGAACCCGAGTAACAAATTGTATGTTCATAGCAAAAAGAATGTTTGAAGGAAACTTCATTTGGCTTAAGTGTGCATTAATCTCACTTCCTGTTTTAGTTCAAACTCAAAAAAAATTTAGCGTCAGTCGTAAGTTTTGCCAAAACTTTTAATTGTGATTGTGATACAATGCAATAACCACTGACTACTCTAATATTTAACACATTTTTTTACAACGGGTGCAGTGCAGCAGGAAAACCAGATCAGGCAGAAAAAACTGACATAACTACCGAAGACATGTTTGGTATAAAAAATTATTTTTCTTGGCCGGCGTCATCTACAAATACCTTCATTTGCTTCAATGAAGCCTCAGAAATAGAGGGTGCGGAGGTCTAGTGATGCCCGGGGCAACTGTTTCTTTGTATGCCTCCTTACCAAATTCTTGTATTGAGAGATGTGGGAAATGCAGGCATACGTAAAGACAAGAAAACCAGTTTCGAAAAATTAAAGTAAAAATGATTCAAAGACTATTTTTTGTTTTTTAACGTTACTGTGTTTGTTTGAGGGTGTGTCATGCCACAACGCATTAATACTTTACCTGGCCTTGACCAGTGTTGGACTCAGCGTCCTACTCTGAAAGTAGTATTGTACCAAGTGTTACGGATTAGCGAACAATAGTGGAAAGTGTCTGTAACATAGGTGGCGGAACCGGGGTGGCCGCATGCGCCTAGTACCCCCCACTTTTATTTCTCGGGGGGCCTGGCCCCCCACTTTTTTGCCTAAATATCGTAAGTTTAAGTAACACAATTAGTATTGGGTCCAGTGATAAAGTAAATCGTTCAATGAAACAAACGCTGCAGAATTTTCGCAGTATGTTGTCGATATTATTTCTAACATATTGTTTAATTTGGCAGTGAATTTTGCAGGATTTCGTAATTGTTTGGCAGAATACACCGTGCAGAGTCTGTCACCCTGCTATGGATTGATTACCGCATTGGTGTTGTTGAACAGTGTTGCCAAATGGTGTAATACAACACAATTTTTCACAAAAATTTTACATGCTTGTGTGCATGGACGTCGGAACGAATTTTTCCAGGGGGGGCCACTAGTGGATTTTTCCAAAAGTTTTTCTACGGGAGACCAAAAGTGGTGAAATTTGGTTTTCACCACTCTATATAAGGAAAACAGCATTTTTTGCTGAAAATTTAAAATTCCTGGCCCTCTTCCGACACCCATATGCTTGTGTGTAGGAAACGTTCGTGCCACACCATTAAAAAATTTGAGTAATTTCAAGCGTTTTAACACCATTCCAAATAGTGAAATTTTGCTGAATCTTATACGCAAAATGAAATATTTGACAAATCAATTTCAATTGTGTTTTTGTATTGGCAATGTCAAATAGCTATATTTTATTTCTGCACTGGCAACACATTTGTGGACAACTTGCTAGTTGCTACGTATGTTTTGTCTTGTTTTTGCATTCCGGTATCAAATGCGGTTGTAGAATGAGTATTCAGTCACGATACTTTTGTGGTCAAGATGAAGAAAAGTTGTGATTTTGAATGTGTTTAAGACAGGTATCAATGCTGTGTCATTTTTGCCTGTTTTTCAAGCTGTGTTTATGGTGTTTTTAACAGCCCAGTGGCTACTCCGGCATACGGGCTCCTCGGGCTTCGCCCGAGTTTTCGATTACGATTTATATCGGAGAACGCAAGCTTGCTTGCT
>JGI24158J21664_10009194_pt1 | contig 13183 bp, 10 predicted proteins | sample Ectturendosymbi3_FD_21664 | JGI IMG/M metagenome (IMG submission 21664) | reverse complement strand
TTCATTTTTGTTGAGCAAGCGAACAGAGCATCGTAGAGTTTGTAGAACGAACGAACAGAACTTTGCACAGATGACCAAGCGTACATGTCTTCAGTTCCAACGTTGAGATCCATCTTCGAGACCACAAGGTAGTCTGAAATCTGTGGATTTCTTCCCGGTATATTTATAGTCTAAAAGGTTGTTTCTTGTATTGCTCCCACCAGGGAAGTGCGTCATTGATTAGTTTAGTCTTTATGTCCGTGGTTCCCAGGCGTTCTTGGCGGGAAGCCTAACTTCTTAGTTTACTTATGATAGCTTCGGTTCTAGACTGTTCTGGCGCATTTCGCAGTCGCTGGTGCCTGGCATTCTAGAGCCGCCCACTTCCTCAGCTTGAGGGCTCCGTTCCTGTCATTCTTGTATCTCGCGCCACTTTGCTCCTCGTGCTTTTACTCTTGGTGCTCTTTGGTCGGCTTCCTTCAGCTCTCATAACCTTGTTTTGCATGTCACTTCGTCTTGCAGCATTCGTGCATTCTGCTGTTCGTTGCATCATGGGACTATCATAAATCCCTTGCCTTGCTGCTTAACATGCATGCTGTCTCATAAGAATTGCTCACTGCGTTCTCCTTTATTTCCTTTGCTGCATATGCATCATAGACTTTTTGTTCTGTGCCGCTTTTTATTGGAATATTGGTCAAGTCGTGTTGGGAACAAAACTTGTTCACAACAGTATATAGCGTACTTGGCTTGCGAGAATGAGAGTACGGACTTCTGTAATCAAGCTTATAGTTACTAGTGTAAGTCAGTTTCCAGTATAGCAATTTATTATTATTAATATATTTCTTAATCTTAACATGGCATCTGTTTCATCTATATTCTTGTTTGTACGTACACATTACACAAGCTTTATGAGTTTTAACGAGAGCCCTAGAAGCTGATGGGCCCTGTTTCGGTCTTCGTAACTTCTGGTAAATTTTCTCACAGACGCCNTGCGGGTGTACATTCCCGGCCTAAACGATTTTTTGTTTTCAGCTTTTTGCAAACTAAACAGAGATTTAGTTTCAAACTTACCTGGCNAAGTCATTACCTGTTTGCCTTAAATTAACTTGTAAGCTACCTCATAACATCTCACTTTTGGCACCTTGATCTCCATGAAATCAATAGCCAGAGGAAGCCATTTCCTGCTACTATACCGACATTCTTGTAAGAACAGTAGTGCACAGTTTGTTCTTAAAATGAGCTATCTTCAAACGAGATAGAAACAAACCAAGGCACGCTTCACGTTGCAGCCTGACATGCTTAAAATACAGAACATGTTTCAAACCGTCACACTAATCCCGCAAGGTGCTGGGCCCAATTTGACGACATCGGTCAAACAGGCTAAAACCGGTCCTGCTTGCACCTAATGTCAAAATAACGAGAAAATACAACTGTATCTGTCCCTCAGTCCCGCAAATCTCCTTACTAAAAACTGCTGTTTTTGAAAATCTTCGAGAAATATGCAATGGGCTGGACTGCAACAGTGTACTATAGCATGGTTTCATTAAAACTAAACGGAGTTTAGAAAGTTTATTTGGAAAGAGTTTAGAAAGTTTCATTAAAACTAAACGGAGTTTAGAAAGTCATTAAAACTAAACGGAGTTTAGAAAGTCTTTATTTCATTTGATTTACTGATGAATAAATATCTCTTCATGCTCTAATGGTCCCGACGTTTCTGCCCTGCAGAAGAATTTTGAATATCTCAGTTTTGATGTGATTAAAGGAGACCACTTCATGGCGACATAATTTCCAGTTTGTTTATTCGGAACCAAATTTGTGCATGAAATTCGTCGTTTACTGCAAATTACGACGAAGGCATTCACATCGAAGGCACTCATATCAACCCAATCAGGCCCTAAATCCATGCACAAATTTATTGAACGCCTGAATTAGTTCGACGTCAAAACTTTAAGAACAACCTTCGGTAATCAAGGTTCAAACCCAAATACGCGTAAAGGTTATTTATACGATTGAAGGTAGATGGAAAAAGAAGAGCGTAAAGGAAAAAACAAGAACCCAATTCATAACCTTAAAATAGAAATACGTTCTACATTCTTAATACTTTCACGTCCGGCCGGCATCGAGGATTTCGCGCAAAAAAATACGGATCGCACCTGGCGAGTGTAACTCTGGCGCCCAAAGCGGTAGAGAGCAGTTCAAATGCTCAAAGGAGTCAGTACGTTTTCTAGTCTGCACTCGAAAATAATGTTTTGGTTGGTGGTTGCGGACTTTTTGTGAATGACCTCATAAATGGAAGACTTTTACGCCACCTTGGACCACTTCACCTGGCCCTGGGCCTTAATATGATGAAAATTAACTGCTATGATGCCTTTCATAGACTGTTTCATTGGTCACCGATTAAAAGCTCTCTGCTTACTGCAAGCTTTAGAGTAATCAGCTGATTCACCTCTGCTTTCATAACTTTCATTCTTGCATGTATCTGTTTGAAAGAAACTGGTGTTCACAAAAGCGACAATATCCAATTAATCAGCAAAACTTTCGACATTTTTAATTCACAAAAACAAAAAACTGCATCTAAAGCTGGAAATCCAGTGCCTTCGAAGCTAAGTTAAAATAACCTTCAACATGGTTCAGATAATATTGACCCTACCAAAACAAAAATCGCGAGAACTTCCGAAAATTGCAAAGGAATATGACAATCTGACTAAACATATTTTATCTCAAGAGGTATTTTTTAGGGAAATTGGTAGGTTCCCGATATGGATCTGTATGGACCCGATTTTCTCTGATTCTAGGGACCCGGTTTTCATTTCTAGGGACCCGATTCGGGTCTTTTCAGGCCTTGTGGTGGTAGCACTGCCTTTTGCAGCAGAAGTGTAGGACTTGCAAACACTGATGCATCAAACCAAATAAACGACAATAACTGACAAATGAGTACATAACAGGCCAGACCTGCTTTACTTATGAGCCACATGTTGCAGAACCCAAGTTACAAAGACCCGCAACATAAAAACCTGAAAGCACAAATTTATTTGCAATCTGCGCTTCTGTGACATCATAATTCTTTTTGGAACAACTTGCAAAAGTAATACTGCAGGGCACCCTAGCTACTACAGTACCACTTTACAATATTTATACATTTTGCAATAGAAATAAAAAATAAAAAAACAGTATATAATTCTTCGGAAAGCTCAAAGAGCCGCATGCAAGGGTTCGAAGAGACGCATGCGGCTCGAGAGCCGCAGTTTGGCCACCACTGGTATATAATATCTCAAAAATGTGATGACACAACACCTTTCAAAGTAGATCAAAATTTATTAGACGATGGGGCATTACCTTCATATGATGAGGCAACCGAAACTATTGCACCAATTTATCCAAAATTGACTGAACAGGAACATAGAATAGTAGATGATCTGTTATTATTAGAACAACCAGTAACAACCAGCAAATGATGATAACTTAGAGCAAGTCATAAAAGTTTTGGAAATGCCAGGTTTTCAATTTAGGCAACCTTTTCTGTGCTACTTCAGGTAAGTTTGAAATCTTGGCATCAATGGCGCATGGGCATGTTGCAAAAAATACAAGGTTCTGAAAATCGAAAAAGATGTTAAGTTTGTGATATTTTCTTGTTTCACTCCGTCAGTTCAGACATGTTGAAAGTAAATTAAGTCTTAAACTGATGCTGACATTCCAATATATGTCACAGGAACAAAAAAGCGATTGTTATCAATGATGAACACCATAAAATGCAGCATAGAGTAGATGTGCGTAGTCAGTTTCACGAGCAAAAGTTTTTATCTGCCAGGTATTGCAGGGAAAGCAGAACTTGTTTGCTTGTATTTTACGAATCACATGCATATTGTGGAAAGAAATTGGTAGTTGCCACAGAAACGTACCAGTACAAAAATTTTGTTCCTAAGTGGCAAGTTTACTTTCAGTTTCAAGTTAAAGAAAATATACTGCACCGGTAGCAGAAGCTTTGCACGTATGACCACGATTAAGATTTGGGATGAATCCGTTATTTTAATGCAAGAGTGGACAGAGTGAGCCCTCCTTGAAAAGCATGCAAGTAATTTGTGTGTTCCAAATATGCGTCACGCAACACATCTACATGTGTAGACAAACCTTGTAAAGTATAATACGTCAATGCCGAAGATAAGACACACACTACTCTGGACAAAATAACGGATCATTGTGGATATGAAAAGTTGTGTAGCATTCGCTGGAAGTGGAAGTAATATTTAGCGACATAGATTTACACGCCCATGTCGTTTGTATTCACTGATTGGGTAGAGCTGACTCTTGAACGTGACCAGTCTCTTAGATCTACTGCATGCAATCGACAATGTTTCCGAAGGAAATCAGCAGTGTATTTCCTCATCTTTGCTGAACCGAGATTGTAAAAGATAGGATTGAGGCATTCCGAGAAACGCAGGAAAAAATACTGGATCATTCCAAACCAATAGTCGATCACTCTGTTATCTTGTGTATTGGCACGTGGTTGAACTGTCCAAAAGTTGTAAACTGTGAACAAATTTTTTGCAACCTGTTTTTATATTTGAAAATTTCTCAGTGGTTGCTGTTTAAAATCCTCGGCCTTCAAAAAGCGTTCAGCTCCTGACTTCAATATAGTGCGCAACCCATATATTTTTACCTGTGAAAGGCAAGTAACCAATCAGGAAAGACATCACAATCAGGACCAGTTGCAACATCGCTTGTTTTTCTTTTGTCAGCCTCTTCTGCATTGTTTCAATCGATTGACTGTGCCGTGTGTGTGATCTGACGCTGACAGCAATAAGAGCACTCATCAGAATCACTCCAATTGTCGGAGCGTACAAGAATATAGGAACGCCAACTATTTGGTAAATTTTGAAATGGTCGTACCTGCAAAATACATCATATTTCAGTCGACGTTTGGCGCGCATGAACTAATGAAACAAGAAAAAGTGCAAAGAGACATTAAAGAAGACAAAACCCAATGCATGGTCAGAGAGAATAGACACTTCATGTTTGCAATCCTCATTCCTTATTTTCTGTTCGTATTCACAAAGTGTTTGAACACTTGTTTGTTTCATTATGACCAGATACGTTGATTATTCGGTAAATGAAACAACTTCAGCAACACTGACTCTTTCAAACTTCATCAAGCGACATTAAAGTTATGTGTTGCATTGAACTTCACACACGAACAAAGCGTTGTCAATACAAAGTTTTCAAGGCAAACAAAACAGTAATTACGATAGCAGTATTGAATATTTGAAACATTTTTGATATATACCACTCGATTTTGAGAGTGCATGCTGGCCACTTTGCGTTAGGTTGGTCGCTGAGACGATCAGGAACTTGGACTCCGAAAAAAATAGCGAAAGGAATGAAACCACATACGAAGCAAACGATCCAGATTGTTCCCATCCAAACCTTGAATTTAGGTATACCGTGTTAGACAACCTTGACAATCTCATAAAAGAATTGCTGGCTGCTGCATCTCAATTTCAACCGAACTCATGGGCAATGACAAGTACAGGGAAAAACTAAAGAAAGTAACATGCAGACAAGCTACCAAGTGTGTTGTCCATCATGACTACAGGATCCACTTCAAAATGGAAACAGAGCATCTGGTATGCGTTTAGTGTCTTCTCTGCTGTAGGCCTAATGGGTTTGATAATCCATTGCTGTTAGTCATTGCTGAACCACTTGTGCAAGGATGAGCGCAACTAATGATTTGGAAAGCATTATCACTACTAAGTATAAGATTTAATGATTTTGTACAAAATGTTTTTGTTCCTGTCGCAAGTTACGCACTTTCAATAGCGTTATTTTTGTCAATCCAAATGCACATTTTTATTTGAAAACAGAGATTTTCAAAAAATTTCTTGAGCAACAGGTTTGATCAATCCAAGTGACTAATGCGGGAAATAGTTACGAATGACTTGAGACATTGTTTTTTGCTAATGAATCCGCCTGGACCAGAAATCGGAAATATTGACATTACGATTTGACCGGAATTCGAAATCCAAAACTGATTGTATTCTTTGAATTGAATTGTTTGCAGTTAAAGATTAGGTTATCGTTAAAAAACTTGGATTCACCTGGAGGATGTACATATTTTTCTAAGAAATTCGTGGATACCAAAAAGCAATTTCTACCAGGAGAACATTTCGTCAGACCAATACAATTGAAAATGTGACTCAAAGTGTCCATTCCTTGGTGTTTAGCTTCCACACAAATTCGACTTGTCAGGAAGGATATATAGTAGTTACTCGTTTCAAGAGCAAAGAGGAAATTAAAGAAACCTACTGGAGCATACCACCAAATCAAGACATTTTCAAAAACATACTGATCTTCCCGCTGCATCATCCTGCTTCGGCCAACAACGAAAAGAACTCTTAAGAAATAATACAATACAGAAATTGCCAAACACAGCAAGACAACAAACTTGCACTTGAATGGAATTGCAATCGTTGACCAGGGCATGATATCCAAAAATACCAAGAAAAAATTCTGCAAACAAGCACCTCACAGGGACTGTTCAGTGCTTCAATTAGAGCTTATTCCATCGGTTTGTGAAATTTGTGTATTGGAGCCGTGATAAAAAACTTCATGTTGATTAAATTTTTTCAACTTTTTTCCTTGAAGATCTATTTAATTTTGGATCCCATATTTAACTGTAAAGCAAATCTATAGAGAAACAAATCAGGAAATGTTTGAAAGGTTGTCATCTCCCTGATGATAACAACAATGCGTTCTTTTTCGGAAGTATGTTGTGTAGTACCTAAAAGACTGGCAAAACCGAGAAATTGTACTACAAGATATTTGAGACTGCAGTCCTGACATACAGTGTGGAGGAATTATTAAATACAGCATAATTATCTGCGGCTGTGTTGTAGAACGTCTACGAGAAAGGATATAATCATTATAAGAAAAATCCCAAGTGATTCTTGGCTGGATTTAGAAACACTGACGTGCCCAGTTACCAGTGGACTGCGCTTAGCATGCCCAGAGACTCCCAACGAAAGCCGTGACCAATATATTGGATTCAAGTTCAGTTGCTGGGTCAGCCAGGATGGGGAAATTGTTCCAACCTGTCTATTGGTTCCCAATACGTGGACTGAATTCCTTGAAAGGCTTTGGAACGGAGTCTGCCGTTGAAAGAGTATTTTTAATCCATGGAGACATGTCAATCGTCACCATTACGGGCCAGATTGGACAAGGGAATGCGATGCCTTAAGGGCATTCGAGTTTTCCAAAACCTGCAGAACCCCTGAACCACAACCGCATCGGTTGTAAATTGATGTCATGTCCAGTACTTATCTTCGAATCTCAGCACGTTTCCAAACACAGCACGTAATGCTATTTCCATAACCTTGACCGTTGTAGCCCACTCCGTTTGTCCTTGCCGATGGTAAGGGTGAAACTGCGACTGCCAGAAAGCAGGCTATCCATACGCTGACAACACTCATGCATGCTGATGGAGACTGTCCGGCAGTGGAAGAAGTGAAACAGCAAAGATATGGCAACAGCAGGTGAATACCTCCAGACCAGGAAGCTGGAAAACTACAAAAACAGTGCCTGCAGTCTTCCACCTCAACAACAAGGAAACAAAACCTGAGCTAAAAGTCAACGACAACAACAAAACTGCGCTCCCCCTCACACCTGCCGCATTAACCCTGCCATCAACAACGCTTTGCGAATTGTGACTGGATGCTTGTGTCCAACACTAACGGACAACCTTCCCATCCTCGCAAGCATCCAATCTGCTGAGCTTCGTCGCAAAGTAGCAACGCTGTCTCTAACACGCCAAGCCATGGAGCCTGGACCTCTGCTCCTCTCAGGACTCACCTGTCCACAGAGTGGGAATGAATTGTTTCTCAAATCGAGACAACCATTTGCACCGCTACAAAATAACTCATCCGTTCATCTGATGACAACAACAGAAGTGCGGCGCTCTGGCCGGATCACCGATGGAATGCGGAGTGATTGGAGAACACTGCGACACTCCGTACGTTTATCCCTGTCATTGGCAACCACCCGTCTAGAATGAATCTTCTATGAACAGCGTGGGCCTTGCTTAACCGCCTTCTCACCGATATCGGATCTTTCCTCTCCTGATTATGCAAATCTAGTATGGCCCCTTCTGCGGCCTGTGTGTGTGGAGCAGAAGAACAAACCGCCGACCACGTTGTCCTCCATTGCCAACCTATCGACCTCCGTTTGGATTGGACTGCCTGAAGGTTCTTGGAGACAATCGACTGGTTGCTCAACACCTACACCTAGATCTAGTGCGGCCAAGGGGTGGGTCGTAACAACTCGCTCAAACGATGGAAGAGGAATAGTTTGCATCAGTGGTGAGCAACAGGTTGATCGCCGAGTGTCAGTTGTTCGATCGCGCTTGATTTTACGTTGAATTGACGAGATACTTAAAAGAAGACTTTTCAATCAATATTCCAGACAGTAGATAAAAATTAGCCATCGATTGGTTGGTCATGTCTATCCGTTGGTGCCTCTTGCGATGGTTGACCATAGGCTAGCACAGGGGTGGGTAAACATTTTGTACGGAGGGCCACATTGAATATTTTATTGCTACCGAGGGCCGCATGCTCGTATTACATATATTACACCCACAATCGCTTTAAAAACTTTAAAAAACTTTTACATGAGCTACCACAAAACAAAGGTAGCAATAGTCACTTCCGATTTAGTAAAAATGCAGTTTCGAATGAAACGTGTGGAAAAAAACTTGATAATTCTAATCTAATCGATAAAATTGCGTTAACATAGGCTCCAAATATGTATGTACGTGTGACTGCCCTGCGGGCCGCAGAGAATGCCCTCCCAAGCCGTATGCGGCCTGCGGGCCGTAGTTTGCCCACCTCTGGGCTAGCACGACAGATGCAGCGAAGATGTTGTAATTTGTTTCCCTATTGTTGCGTAACAATCATGATTTAGACGTACAGATACTTTGCCTTCCATGCATCACTGACTAAGGCAATGGTACACTGTAGTTGCATGTGCGATAGTCAACTTCGGCATTTTGAACTTGTTTCTTTATCGCCGACCGGTCAATCGCGAGTTCACAAGAAACGTTCTAGTCGATCCCAGGCTAAAACCAGTTGGCCTCCCTGCTATACATCACTGCGTTTTTCCATCAAACACTTACTATTTCGGATTTCTCTGTTTCCTTTAGAAACCTCAATTGAACTTTGAAAAAAAAAACATATTTCACTGTGAAAAACCGAAGCTCATCAACAGCAGACTCAGATTCCCATCAAGTTCCGAAAATATCTTTACGACTAGAAGCAGATAACGCATCAGTTGGTGATATGAACAAAAATTATGGTCGACGTTTCGAAAGTATTTGTTTACAGTCTCAGCACGACATCATGAAATTTCAGCAAGATTACAGATTTGATGAAACCGATTGAAAATTTGCAAACGTTTTAAATCATTAGTGCACGTTGAGTCGGTCATCTGAGGGTTGAGGGTTATGGTGTTGGCACCGAACAATCAAGGCGACATTGAAGTCTTGATCATAAAATGTATTGATTGGGTCCTATGTTTCCATAAACCACAACACTAGCATATTTTGCAGTCTGATGTTCCGCGTTTCAAAATTCAACAGCAAAATTATTTGAATTTTGCCGAAAATGAGAATACTTTAAATCACCCAGAATGAGAGTTTCCAATTCATTGCAATTCTTTCCCCTGTTTTCAATGCAATTTTTTTGTGATACGCAAAATGTCCACGTTTAACTCTTCTTTCCAAGTTTTCTCTAGTTCTAGAAATGTTATCAGAAACAGGAGAATTTGAAACATGATGGCGGTGATTCGCATTTGGCAGCACAAAAGACAAATGCCACCTGATATCAGTATGGCTGATATCAGTATGGCTTCGGTTCAGATGATAAAAAGCAGCCGAATTTTAAAACAAACATCTTCGCATTTTTATGCGAAGGGAGGCACCACATATCAGTTCACTGGATTTCACATTAAATTACCCTCACCTTGGCGTGCACAAATCTCATTTTGTTGAACGTGGTCGGATACTGAATTGAAATGTACCGGATGATGGCGAAAGAGAGTATGTGGAGTGCAGTTACGTAGTTGGTCATGATGTCAGCTGCCCAGTAGAACTGTAAAAATCGAAGTGACTAATGGTATTATTAGAGGTGGGCCTGAGTGTGTATAATTCTCAAGACTTGAGATCACATTCTTAGCATTTTAAGCCGCAGATTTGTAAATTTTCTCTAAATGTTCACATTTGGTGACCTTTGCAGTTATTTGTAAAAATTAGTTTGTTTCTCTAAACAGTCTGATCAAGAATCTAAACAGTCATCGCGACACACTGTTCATATTTTCATCTCAATTTGCTNCATTACATGTTCATCAAAATTGTTTCACTCGTTGTACTTTTATGAATTTTTAGTCTCTAAGCTATTGAAAAAACACAATACGGTCTCAAAACCATGCATAAAGGCTAATATTTTTTCTCTTCCCAAAAAGCAACATGTTATGAGAAAACAAATGGAAGAAATAAAGAGAGAGCATAAAATGTTACATGAGAAAGCTTCCGAGTTAAGACGTACTTTTTGTGGATTATTGAAACATCACAATTTTACACAAAACCACGATAATTCAAATGAAAAGAAGAGCGTGTACTGCTTTTTTCAAGGCTGACATTCATGTTTACATAAAACTAACAGTGATACTCTGTGAAATGAAATAGTGTCGTGATCTCAGACAAACTTGAGTACAAAGGAATGCCGCCTCTTCATCCAGTAAATGCCTTTCTACTATGGCAATATCTAAGTGTTAATGTCAATTTGTAAATCAAAATCTTACTATTGTGTTAGGCGGAACGTTTCGTGCAATCTTTGAAAGATAATTGCTTAATTCAAATTCAATACGCTTTGTTTGAAATTTCCGCGTTTTCCGTTTCAGCTCTTTGGCGACAACATTTGTTCGAAGCATCATAGTTTTGTGTTGCCAGGAATACAAAGAGAGCTTCTTGCTCTTGACGCCCACACACCTGACACGTTCTTTGTGTGACTGAGTTGGACGTTTTGAAACTGGACAATGCAAAGTGCCCGAAACTTCCTTCTTTTACGTTCTATGTAAAAGGAGATCGTCCAGTGACCTAAAGAGTATTTACGATGAACTGGTTTTGGATCTGTGGCATGCGAGTACCTTCTGTCATTAGGGAGGAAGTTTGCACTAAATGTCTTAGAAGCAGCTTGGAACGAGTCACACACACCAACAGCAACGAGCAAGACGCCGTGATAAGCTGTTCAGCACTGGCGAACCCTACCACTAATTAGGCCAGCAGGTGTTGTCAAGCTGCGGCTGCGGACAACATGCGGGTCTTGTCTCCCGCTTCTGTAAAGTGGCTCTCTGGATCTGATAAAACTTGGATTTTAAATTTTCATTTGATTATTATTAGAATTGAGTTAATTACATTTTAGCGTATGTCACCGTGACGTCGCATGAAAAATGAAACGGTGTCAACGTTACGTGGTTCTTCAGACATCCTCTATGCTGGAAGATGAAGAAGTATGGCTCTTTTTTTAAAAAGGGTTGCTGGCCCCTCAGCTTGGCGAAAAAAAACATCCGCATGACGTAGAAGAAGCAGTGCAACAAGAACATAGAAGAATATTTGAAACATGGAAAAGCACGTAGATGAGGTGTTCCTACCGCTGAGCATCATACTGTATCAGCGGAAACGCGATGCGCAAAGAAACAACAACGAACTAATACCAGGCAAGCATGTATTCAAACATGCACAGTTTTCAAACACAAGGAAAACACCTGCGGTCTCTTCATTCATAGTGGGCCCACTAAGGTTTGTTTGGAACAACTCACAAAAAAGTCGTTTAGAAGTCAGTCTGCCATTCTAAAATGTTAGATTTAGTCCAGCCCATGTTGTGATCGTTGTCAAACACCAATGATGTCACAGAGCTTTTTTTAAACAATTGTTACGTATGACTGACAGATGTTTGTTACAAGGGACTTCAAAACAACCGCTACTCCAAATCACAAGCTACAATCTTTTCAGGGATTCCTGTAGATTGCACCTGCACAGTGCCTTTTCGGGTGTACAGGAGGTTTATGAAACAAACTGTGAGAACCTCACCAATTCTTGCGATGGTTGTACCAATCCTTTAATTTCATGAAATTCTATGCACCTTCTCCCTGTAGGAGTTGAGAAGTATTGAACAACAACATTTTTGATCATTTTTACATCCAGGACACAAGATCCAGTCAAGAAGACCAATGTTATTTAAGCAGATGTTATGCACTTTACTTCGACTACTTGTTTTTCAAAACAATTCCTTAAAGTTTCAGCTCGATTAAATATTGCGGTGATGACAGAATGCTTGCATCGAAAACGGTGTTATAAACGAAATTTTAAATACCAGTCACTATTAGTAGGTTTTCTGTAAACGGTAACGCTGCGAAAACCAGAAGCAATTCAATGTATGCTGATGTCGAGGAAAGATCTACTCAAGCGTAAGCTGTTTCAATATGACAAAAGCATAAGACAGGAAATGATTTGAGTGACGTTTCTTATCAGCGCTTCCTGCCATTTTATCGGTAAACGGTGCACGGGGATCATGCGTATGAACTGAATCACACTTGCTTCATTAAATTTTTTTTCAGCAAAAACGAAGGAATCGTTGAACTGCCTCAGCAAGATTTCATATTTCTGGATTTGTATATCAGTCAACACCTACAGAATATATAAAAGTAAAATCAGGACAAACCACTTCATATTTCAAGCATAGTGTTGCGCCATTCATGGTTACACGTGGAAAAGGCTGGTGCTTCTAAATCGTTGCGCTGCGGCACTACAGTTCCAAGCGTGCTGCTAAATTTCCAAAACTGAGAACGACTTTGTTGGAACTAATGCATACAATTAGTGCACCCTATACGTTTCCATTGGTTAGGTTTCAGTGATTCGGTGTGGTGGGTCGCGTGAAAACGACAGCGTTGCTAAGGTGCCGCAGACAAAAACAGATTGAAGGCCACGGAATACAGTGATTGCCGCCTGACTGTGCTGGCAGTATTAATATAAAATCGCCTATTAGAAATAAAGTTTATTAGAAATAAAGTCAAGAGTCTCACCATTGTATAAAAAGTTAAACTTACTTAAAATTGAGGATATACACATTCTTGAAATAGGCAAGTTCATGCATAGATTGCACTGGGG
>JGI24158J21664_10009191_pt1 | contig 13186 bp, 9 predicted proteins | sample Ectturendosymbi3_FD_21664 | JGI IMG/M metagenome (IMG submission 21664) | reverse complement strand
CTGCCGAAGAACATTCTGCAATACACCCGATCTCGACTTACAATGTTGGTGAATAACTAAGAAAATAAACATCAACATTCTGATTGCTAAGGGAGGGGCTTGAGCCCCTTTAGCCCCCCCTGGCTGCGCCTTTGATTGACTCCATACATTTTGATTGGCCTCAATGTCCCACACTGAGACTGCAGAATCAATTGCAGGCCAAGGGGTTAAAGACAGATGTTTTAGAACAAAATCCCCTATTTTTCAAAGTGTTTAAACAGAAATTGTATAAAGAATTTCAGAGCTCCTCTTTCCGGTATTGTCCACTTCTTCAGTACGTGACCATACACAATTTCCAATGGCAAGTCATGTGGCTCTGGGAATTTCTTTTAAACATGCCCATAGACGAGAACACTTATGAGTGGTTGAAAACATTAATTAACATATAAGTTGGTTGTAAAGCATAGTAATTTCATTAAGCAGAACAAAAATTAATTATGAAATGGGTAGTAGCGCAAATACTAATTGAGGAATCTTTTGCGTAGATCATTTGGGGTCTTAGACACTTAAAATGACAATAAAAGCCACTAAAAATTGTATAGAAAAGTTGACAGCTGAAGGATCAAGTGCTGCCGAGATTACAGCAATGACTTTATCAATTGTATTGACACATGTACCATTATTTAGTGACAAAGTGGATCAAGTCTGTCAGGTTGTTGAAAATGACTCAACTAATTCAAGCTTAAAAACGCTGTTTGAGAATTATCTGCAAGATATTGGTTGCACTGAGGCTGAAGCCCAAGCAGTTGTGTTAGGCCTTGAAAAGGAACGCCTGTTGACTGGCAAATCAGCTCGTGCATTACAAGTGATTAGAAGTGTGAATTTTGATTGGGACAAGAGCCCCATAAAAGTGCTGGAAGACAATCTGCAGGAGAAGAATTTAGGATTAGAAATTCTGGATGATAACCCAGTGTTGTTTTCAGTGTTCAAACGAAAACTGTACAGCAAATTTCGAGATTCTTTTCAATTATATCGACCTCTTCTTCAACTTGTGAATATTAAATTCTGTCGATGGCAAGTAACTTGGTTTTGGGAATATCTAATAAATATTCCTATAACAGCAGATATTTATGAGCATATTTATACTTTAATAGATCTGTAAGAGAATAAGCGGCTTAAGTCGGACAGGTGCATAAAGCTGAAATTGGGTAGTTCTTCAATTAACATAGTTAAAAGAAATATAAGGGCACCTTGTCTGAACTTTATGGAATGGTTTTTAGTATGAACGAATTGTGGTCACATTTGAGCTGTATATATATCATTATAGAGTGTCGATAGCAGAGTGAGTGTGTTTTTGTTAGTACATAAATGCCTAATGTGGTTTGTACATGTTATTATTCGTACATTAATACTTCTAGATGATATAGTTGGCTTTGAGTGAAAATGATTATGTTTTGCACATACGTTTGGCAATCTTAAGCATATTAGTGAATAACAACATTAGACGAACCAATAGATACCTGTGAACTAACATGTGTTGATTTTAATTATGCAGATGCATTATTTTTACACTGTATTTTTATATTGTTAATGCTGAGTTTCTAAAACTTCATAACCAGGTGTGAAAACATGGTAATCAGTTTAGTATGCTATTAAAACAGAAACCATGTAATAAATTTATTCGAAACTTTAAGTTGGAGTGTTTAAGCATTTTAGATTTTTGCATTTTTAGAAATACTAATGTTTTTCTTTTATTGATTCTTGTTGCAAAGGCAAACAGTGGAATGACTTAACGGAATGTTTTTTATTAAGTGCGGTTACGGACTTTGAAGAACATGTTTTAGAACATAGTCACCTGCACTCATTATACTAGATGTTAAGACTGTGCGTCTATAAATCCAACCTATACGTATCCCAAACTATACGAAAATGATACAGTTATAGAAGTTGCTTTATATTTTACCTTATCTACCTTTAGATATAAGGATTACATTTGGTGATACTAAATGACTCTAGACAGGATGGTTTTATAAATATTTTGGGGATTACTGATAAAATGTACTCAGTAATAAGTAAATGTGTGATGGCCAATATTTAAAACTCAAAGTGTAAATATCATGTCTCATGGTTTAGCTTGGTGTTTTATTATGTTTCAGGAAAAATAAGAATTAGTTTCTAAAAACAAAAATGGCAGTGTCTTTTACGGATGAAGAATTGGAGCAAAAATATTTTGGCCAGACAGTGCTTTTCACAAGCCATCGAGTGTTAAATCCGGTAACAGCCATTCAAGAAGCTCTAAAGCAATACCGAAACAATCACGCTTTAGAACCACCACGCAACACGTTCTTTCGGGTTATTTGGTTCATTCAAAGAAATAAAATATTTCCATTCAGGACCTTTGTGATATTTAATTATCCATCACCCCCGGAATTGCAAACAGATCACCTTTGGAATATGGGCGTTCTTGAGGATTCTTTTGGATACTGCACAAGGCAATCATTTGGAACTTCAAGATTCTTTGAATCTAGCTACGTTGGGATGAAGTAGAGTCACTTAAGTTGTCTTGACACAGTACCTTTTCTTTAAAAAACTGTGCCTACTTCAGTTCTGTTTTTCATTTTGTTCCATTTTCAATTTTCATAGTTCCATTCTGTTAAAGTTTTAATCTTTAATTCATTCTCTTCTTTTCTTTCGTTTCTCAGGAAAGAAAAATACATAATTTAGGTCATGTTTTAAAATAAATAGAATTGTGAAAAAGTGCTTAATAAATTGTATGAAGAAAAGGTCGAAGCAAATTTGGAAAGCCAGCACATTTTCATGAGAACTTTAAATCAATACTCACTCGACATTACTACAAGAAAAGTGGAGCTATGTTATTATCCAGTATTTAAGGGTTCCAAAATACCTACAAACGAAGAACTTGTCTCTTTCAGTCTCATTCATTTCCACAAGTCTAGCCCAACTTTACTGCATGGTATATACTTCCTTATCTTTCGCATGCCCAATAAATGAAAACAACCAGAGACGAACATGCAACATGTACTTGCATATACATTTGGATTTAAATCTTGCAGCATTCTAGCATTTTTACATATTTAATGTTATCATTTTTGCTTAACCAGATTTGGATTGGTATTTATGACATTCTTTTGAACTTCTTCGCAATTTTTTATTCATATTGGGGAGTGTAGGTTAAACTACTGCATTAATAAGAATTTCTCAAATTCGCTGCAATTGTTTATTGTGTGTTTTGAATGTTGAGCCCTGACAATGACCAGCAAAAAGTCAGCTCTGTTGTGCATCCTCATCATGTTATCAGAGTTACATAATTTCTTGAACAGTCATTAATCCAATCCCTATTATTGACTCATCATTGTTATAGCCTACCATTTAACATTTACCACGGTTATCACGTCGCAACATGGGCTTAGGCTAATGACAGTGACAGGAATTTGGATATGCAATATATTGAGCTGTATATTTTTGCATTGGATTTGCATTCAAATAGCTTAAATCACTTCATCTGGAAAAGACTCAAAGTAACAGTATGTGGCCGACTGCCACTATCACGATATGCAAATACCTGGTTGGATCATGATGATGTGTCAATAGGTCTGTATTGTGCCCTCTGGCCCCTCAGTGAAAAGCAAATCTCAGGTCTACCTCTGTGCAACAGAGGTGAGCGGATATTGATTTTTTAACTCCTGATCCATATTCGATAAATTTTTTGAATATCCATATCCAATCCTGATCCGAAAATTTCTGAAATTTAGTATCTGATATCCATCTGTATCCGAATGCGACACTGGTAAAATACGAAATAAACAGGCAGTGGTTATAGGTCCACTGATGGACCTTCATTTTTGAAAGCTTGTTCACCCATCGCCTGTAACATGACACTAATCAATGACAAGTATGCAGTAGGCTGGAATACGCTTGGTAGAAACTTAGTAAACGTAAACCTAACACTTATTAAACCTAAACCACACATCTGACCACAAAAGTTTGGAAAATTTTGAAAAAAGTAAATGAAAACCGAAGTGCAAACACTACAACCAAAACAAATGGTACCCGATTATGGCAAGAGTCAGCACGAAAACCATTCAGACAGTAAGATACGTCTACCTGAGCACCATGACAGTGCTGCTAATGTGACAATCTCAGCGTTTTATTCTAACTGTGTCACTGACAGCAGACCAATAGCCACTTAAAAACAGAAACACCCTGTCATTTTGTGACCCAATCCATAAAAATAACATCACATGTTGTGCACTTTCAACCGTAAAAATAGAAAACTAGTGTATATTTTGCTGCCAAAGGTATAGCTCTGCTGTGGTTATTTTTCCATTTGAACTGTAGTGTGTCTGGTTTTGTCCACTTATAACACTGAGTTCGTGGCACTAGCAGTTAGTACGATGAACCTGGTCCAAAGGGAATTCCTGCTGTGCAAGTGGTCGTCGTTTGGGCTCTCAGCATTGTTGTTTAGGCTGGGCTGATAGAGACGACTCTTTTTATGGGAAAATGTTTGATGTAAGCTACAGCACTTTTTTAATGTTTTGAAAACAAGACATAGGTTTACATTTGGGTTCGGGTTTTTGGTTATATGACAAAGAAGATCCTCTAATCCAAGGATATAGTCCTTGTCATATGACCAACTTCACGTGCATCAGCTAATTGCAAGAGCTCCAGCATTCAATCAATTGATAAAATAAAGAAAATATGTTTTGTAACACTGACAGTAGATCACAGTATAAAAAATAGTAAAACTATGTAGCTTACAAAAACTACAAACTCAAACTGTCTTTTAGCAAAGGTTGACTGTATAAAACTTGAGGGAGAATCATGAGAATGTTCATAATTCTAACCAAAAGAAAATGCAGCTTAAACACTGAAATAGACTATTGGTCGCCAACAGGTTGATTGCATCAATCGGTTCATCGCCAAGTGTCACTTGGTCGATTGAACCTGATTTTGCATTCAATTGACAAGCTCCCTACAAAGAACATTTTTCAATCAATATTCGAGAAAGTACATAAACATTATCTATCAATTGGTTGGTCAGGTATATTCTTTGGTGTCTCTTTTGTGATGGCTGACCATAGGCTAGCTCGGCAGATGCCGTGAAGGTAATACGTTTCTCTATTATTGCGTGGCAATCATGATTTAGGTGTGATAGACATTTTCGCTTTCTGTCTGTGCATCACTTACAAGGCGATGGTACACTGCATTTGCATATGTGATACTCAACTTTGGCATTTTGTATTTGTGACTATATTACCAACTGGTCGATCGCGAGTTATCGAGAAAGTTTCTAGTCGATCCCAGTCGAAGACAAGTTGGTCACTCATGAAATAGACTATATTAGCCTACACAACACACACATATGCCACTTAGCACAACAAAACGATGCAGCATACCAGCAATATAAGAGCAGCTTACTACTTCCACCTCGCCGGAAAAATTTACGATGAAGTAACACGAATTATCATCGATTGTGATGAGTGCAGCCAGGTCCGTCGCCAGGATTTAGCAGCAGAATTGGTCAAAAACCAGATGGAGGGGCCAAAAACAAGAAGGGGGGGCCACATTTTTAAAACACTGTATTGGATGTATGGCGCAACCAGGGGGCCAAACGTGAAATAGGGGGGCACAGATTTCAAATGGGGGGGCCGGGCACCACTCGACCCCCGCTGGCGACGACCCTGAGTGCAGCACATACTGACAAAATCATTTTTTTGATTTTTTGTGAATATAAAAATCATGGCAAAGAAAACAACTGCACCATCATTTGTGACGACTTGAACCACTCTCAGGAAAATTTCGTTATAGAAATCAAACAAATATCCTGGTCCTGTCCTGATTCAATTTTTTCAAAAACAAATTTCCAAATCCACTCTTGATCCAAAAAAATCGCAAGTATCCTGCGGGATATCCAATCCTGATCCTGTCTATGCTCACCTCTGCTGTGCAAGTTATGAATACTTGACCCTTAGGACATAGTATAGAACGACTTGAAAGTCAAAACAGAAAGTTTGCACCAATTTTGATCATTACTGGACCAAAAAATAATCATTTCTTTGTATGCAGACAAACCGGGTTTGTCGATCACAGGCTCTGAGATTTTGCAAAAATAACTCTGACTCGAGTCATTCTGTGAAAAACGTGACTCGAGGCGAGTCACCATCTTTCTCAACGTGAATCGAGTCGAGTCAGAGTCACCAAAAATCGTGACTCGAGTCACGCTATCACTGCAATGGTTACCTGCAAAAGATCTGCTGCAGTTTTAAAAAAATTGACAAGTAGGCAAAAAAGCAAACCGAAGTTGCTTCAGGGCTGTATTAACCCTGTGCACTTCGTGGTTGCCACGGAAAACACACCTGACCCACGGTCCCATCTGTTTCACAAGTAATGACAAAAAATAAAACTTTCCCGCTGAACTAAAGCCTGGCATGTGCCAACTATGCTATTTATGTAGTCATATATGCATGCATAGGCTATGCAAAGAAGGCAGCAAAAATAGGAAAGTAATGATGAGAAGGATAGCGAATGAGCATAAAAAGCAAGACCCATCATCGAGAATTAAAAACAAGACCCTTTTCAGTTTGTGAGTATTTGACTGTGATGTTCAAGATAGTTTATTATTCCTCATAGTTATAATAAGCATGATACATGATTTTCTTTCATTTCATATTGTTGTAAGAGAATGTGAGGAGTGGAAAGTGGAAGCACTTTATGGTCGGCTCCGGGCGACAGTGAGCATGGCTACGCCACTGCAGTGGAGCATGCGGTGGAACATTACCTCGCTGGTTCAAAGTGTCCATATTTGTCCATGATGTGATGCTAACCCCCAAACCTCAAACCCTAAACCTAACCCCTATCTTAAAGTTTGCCCCTAATTCGTGCCAAAATGTCTATTACTCCAATAGGCCTAAATATTTTTTCTTTTCGTCAATAGGCAAACCAAGGGCAAAATTTTTAAAACTTGCTTTGGACTGAGTGAGCACGTTTGGATGGATGAAACAAGTTACAATTTTGCTTTTCAAATGTCAAAGTAATGCTTTCGTTTTTCAAATCTCTAAATTTATCACCTCTTGATTCTAAATTTTTGGAGAGTTCTAAATCATTTTCTTGTCGTGTGAGGAGAAAAGAACTAGGAAAGGTGGAGGTAACGTTACAAAAAATGGCAAAGCTTTGTTAGTCAAAATACGCAAAATATGTGGCGAAGAAATTTGAGTGTCAGTGCAGAATATTAGCTTATTGAATATTAGCTACTGTTTTGATTAGTGCTGCTATATACACTCGCGTAAATCCAGTTGTTTAAAATAAAAAGAAATGATTCGCCTTTTCCACGTTCTCAAATAACATACTTCAATACTGAGTAGCGGGCCAGAACAGGGGAGGTTCATCAGGGCATAACGTCCTATCCTTACACAGTGTGGTTAGTAGTGTTTTTCAACGAACAAGACAATTTACAAATTTTTCTGAGTCAAAACAAATTTATTGAAGCATAGCAACGGCAAACACCTTTATTTTGGTATTTGGCAACATTTGAAATATTTTTTGCAACATTTTTCAGTTAGCTTCAATTACCATCAGACAAATGTGAGGTCTCGAGTCTCGGTCTCTAGCTTTCAGGTCTCGGTCTCGGAGGTTACGGCTTCGACTACATCACTGTTGAAACTGTCAGTCTATCGTATTTGGATTGGATATTGAAATGAAATTGTCGGATTGGACTTGGATTTAAAAAAAGTAAATGCGTTCATCTTTGTCGCCCTGTGGTTGGTTGAAGGCGCAGAGCGTAACGAACTGCGCTTAGCGCTCCTTTTCCAAAATGTTTTGAAATCGGATACGGTGCTACGCACAATTTCCGAACCATACAAGGATCCAAAATTTGTGAAATTTGAGAATAAGACTCTTGTTCAAACGCCGGAAATTATCGATGCAAGTGAAATTCAGCAATGCTTTTATTTAAGCAATGATATTTACTGTCTGAAGACCGTGAAGACTCCTGGTACTCCCGAAAATAAAAAATGACATTCATCCGGTGACTCCGGATCCGAAAAAATGCAGAATCCTGCCGAGTCGACTCCAGATCCATTGCCTGGGAAGTTTTTTGCATACAAGTTTTTTGCTCAAATTACGGCAAAATATCCTTTGCAACCCCAAAAAACTTGCCTCCTGCACCTGTNCGGTGCCGCACGGGTAGACAAAGTCTTTCTTGTTAGCTCTACCTTTTGTGCTTTTCACGATCTACCAACATTGAGGAAAAGACAAGAAAGTTTCATAGAAGCAGTGAGCATCGGCCTCGGAAGGATTTTTCCAAGAGGGGAACAGTGGTGAAAGTTAATTGTAGGCCTACCAACTCTGAAAGGAAGAGAAAACATCTTGCTTCTGAAAAGTTGTTAGGAAAATATTAAGTTTTAAAGTACAGGGGTATTCTTTGCCCTCCTCTGCCCCAATTCTGACGCCCATGGCAAAGCTAGGCCGTAGCTGCATTGAGGCACTTGCCTCGGTAAACATTCTGGAATACTGCCACAAAACATTTTTATAACGCTAAATCAAATCATATTATATTGTGTGGCTGTTGTAACAAGAGAAGCACTGCAGCTACACTGTGCTGCAACCACCAGAGATAGGCTACTATCAGCCTTGATTAAATAGGGCAGGATGTTAGGTCTCCATAAACTACATTTAACAACATACCTGACCGGAGCGAAATTAACGTACTCGCCTCAGTAAAAATTTAACCCTGTTTATAGCCATGCAAAGAGTCATTGAAATTAAAAAATCGTTATTCAATCCCCTTGTATTCACAATAGGTGGCATGGAAAAATGCACCAACGTTGAGAAAAGACTGGCAGAAAGATGCTCTGAAAAATGCAAGGAGCCTAAGCCTATATCACGTGTCAAACTGGTGTCCCGCCAGTAGGGTTGCCAGATGGCCGGTATTTTGAAAATCAGTGCCCAAAGCCGGTATTTTCAAAATAAATAATTCGCCGTAACTTTAAAGAGAACTAACGCCGATTTTCTCAAATTATAATGACTTCAGTAGTGAATCTTGTCAGGACAGTTCCTTCAGCGAAGTTTCCGGCTGTTGACACAATGCTTGGTGTGATTATCACATCACACACACCAAAATGTAATGAGCCAGCCAAAATACGGGCAAATTATTAATTGTGGCATAACAATACTCAGTGTCTGTTTTCCCTGTGCCACGAATTATGACACAGCTTAGCTCAGGTGTGGGGAACCTTCGGCCCGCGTGAACATTTGATATGGCCCGTATCAGAATTTTCGTTACCCATGTTCGAGTACAAAATCGCGTCAAAACGAAGCTCCATTACAAGCAGGTACTTAGATAGTACGTTAAGAGCAGTTGCTCTTCCTCATAGTTAGACAAAGGTAGAATTAGTAACCGATTTTGTGGCCCGCCAGTGCTAATGGACAATTCATGCGGCCCGTGACGGTAAAAAGGTTCCCCACCTCTGGCTTAGATCTAGCAGCTAGCACTGTTGACAAAATGGCCGGTATTTTTACAAAACGCATCTGGCAGCCCTACCCGCCACGTATTTTTGTGTCCCGCTTAGCTTAAATTTTAAGCCTCAGCCTGCTTATTTTTTTGGAAATGTAGTGGTTTATATCTGTTTACACAGGCGAACGACGTTCATTGCCATGTTATAACTTTGCGATTTTAGTCATCGTGCTGACCTAACATTTCTCTTTAAAAACGCTATTCAGTTTTAAGTCTCCTTTCACTGCAATATTACCATTATTACGTCACAGAGACGCTGTTTAAGCATTAGCGTTACGTAGATGATTGCGGTTTAATTCTGTTACAACTGGCCCTTTAAGGGCAACCATAATGCTGATATGGACCTCAGTGAAAATGAGTTTGACACCCCTGGCTTATATCATTAATTGCATTAAAACAAAACCTGAATTCGCATTGTTAAGGAACACCTTTGTCAGAAAGTTTTCAATTGGGGGGCTTGATATTCTAAAAATTGACAAGAACTTTACTGATTTATGTTTCAGTTGGGGGGACCTGGAGCTTTGTTTGGGGGGGCTAAGCCCACCCGTGGCGACGGGACTGACGCGACTTTTCGGTCTGGCCGTTTCGGTCACCGGACATTTCAGTACATAAACAACTGATTGCCTTTGTTTATTGAAATAGTTATCTAGGCAAGCGAAACATCACGCTAGCTGGTGTTATACCAACTCCCTTTTCGGTGTAACGATTGCGATAAAATCAGAATTGTAATTATGAGTTCGAAATATTTGTATTTAATTGCAAAATTTCGATGATTTTATGGGCTTGCTGATGACAATGAAATTCATTTGGTTGATTAAAAGTGCGTTTGCATTACAACGTGAACATGTAAGCTTTCATAGTCAGACCGAAATGACCCAGACTGAAAATGTGGTGGTTACTAGTGCCTTGTTTAGAGTTTTTCAAAATTTTTTTCGTGAAGCTGTATTAGTAGTCTCCCCAAAAAAACTGATTCAACTCGTATTTGACAAAAACTGTCCAGATCTAGCTGTTCCCATGGAGGGCACGGCACTTCAAAACATTTAGCTGTGTTGTGGGTCAGTGGCGCAGCCAGAATGAGACCGAAGAGGTCATGCCCAACCCCCCCCAAAACAAACTTGCTAAGATTTTTACTGGTGCTTTATATCAATTTACAACTTTTAGTAAATAAACAGTCGGATTCGAGATGACGTCAGTGACGGGACCGTCCCGAACATAATTCTTGGCTGCGCTACTGCTGTAGGTTGTGTTACAGTTGAGGTAGCATATTTTTTATTTTACTGTTCCAAAATGCCACTAACACAGGCGTAGCCAGGTGGACCCTCAGGGGCCATGCTCCATCAAATATTTAGAAAACATAGCCATTTGGTGCTTTCAGTGCCGTTTTTCTAAGCAAAATAGTGTTATTCGCCTAAAATCAAACATTTTGCCCTCCCCTGCCACCTAACACGATATCTCGAACAGAAAACTGTTTTATTCAATACCCAGCCAAAAAAAGCTCTTATCCACATCTCTGTCCCTGCCAGGATGCCTCTTTTTCAGTTTCTGTCACGTGCGATTTTGTGATGGGTTGTGCGGTTTGAATCTGATCTAAATTCTGAGACGATCTGCACTGAATAGTTTTGGTGCTATTGTATTTATTTCTGTCAACTTTGCGATAATTTTTTTGTGGAGAGGGGCTAACCACTCGATGCATCAGGCGATCTTCCCTGTCGCGGGAAACCATTGGTCGGTCAGACCTTTTTCTGTCCTTGTGAAAATATCTTCCTTCGGTATTTCCCGACATCGCGCACAGCTTTTCGCTGAACAATGCACCTTCAGATAATTTTGAATTGCTTGAAGTTACGACTTAAGGCCGCGTTAAGACATGTTTTTCTAACCAATCTGATTTTACCAATCAATGTTTGTCAAAGTAAATTTTCACCAAATCTGTCCTGATTTGATCAGACTTTCACAAACACTTTTCTCGTCAGCAACGTACAGAAAAGGAAATGAAAGAATGTTGGCAAACAGTAATTCCGAAACAACCCATCAATATTATCAGACAATAACACCTGAGTATCAACTGAGATACGAGCTTTCACAGCTGCATGCCTTGATTTCTTGAGGGCGGTCTTAAGCTGTCGTCTCATGCCAGCGCTGTGTCGACATCGGTGGCCACCATGTTCCAATAACCCAGACCCAACATTCAAAAAATCCATGCACTTTACACACAGTTGAATTAATGAAGCCATTGCGACGCTACCCAACGACATACAGTGTAGAACCAGAGATTTCAGCGCATTTCCTGTGCATATCAACGTTTTGTCAGCTCAGGCCCCGCGCCACAGTGCCCCTAGGCTACTACGCGGATTTCACCGTTACGGTAATCATCTATTTAATCTCAACAAGTACGTACTTCGAAAATTACAAACAACTCGGTCATCTTAAAATATTGCGATTGCAAAAAACGACTAGTGCATAGAATCGAGTGATCACTCTTTTAATTAAACAAATCAAACCCGACTGCAGTTCAAACACAGCAAGTAACCATTAAACGTGTACACGAAACGCTTTAGATGGTTTAAGACAACATTTCTCAATACTATGTTTTGAGTCTACCCGTTTTGAGATTGAACTAGAAGCAGTGATGAAATAAACACACAGCTGCTGTTAGCTTGGACGTGCAGGAGGTTCTCTTTATAACATGTAATAATTTTATCTAGCAACAAAGAGAAAAAACACAGAATCAAGATGGTGGTATCAATGAATTCAAAACCTTCATGGTCGCTTCGAATCCGAGAAAACAGCACTGCAACAAAAAAGAAAAATTCAAAGAAATGTTTCAACGTGAATGAATGTTGAGTTGCGCAAAAATTTTGTGCAAATTTTTACTCACAGCATTTGCAGGGAAAGCTCTTAACATTACGGGAACAAGACCTTTGTACATTCCACGTATGCCGTCTGTTTTCATAACGTCGGCAACGACATCTTTCATGCCGTTGAACTTTCCTTCCGGAGCTGCCAAAACACGATCATTAAAGCTTTTACATCATCATGGGTTCAAACGAAGAAATGAGTTCTAAATAAGTGAAAAGGCCTTCCAACGGCATCGTGCCTACAGAGTTCTGGCGCCCCCAGACATTGTAAACAATTGTTTCAGTGGTTCCCAACTTGTATAAGCACACGAATCCGCCAGACAACTGTCAACAAATAACTTCAGCCAACCTGCCTTCAACGAACTGAATTTTGCGCGTAAAGCTACTTTTACCACATTGTGGAAATCAAATTAACTCATGTTACATCATTGCACAAAATGCTTTTAACCTCTTGCAGTCATTTACACGTCATCTATTGGATTTGAGCGGATTTTTCGAAAATCCTAAGCACTGGTGTAGGCGCACCCCCAAAACTTTTGATTTGGTGAAAATCCGGGCAAAATTCCTTTGGAGGTCATTTTCTTTGGAAGTTTTTCGGGCAAGTTTGGGGAAATTCGGGCAAAAATCCTTAATTCTGCTGATATAGTTGACGGCTCCCAAAATGTTTTGTTAGCACGATACCCAGGTTCGTACATGTTTATGTGTTTTAATGCAAATGCATGTCAATACGTAGCGAGAACGCTTTTAAATAATGAGACGAAATGAAGTTGAACACTGAAACGGCAGCAACAAAAAAATCAGTCGCCATAAATAGCGAGAA
>JGI24158J21664_10009187_pt1 | contig 13191 bp, 13 predicted proteins | sample Ectturendosymbi3_FD_21664 | JGI IMG/M metagenome (IMG submission 21664) | reverse complement strand
GATGGATTTCAATTATGTTTTTTTTCCAGACCATCTTACATGTAAGTGCACCTTATATAAAAAAATGAGGCAGTTTTGTGACATTGGGTTACACAATTGCAGCAATTTCTTGTTGGATTATAATGATTTGCCCCTTGCTGCAATTACACTTTATCCCATTCAGATTATCGCAGCCAAAGCAATCAGCATAAATATATTTATGCTTCAAGAAGACACTGACTGTATCACCCATTGATTGAAGCAATATCTCTAAGATTAACACACCATAAACCTCTTGTCACTCAGTTTCAAGAAATGTAGTAGAACCATGCCAATCACCTCATAAAAGAGTATATTTTATCATGTACCTACCAGTTATTCCATTACTTTTTTCATACAACTTAATCATTGTGCAACCAGTTGAGTGTGTCTCACTTACAAATATTGGTTGATCTTTTGCAATGCATTTATCTCTATTGTACTGCGCAGATAAAAGCAATGCATTTAACTCAGTGTATTTAAGGTGTTTGCTGCTGATTGTAACACAACTTGGATACTTCCCACATTTAAAGTTTTTTTCCACAAAGCCCCACAGATATGTTAAGATGTACAAACCAAATTAAGGATTTTGTCTATTGGGAATGGAAAGTACAGAAGTTGTTTGCTGCTTCCAGTCAGGTGTCTCCAAACATCTGTAAAGATTCGAGCAATTTGAATTCCATTAGAGTGGTGGGCATCCTCCCCTAATGCATGGAGAGTTGTAGCACCAGTTTTAAATGAAGTGAAGAGTACTGCTGAGGCATGTTGGATATTATTGATGGTATTAGACTGTCTTTATTGGGTTATGAAAAAGGCAAACAATCAAATCATTTTGGTGGCTCCTTTTTTAAGTCACTTGATGCCTGTTAGACATGAAGTTATCAAGCATGGAAATCGTTGACTGAAACTCACCAACCTGAAGACTTCCACTGATGCTGTACTTATGTGGAAGAAACAGAAAGTGACTGACAAAGTGCTTTGCATACTGATTCATCAGCAACTTTCTGCACCGATATGGAAGTCATCTCCTATTCACCCCTGTACTTAAGACAGTAATCATAAGAACCCCTCCACTTCCTTGATGTCATTGCCGCAATTATATCGCGGTGACACAGACCTGTTTGCAAGCATTGAGCCTGGTTAGTGCTTACAACACACTACACAGTGCATGCAGTTCCAGTGAGTATGCAAAAATTATTTTAAATCTTGCATCCCTTAAGGCTTAAACCTTACCGACAATAAGAACATGGGCGTCGATCCAATACAGAGTTTATCACAAAAATTGGCAAACGTGTTGCCAAAAAAATTGAAATAGTACATATTTTTCCACAGAGGAAGCTTTTTTAAGCATAAAAAAGCAAAATGACCAAATGAATATTTCAAGGCCGATCAACATGAGACGAGGCCAGAAAAAAAGCTAAAAGGCTACATGAAATTTTTTAGGCCAACCAACTTCAAATGAGGCCAGATTTCTGAAATTTGGCCTAAAAAGGGCAACCTGGGACCCTACTCTACTATTCCAGTAGCATAAACTACAGGGATATTAGGTGTAACCTCCTTGTTGTCCCAAAACGAGATTGACCATTTTCAAATCCTTGCTCTTTTGTACTTGTAGCGCTTGGTGATCAGGACAAAAATTGGGCTGTGTCAAAACAAATCAATCACTGGTGGTCGCAATCTTTTAAACACAACTTTAATGTTTGCGTAGTTCATCCTCAGGATGACGAAATGTCTTTTAGGGATGGATTCGTACCTGTTACCATCATGGAGTAAGATGCATTTCAGACTTTTTGAGCTGTCAATAAAAAGTCACCTATCACTTGAAAGATATTCAGGCAAACCCTAGCAAGAAGAAGGCCCTGGACATCTGGGCAGTGAAGAAGCTGGCCATCACAATGGCAATTCTTTCTCGCTTTCGTCTCTGAAGTGTTGACATTGGCCATAAGACGTTTCTCCTGTAGCTTGGAAGCCAGCAGTTTAGAACAGNTTGTTTTGGCAAATGTAAATATCGGATCAGNTCGCTCAAATCGGACTGACTATACAGCAAACTCGATCAGCATCCCATTCGTCATACACTGAAGTGAATGAAAACTTAAAAGAAGTAAACTCGCCCTCATCAATGTCGGAGAGTTTAGTGAAAATGGATATTTTATCACTGTGGAGAGCAGATTGTATGGTGGAGTATTGTAACTGTTGTTTGTTTTTCTCATTGCATCCCTTAATGTTTACAAGGCAGAAGGAACAATCATCTACGTGGTTTTTCGGTTACTTCGAAATCATTGGCACACCAAATTTGAACTTAGCGTTTTTTTCCTTCAGACCACGATCTCAGTGTTTTGTCACATTTGTGAAAACTTGGTAAGAAGACCAATTTTTGTCCTGATCACCAAGTGGTACGAGTCCGAAATAGCAAGGTACAGTCTTCTGATGAAAGTACAGACGTTGCGTCTTTGAGGTGGTAAAGTGAAGCAACCACACATATATCAGAAAATATCTGGGTCTACTGCAACATTTCCTTCGCTTGGAAGTCATAGACATGTTTACTACCTAACGTGAGGAAGATTCAGGGCAAAGTCTTCACAAACACTATCCTGTAAATTGCTGAACCTATAACACAATAATAAAACTGAAACGGTCGTGAAACTAATGCTGTTACAGTCAAACGTAAGTTGAAAAATTACCTTTGTTAAGGGTACTACTTTTTCCGGTAACAGCTTTTTTTCAAACTTAGTGGGAACTTCTCGTACGAAGCATTGAACCAAAATCTTTAGTCTCGTTGAGAGAGTGGAATTAGCGAGTTCATAGCAACTTTTGCATAATCCATTAATATGGAACATGCAGATTACGAGGATATCTGAGCTAAGATTCGGATTCTGTACCCNAAAATTANCCTAAATAAGCTTTCAAAGTCCATACAAGAAAACAATGTTTTTGTTGACCAGTAGTTGTCAAAGTCTCTCGTGCGTGGTAAAGTACTCTCAAGGAGCAGACTTTACCACTGTGTGGAAGATTAGCTAATGCAGTGGTTCCCAACTTGCATGAACTGCCGACGCACTAATCGCATGCATAAAAATCAAACGACGCATTGCACACAAAATATTCGCGGATAGTTATTTAATGTGATTCATGAACTTGCTTGTTGTGGTACAAAATGCGGTGTTATGTTTGAAACAGCTAAGTGCATTTCTCTTTCGACGCTTATTTTTGGAGCGACACTTTGCTTTATTATCGCAACAGCGGAAACGCCGATTTCGCACAAGTACGAAGTAGCAAATGGAATAAATCTGGAGAACTGCTTGAGATGCAGAATGGATACAGGCTGGATATAAACTTGCGACGCCATTGCAGTTTCGCAGCGTCTCAATTGTGAACCCATTAACTAAAGCAATGTGTCCCTGTTTTTTAAAATGCAGACAACCGACAGCTTTGTCTCACTTCCATCAACATCTTCGACGACATTAAAACTACGTCCATTAGTTCTCTCAGAAAAACTTTTCATCCCGAAGGTTTACAATGAATAAATCAACGCTTTGCATGGGAATCCGCGGATTTGACGCCTTTGGCTATTTACATGAAAATTTCCAGTACAAAAATCTATAAATTGTTTAGAGTTGCTCCTCAAAAGTGTTGAGGGGTAGGGTCTGATGTATCGGTCAAATTCAACGCAGATCCCGCTTGTATGCAATCTACTTACTGAGAAATATTGTTTAAATTGAGTGTTTATTCGCGGAATGAGGTAAAACTGTAGCAGAGAATGCGCGCGTGTCTGTACGTTATTCTCTTTAAGTTTCAATGCACGAAAGTGTAATTTTATACACTGAACGAATTTGATTTGCAATATATGCTATAATTTGATTTCTCATCGTTTGAGACGACAAAAATTTGAAAAACGATGTAGGGCAAAAAGATGGAAAAGAGTTTGATTGAAACCAATGGCTCGTTCATCCAGAAACATCTTAACACTAAGCTGAGCAGTTAGCAAGTCGAGCGTACAACCGGCAACAATTACATTCAGCGTTTTTCGCTCCGTTTTTCACGTAGTAGCAAGCGCCGCCGATTTTCCGCATTAGTGCATTGTGGATATGGCAGTTCATCAGACAGCAAGATGAGTGTGAAAGAGCCGGCCTTGACTGCCATTATTTACTGATACCTGGTTTTGGACGACGTTGTCCTGTTTGAAACAGCTTTGACAGCTTGCCTTCATTGCACGAGGGATTTTCCTGAGTTTTTGTCAGCCAGGAAATAGTTTTCTTACAAGATAGGAAGCTTGAAAATATTTTTTATTTGATCCAACTTGTTAGCGCCTCCAATTTAATGAAACTTCCCTGTGCAACAGCTCCTTTGTCAGCGTTGAAGTTGAAGCAATCCATATTTGGGTTTGATTCTTGTATGGTTAAAATATGAGCGTCCCAATCTTGTTTCAGTGCATGTTCCGTTCAGCAGCGCTAATGCAAAGGTGCACGAGATGATCGTTAATTTTCGATGAAATGAACGTCCGTGTGATCGCTCTGCAGAAAATCGTAGACAACTTTTCGGCGTTTCCGCTTGATTTCTTGCTGCCATCGTAAAAAGTGGCCGTTGTTTGAGAGCTTCATTCAGTTTGCCAGTAACTGTGCGATAAACTTGCCTATTGCCCAGCAGCTCGTGTCGACCTCGCCCCGGTGTTATTCATGCGAAGCTTCAGGTTGTTCGGTTGAAATTCCTGGTCACGACAGAGCATGGTAATTGTGCTAGCAGAGCAAACCTGAACGCCATGTTTTTTGCTAAATGTGACCCCTGTTCTATAGGCAGGTCAGTTTCCAACTGGAAAAATGCAAAATTCCACTCTTAACACTGCTTAAGTTGTTGAAACTTCGTAAAACTTTTGCTCTGAAGTCACATTGTAAGGCTTTGCAGGTTTCTAGATCTAAGCACCATACGTCGTGGAACGTTTCTGTTAACAGCAGTTTCATAAGCTACTGCAGTTGGAAATGGCGAGCAAGGTTTTGAAACAACGATGACCTAAAGTCCAGATTACAACACTTAAAACAAGGCTTGTTTTCTCTAGAAGGTCTTGCTTACAAGCACATTCTTTGCTTTTAATGGGTTGGCCTTCACTGCAGCGTAATGCAAGCAAGAGCAGAGAGGTCAACGGATACAAGTTATCGACAGCTTCGTCAGGTGTCCAAAACCGTTAGTGTTGACAATGGCGGTGATTTAACCGTTGGTAATAAAAGCCCAAGGAAAGCATTTAGTCACAAAGGCCGCAACGTAAGCATGCACTCCTCACGGATTGCTGCCCTCAAGGGATCACTTCAAATACCTAAAACTCGTCATTTTGCCTCAGTGGAAAAAGCCTCGTGTTTTCGGATTACATTTAATAGACTTCTCATCGTGGCTGGGCACCATCTACAGGTATTTGTTTGCGTTTTTTGTCAATCACGTTTGTGATTTATTTTAACCTCCCTAAATAAGGTATACATGCACTTAATGTTTCCTCACTGCTGCTTCAGTTGCTGTCCAAAACAAACGCCTTCACACACATGACAGACCTTGCCCGTTTCCAATTTTTTTAATTTCTCATTCTTTCCCCAAGTGGTCTTGGCTGTATAGCTGTTGCAACTTAGTAGAGAACTTCTTGCTTGCGCTTGTTGCAACGTCATCATGTGGTAGTGATGTAGCAAAAAACAGCTTCATCTGACGTACCCTCTCTGATTGTCGCAGAATGCCCTCGACGTGCACAACACTGAGTACCAGATACGAGTGAGCATGTTCGATGTGCTATATCGTCGCTTCGTGGGGCAAACTTGGCGCAGCAAGAAGACTAAAGGTCCTCCAGATCAGCCATCGATTGCGTTCAATGAAGTTAGTGCTGACCGGAATCCTTAAAATAGGCGTTACGTAATTGTGCTAAAATCTGTGCTATATCCTGCATACTCTCTTGTCGCTTTTACCGATATTTTGCTGATTTTAATGCTCTTATGGTTGCTTTGCAGTTATGCTTTCCCCTCCATACGATTAAGCCTTGCGCAAAATAGTTAAAAATTGACCATGTCTTGGCCTATCAATTGTTTGTCGGCATATCTAGTGACTTTAAAATGTGCTCAACAGTTGATAAATCATTTTGAGATGCGAGAAATTGGCACAAACCAGTTGTGCTTCAGATACCTCGTTAAGAGCCGACGATGAAACGAAAGTAGTTAAAGTTTATTGCAAATTTTTGTTCATTTATTCCAAGAGGCTGCTCGTCTGCTAACGATGATTTAAACATTTGTGGTTTGTGTATTTGTCCCAGTCGCCGATGCTGTATCTTATTTGCATGCGCCAACTGGAATGCATAAGAAGCCAGTTACATAAAAGTTTGAAATGCATCCGAAATATACAGCTCTCCTTGGCTCAGTCCTTCCCTACTTGCGTTGTTGCGTAATGAACGCGCTGTGCCCTATAAATACCGTAGATTGCGAAGTTGTTGAAATTAAGAATAACATTTCATTATACTCGCTTTGAACTCACTTTTGGAGTGTCACGAGTAATATGCAGGCGCCCATATCCGCTTACTCCGGGTCCGGGTACATTTGTAATGAATGCTGCATTGGTGGAAAGTGAATGGCAGCTTCGCGTGTGAAACTTCCCTGCACGCATCCACTGAAGCCAAGCACGGGATTGGACAGGTCGCAGAAACCATTTTAAAAATCATCGGTATGACCCGTGTGAGAATCGAACCACAGTCTTGCAGCTTTAGTGGCGCCTGCTCAACCCACTTTTTGAGATTGTTACTTCTTCACTACTACAACCCCGGTCTTTCGAACGCTCTTTGTAGTTTATAAAATTGTGTCAATGTTAGTCGGGTTCGCAAAATGCTGTTGTTGGAGACGAGAGAAATGCACTCTTAACAAAGTTTGTGCAAAAATGTGAAGCTATTCTACATGTACTAAGTCGGTACTTGCTGAGCTTACGGACGCAAAGAAACAGCCTAGATGTCTAAGCGGTCAAATCCACCTGTGTATAACGTTCTGAGCTTCTTGTTCATGTATGTTTGCTCTCAACAGGTGGCGTATTTCCACACGCCGATCGTTGATCCCAACGTTGTATTCGCGATCGAAGTGGTCGGTTACCAGACAGCAAAAAATCCTTTGCCAAACGACGACGTTGCCCCCAAGCAACGTTCACTGGGGTGGAGCTTGTTGCGTCCATTCGTTGCCGGAACTCAGATGAAGGACGTGGCTGACGGCAACCCGGAAACGAAAAAGTGATTAATGTTAATTTTATAGGTGCTCTACGGATCAGTGAATGCAGCATTAAAAATGGGCTAACTTTCTTGGAAAATGCTAATTATGTTAAGGAATGGAATACGGTAGTCAGATGTGGACCACGCAGTTTCATTTCGCTTTCAAAGCTCGTGGTGACCAACAAAGCTAGATCAATTTTCGCATAGTACAGCAGCTGGAAGTTTGCAGCATCGCAATAGCCACTGTTGTTTTGTTGTCAAAAGTTTCTCACCATCTCAGAGGAGCTGCATGAACCAGTATTTTAACACCGCATGGTATGGTTTGTGAAAAGATTGATGTTGGCCACAAAGCATATCATAACAAGCTGCTGTGTTCAATGATGGCAGCTTCGCTTCTTTTAGCATTAATCCAAACCCTCTGCGAATGTGACTGTGCAGAGTTTTTTCCCCCTTACACCGTCATACGTAATTAGTATGCCCTGGTTACGTAAGGATGTCTGTACTACCTTTTGTTTCGGTATTTTTCGGGCTGCGTCTGCTATCATTTGTCATATGATTACTCACACAACAGATTGCAAGATTCAAAGCTCCCGCTTGTATTGCAGATTAGACGTCTTTCAGGGCTCGCCGAGAGCACTGCACTACATGCAGGATCCCCTTGAAGGTGAATTGTTAAAAATTTCTTGCTGTTGAACCATTGCACGCTGTATATCACCGTCTTTCGTTTTGATTGTTTATGCGCCCCGAGATCTAGTGCGGCCTAACAGTACAATAGATTGAAAGAACTCGCTCAAACGATGAAAAAGACTGGTTACGATGCGTATCCTATTATTTCCAAGGCCACCATTTTGAAGCCACGACTTGGTTTAAAAGGTTTGCACCAAAAGTGCATCATTAACAAAGTCCTCGCTTTGGCGCATATTTGTGACATTGAGCAACATAAAGCATCCCATCCCATTGCTCTTTGATACGTTGGTGGTCTTCCGCTTTTTTACGGTTTGAAAATACAACAGACATTCTGTATCGTGCCCATCACACTGAGTGAGCATTTGTTAGATGGAATGGAGAACAAGTTTGCGACCAAGGTTCACAAATTCCCGATTTGCTTTTTATGGTGCTTCACAAACTAATACCTATTTCCAAGGCCACCATTTTGAAGCCACGACTTGGTTTAAAAGGTTTGCACCAAAAGTGCATCATTAACAAAGTCCTCGCTTTGGCGCATATTTGTGNCATTGAGCAACATAAAGCATCCCATCCCATTGCTCTTTGATACGTTGGTGGTCTTCCGCTTTTTTACGGTTTGAAAATACACGAGACATTCTGTATCGTGCCCATCACACTGAGTGAGCATTTGTTAGATGGAATGGAGAACAAGTTTGCGACCAAGGTTNACAAATTCCCGATTTGNTTTTTATGGTGCTTCACAAACTAATACCTGCCCACTTGTGTTACAAAAATAATTCCTTTCGAACTCGCTTNGTATCTCTCGTATGTTGCTTCACAAACTAATACCTGCCCACTTGTGTTACAAAAATAATTCCTTTCGAACTCGCTTCGTATCTCTCGTATGTTACGAGTCTGTGGCCGCTGCCACCGCTTTCTCTGCGCCGCGGACCACCGGACATTTGCGAATACAATATTGCAACGGTGTCGAGTTTCGGGCAACACTGCCTCATCGAAGTTTATCCTGTCCTTTCATTAATGCCAAGCACGAGGCTAGAACAGTAGCAAGTAACAAACGTACTCATTTCAAAGCCTTGTGTGTCTTAATGGGATTCCAAACCGGCGTCAAGCGAAGTTTCTGGCTTCACGCTATCATGTACGTATACAGTAATATCATGTAAGTATGCAGTAATATTGTGCATATCAAATACGCTGAGAAAACTGATGATTAGGGCTTAGGGATTCGTATTTAGGTAAGTGTGTCGGGTTAGGGTGAGAAAAAAAATAATTGAGGTCTAAGACAAGTCCAAAAATTTTCAGTGGTTAAAATTATTCTCGTAATATAGCTTCTTGTGGGTACCTGACGTCTAACCAAAAAGTTTTAATTTACACAACCAGTTCCGTAGCAGCCCAAGTCTGGTCCCCCCCAAAATGGTTACAGGGGCCCCTGTAATGGTGATTTATAAAAAAAAAAGTTTTCGACGTTATGCTACATCTCGAGGCCGAATGGCCTTCAAAATAAATATCTTAATTGCGGACACGATTTTGGCAGAACCAGGCGCGTAGCCAGGTTTCAAGCTAAGGGGGGAAAAATACATTTTCAGGGGGGAAAGATTTTAGTTTTATCATATGTTTAAAAAAAATTTTCTGAGCACAACAAAATTTGGTGGGACGCAAAAATGATTTGGGGGCAACTGTCCCCGAATGCTTCCCGGTGTCTGCTGGCCTGTGCGGAACCATCGCCAGAAAGTCTTCCATAGGGGCGTTCGTGTTTGTGCAGAGGGTTAGACATTCTGAAAATTTATATTTAATTCACAAGCAATGTGCAGGTGCTCTGCTTTACAAGGACTCCCAACAGCAACTGCCTTGTGCCGATTTCGTGGCTCAAGTTTCTATTGGAAACTAGGCTGTAATACGAGTCTTTAGAGCCCTTGATCGACTTCCTAACGTTTCTGGTTCAAAAGTTATGGCCCAGAAACAACAGATTAGTTTGTCGCCACGAAATGGATTCGTTGCGTCGGCGCCCAGGGCCCGATAAGTCATCCAAAAAAACGCAAAACCTACCCCAATTGTGACGTCACCCACAAAAAAAAATCCAAAGCTTCTCAATTTTTTAAAATCTTAACTACAGGACTTTCCGAGTCTTCGAAGGATTTCCATAGCTCTCTAGCTCAATCGGCTGGCGAGTTATGGCGTTGCAAACTTGAGTAAATTTCAGCAAGAAAAGTAGCACACAAAGGGTTCGAAGACCTATCTGTTCTTGACGCGACTTTGTCAATAACCAACATAAAAACAGAACAAAATGGCGACTTTGTCAATAACCAACATAAAAACAGAACAAAATGCGTGCAAATTTGATTTTTTCGGCAAGAACACTGCCACAGATTGATTTAATGCTAATGATCAGCAGAAACATTCGAAAAATATGGGCAGAATGTTTCAATAAAATATTAGCTTGTCAAGCTGCAACAAACCTGCGTAAACACGAAGTGTCCGCTTTATTTTGAAATTCCACTCATAACGATCTGTTTGCTCATTCTTCTGTTGCATGCGCAGTTGACCCTGCTCTAAAGCACGTACCTGGATGCCAGATGACAGTCGCTGTCTGTCGCCACGCGGCGCTCGCCCCAGCCATCCATTTGATGCCCGAGAACGTCCTGTTTTCCGCCGACGACAGAGTGCCCGGCCTCAGCGAAAGTTTCTCCAAGACTTCGCAAGGTAGTGACTTTGATCGATCGAGTGTTATTTTGAGTTGTTCAGCAGTTGAATAAGTTTCCTCGCACATTTCGTTGCTTGCGATTGACGTTTTCGATTTTGAAAGGGGCGTGTTGCTTATAATTGCAATTAAATTATTAGGAAATGTAATCGAACCCTGTTTTTACCAACTTGTTAGTAACGCAGCGGGATTTAGGTGTTTTGGAAAAACTCAAGATCGTTTTTAGGAAATGGCAGCGCCTCGCTGAATGATATTTGAAACTTTTTGGTGTCACGACACTACTTATCCCATTGCTTATTTCCGTAATGAACAGCAATAAATCTAACTGCAATCAACTGAATATGGACATGAACAAAATCAGCAGTTGCAAAATATCCTCTCGACTGTAGTTGTTGGTATGGCTAAAACACATTGGTTTGAAGCAACTGGTGCCTGTGGCCGCCTCTGATTAGTGCTTCTAAGTAGTGACGGAGACAAATCCAGAAAAATTCGTACTTGTGTTGAAGTTTTGTACTACTTTTTCACCCGCTTTATATTGCACAGATAAATCAAGCCCAGAGTGTGTTTAGAAAAAAAACAATTCAAACGCCGTTGTTGTGACGATGCCCGCGTAATCTAGAAGCTTTTCATGTCTGTGTTCTGTCGAGTGCTGTTGAGCAGAGAGCTCGAGGTAGTCCTGTTAGTGGGCATGCGATAGTGCGTTCATGGCTTAACTTAGTTTCGCGAAAAGGTCGCAGGTCCAAAACTCGTACGCAGGGGACACTCAACAATGAAAACGCAGTTTATCTTTGCGTTCAACAATTCACCGAGACGGCGGTACGTCTGCTGGCGATTTGTTATTGCGTGACGTTGTTGGCAGATACGTCGCTACTGGCGTCATCCACAAGCCAAGTCCCGTTGAAAAGAAATTCAAGACCCTCGCATTTCTACACGGCAATATATAAGGCAACTGTTGTAGAGATAAAACGCTTCGATAAACTGTTATGTGATTCTTTAGCTTCCCTCTCCTCGCCCAACGTGTAAGCACATCCAGTGCCGTATCAGCTCAACTCTGGTCCCCCCAAAATTCCCCCCCTAATGGTGATTTATAAAAAAATATTTCGACGTTATGCTATATCTCGGGGCCAAATGGCCTTCAAACCAAAATGTCCTCATTGCACACAGAATTTTGGCAGAACCAGGCCCGCAGCCAGGTTTTACGGTTTGGGGGGAAAAATACACTTTTAGGGGGGAGAGATTTTTATTTTTAGCATGTGTTCAAAAACAAATTTTTCTGAGCACAACAAAATGTGGGGAACAAAAAATATAACTTCCCCCGAATACCCCCCGTGTCTGCGAGCCAGGGCAGAACCGTTGCCAGAAAGTCTTCCATTGGGGGCGTTCATGTTTGTGCAGGGGGCTAGACATTCTGAAAATACATTTTTAATTCGCAACATGAACAGCATTTTCCGATTGTGCAAATTAATTATGAATATTTTGCCGCAAATACCCATAATCGGCTCGTAGTTTCCAACTCATATTTTTGAACGAGCTTAGCAAAAGGAATTAGGTCGTAAATCATTGTCATTTAATTGACGGCGATTATTTAGAGATGCGTAATGAAATGCAGATGTAAAAAAATTGCAAGAAATCAGAATCAATCCTGTCGTTCAGTTATCAAAAAAATTTTTACCAAAGAGCAAACATGACCCCGGTCAAAGCATGTGTGCCTCCATGAACGTTTGTTTCATTAGCGCAAATTGATAAACTTTGCCATGAGCTTAAGTGAAATATGCTTATAACGCATGCGCATTAAGGCGAGGCCACACGTACCCGAAGTACACCGACGTCATCAGTACAAGTTAGTTTGTTTTATTGTCTGACAGCTTTTCGTCCTGAGCGGACCGCTGCCTTCAGAGCTGTGCTGACAGCTACTGATCAGGACGGCTACAACGCGAAAAGAGCTTTTTATAGGCTTTACTGGCCGAAAATATGCATGCATAATCCTTGCTGATGTCTGGACTGTTAATCTCCTGGTGCATGGAACATGTTTAGATTAATAACATTACATATCAAATCGCCTATAAATGTTAACAAATATAGACTAAGGCCTACGTGGACGCAACGGCTACCATCCATAATCCACTAACTCCACTAGGCTGCTCTGTTTTGGGTCAACCCCAAAATAGACTCTTCTAACTACACAATTAACTCCATCTGGCTGTCTAAACAGCAGGCTGCGCAAATGTGTAACTTTCGTCGTAAGAACCAAAGCTATCTTGACAAATGAAGAGAATAATACCTGGGCTAGACATAGTAGCCTACATTTTTTACAACAGTCACTAGCCTACACAAAACACGTTGATCAAGTGGAAGTCTGACTTCTGCTCGTATAAAACTAGGCATGTAGGCAGCGCCAGATAAATGAACGCGAAGCCCATCAGGGCAAAGTCGTGGCCGTGAGGCCCCCGAAACATTCAGCGCAACTGTGCAGTTCGCTCATGTCCGATCCTTTGCCTGCAGAGGCAGGTTGCGAAACTTGCTAGCGGATTGTTGCACTCTTGGTCTTTATTGCGTAACAATAACACGGCAATAAATCTTCAAA
>JGI24158J21664_10009186_pt1 | contig 13191 bp, 6 predicted proteins | sample Ectturendosymbi3_FD_21664 | JGI IMG/M metagenome (IMG submission 21664) | reverse complement strand
TCATCTTCTATTTTACATCCCGTTGTGACAAAATAATTTGTCACTTTACTTGATGAGGAAGCTCCACTTACTGCTTTGCAATGTTTGTCAGAAATGAGATGTGATTTTAAATCCGCGATACCTTATGTGAAACCGAGATGCATGTTCCTGGTTTACATACTAAGCATTCTGCTTCCCATTCATTTCTACCTTTCCGGAAACATGTCTGCATTGCCGTCATCTCGTCAGTAAATTTACATTTTCGCTTAGCCATTTTTAATAGTAAAAAATTACAAAGTTTAATCTTTAGCACTAAATAATTCTTACTGTGAAAACATTGCGGTTAGATTTCATAAAAGGCATTATTCCAAAATCCCGGACATTGAAGCACTTTTAAACATTTCTCCCTGACGCATATTTGGCTGCTAGAATCTCGGACATGTCCGGGAAAAACCTGACATATGGCAACCCTAACCTACGGGTACAAAACATAAATGTTTAATTGATCTCAATATTACCACTTAANAAAATATCTGTAAAGTTGTCTTAGTGTCACGTTTTTCTTACCTACAGTATATCAGCATCTACTTTGCCTAAACCAGTGGTTCNCAAAGTGGGTAGAATTGCCCCCTTGGGGTGATTTTTACAGGCAAGGAGGTGAAAAGAACAAATGGGGCGAAAATACTCAACCACTAGTCGATCATTGAGTTGAATTCAGTAACCTACTTGCCAATTTTAATTTACTATGAAAATTGTTGGAGGTTGTTGCTAAAGCAATTAATCCGTTAGATTTTTATATACTCTGGAACGTTTGTGTGACCAGCTGCAGTGTAGATTATTTCCAAAAGAATTCTGAATGTAATATTAGTGTCATAATACAATTGGCTCAGTTCAGCTGTTTAATTGCTTGGTTCTGCTATTTAATACTTTAAATAAAATTGTTTAAACTCACTCCCTTGTGTTTGCCCATCAGGCTTGGGGGCGAAAACAACATATCAAGTATGAAAAGGGGGCTGTGGAAAAAAATGTTTGAGAAACACTGGCCTTAACCAACTGTTATACACACTTCTGAATTGATGGTGTTATCAATGCATTGTGCGAGCTTTTTGTATTTTATATATAGCTTTTTTTGTATTTTATAAATACATTTTATGCCTGGTTCAGTGTTGGGATAACCTCACAAATCTGTGTGCTTACTTGTTATGTTTGTTGCTTTAATTATTTGTCTTGAAATAATGATATGGCAGCAAAACAATGGGATATTCCAAATGTAGGAGAAATTTCATATATATTGCAGATTTGCACAAGGTTGGATTTAGTTGTTTTGATAAATGTCAAGAGCATTTATTTGTGCGTGGCTAAGAATGGGTATATGTATAAAAACAATTCTTTTGCAGATGGTGGCATCAGCAAGCAGGTCGTGATCTGAGTAGGATTTGATAATGCTGTGAATGCAACAAAGTTTTTATAAGTTATAATTGTATGTTTAACTGGCTCGTTGAAAAACTGTGGCAGATGATCTTGTTTAAGTAGCCATGCCTTCTCGATTAGCACGTCGTAAAGATTACAGTCTTGTGGATGATACTTATGACACTCGCCTTCCTCTTCACAATGAAGAAGCATTCCAGCATGGAATACATTTTAAGTCAAAGGTAAAGAAAAATATTGTGAAAACCAACTGAAATATTGTGAAAACCAATTGAAGTTTAGCAAATATGTTGTGATGGCATGATATACTGAACTGTGGTGGTTTATTGCTGTTGTAATCTTGTGAAATTAAGATTCTATGATTATTTGGCAAGTTGTTGTTCTACAATCTGACAATGCCTTATTTCCATAGCAGTAACCTGTCAGTTGTTGTGTTGTTGAAATGTTATACTGGTTAAGACCCCAATCACTGTTTGAATGGTCTAATTGGTTGTTAAGAAAATGCTCACAGCAAGAGCTTCAAGACTAACACAGTCTACAATTAAAAGCACTAGGTTATCTGTATGCTTTCGAGGAACTAGCTGACTGGGCTATGCTTTCATCTTTTCGTGATGATTCAAACTTACACATATCTATATTCAAGTATGTACTCTCCACGATGGGTGCATGCAAGGAATCAATCTGCAAATTTTTATACCCCGGCGTCATGGGCGTATGCAAGGAATCAATCTGTAAATTTTATATGTACTTTAAAACAGTCTAGTAACATTCCTCTCAGCCTAAATTTTTCCTTGTATAAAGCAATTGTTTCCGGTTCTATTGTGTTTTGTACTGATACGGAATGAATTCTCAGCCTTTGTCCAGAACTAAAATTAACGATTTTGGTTACCAATGTGTGTATCCTGACATTACCCAGAGTAATGTGAGATTTTGTAATGGCTTGTTATGAGCTTTTGTAATGGCTTGTTATGAGGGCTACTTTTCTGACTGTAAAAACTTTACACAGCAACTAATCCCAGCTCAGTTTTTTAATCTTGCCAAATGGAAAGCAATTTCATGTGTGAAAAGCAAGGACCATTTTAAGTTTTTCATATTTTATGGTGTTATGACACCTTTGCTGCCGGGTGGATTTACCTGCAAATCCCATATTTTTGCACCACTTTCACAACTCTGTAACTCGCCAGTCAATTGTTCTGGAGAGGTGTTCAAACCCTCTAAAGACTTGGCAAGTCTTCTAGTTTGCAATGAAAAAAAGTTTTGTGTTTTGGGTTTTTCATGGGTAATGTCATAAGTGGGATAGGTTTAGGCCTTTTTTGGCCAAGGTCACTGGGCCTTGGGTTCCACCCACAAGAGGGAGTTATTTGACTGGAATTTTATTGGAAACTAGACTAAAATCCGAGTCTTTTGAGCCTTTGATTAGCTTTACAGCATTTGTGGTTAAAAAGTTATGTTCACAAAAACTAAATTTAGATAAAAATTTATCCAGAAAGATGTTTACCCAAATATCGGTTATTTTACCATAACTTTTGAACCAGAAAAGCTAGAAAGTCAATCAAAGACTCAAAACAGTTGGATTTTAGCCTAGTTTCCAATAAAAACTTGAATCAAACAGTTCCCTCTGCAATTGGGGCTTAGGGCTCGATGACCTCAGCCGGAAAGGCCTAAATCTGCCTCACTTATGATGTCACCCACAAAATCTTAAAACCCAAACTTGACCAAAATTTTCTTTTGCATTGTAAACTATGAAACTTGGCGAGTCTTCTTGAGGGTTTGAACAGCTCTCTAACACAATGGACTGGCAAGTTACGGAGCTGCAAATTGGTGCAAAAATAGCGACTCACTGCATGATTTCAAAGTGCGATATACTCATATACTGGCAGCAGATGTGTCAATTAAATTGCTTTAATGTTGTGGCTTATCTTCTCTGGTGATTATAGAGCACTTGGTAATCATCAGATTCGTATTGTAGTTGGCATGTTACTGAGTTTCACATGTACTTGTTGATTACAGACAAAATTGGCTAATTGCATATCTGTTAAAAGCAGCAGTCATTTTATTGCATACAAATCATAAATCCTGAACCAAATCCTACCTAACATTAAGTCAGAACATCAGCTAATTGCATACCGCAATAGAATAAAACAGATTATCACAAAAAAGAGTTATTTAACCCAATTGGTACCTTTATTTGTTTAATTGCATATTTTCTTAAGCAAAATGTTTGCAAAGCAAAGGAAGTTCATCATTGGAAACTGTAGTAGACTTGAGAAAAGAAAAACATTGTCAGGCATGACATTGTAGTTTAATCCATTGTGGACCACAGCATGTATCATGCAATCCATCCTTCTAAACACTGGCTTGAAAGAAAAAATAGCATTGCGAGAAACGAAATGATTTAAATAAGGATATGTCAGGAACAATGAGCAGCTTTTTCCTGACACTCTTAATTTGTGATTATTGCACTGGATGAAAAAAGAAAAAAGCTGCTGTTCTGAGGTCAAAGTTAGGTTGTGACACAATAAGCCCTGTGGAGATAAATGTTATTTAAATGCTTATTGCCTTTGTTTATAAAATAAATGCATTAATTTGAAGTCAAGCTGTTTAAGCAATTGCTAGTGATGCATTGAGTTTTTGTAAAGCATCATTTCATGTTTTCAAAGAATTGCAAACAGACATACAAATGGTGTTTTAGACAATTGTAATGCAAATTGCATCCGGTTCAGCTGACACATTGCCAACCAGGGTTGTGGAGTTTTTGGGTGAAGTCGGAGTCGGATTTCTAAGTACACGAGGAGTCAGAGTCAGATTTTGTTATCTGGCTTCAGCTATGGAAGTCCAACTGAATAATTTTATACATTGCATGCCTAAGCTAACTCGTGCCTGTTGAAATGGTACAATTTCTTTTGAAATTTTTATTGAAACAGAGAATTCTTGCTGTGTACCACAATTGCCATTGATTGCTAGTAGCCACAAACTTGTTGATAGCCAAACGTTATTCATGTTATGCTAAGGAGTCGGAAATTTTGGAGAGGTTGGAGTCATGGAGTCAGACATTCTACCTCCGACTCTGCAACCCTGTCCCCAACTACAATGTCTGTTCACATTAAACCTTTTTTCTAGAAAAAAACTGATCAAATGCGGATATTCCACAAATGTCTGAAACATTGCATATGCAATTAGCCAATTTCATCTGAACTACTAATAGGGAATGACTGAATACATTTGGTGCACTTAACCATAAAATGAGACCCAACCCACTTAAACACGTTTATTAATCACTGTCAACAACAACCAATTCCACAATGTTAAAAATAAATTTTTATTTTAGCTGCATTTTTGTGATCTTCAACATTTTTTCAATTTCATCAGTTTCAAACATGCTTGCAAAAACATTTTTTGTGATATGAAAGAGATCAGCTTCACAGAATCAAAGCACAAATCACCTGCAGTAGTTCAGTAACCACATATTGCACTGAGACCTAGTGAAAAAGAGAAAGAAATCTTAAAATGTTTTTTGCAGTTGCTTAGCAGCCAGATCACAAATTGGCTTCTTAGCTGTTCATCTTCAACTCTGCTGCAAGTCTTGCTCTGTGCTGATTTTTATAGCTGTATGACGTTTATACCTCTTCATCCACAATATCAGTTCCATAATGGTTAACAGTCTCCAAGTTTGTTTCTTTGTCTGAGGTAGTTATGCCTAACATCCCCCTATTTTGAAATGGGTGTCAACATTTCAGTTCCTTTTAATGTGAGTAACTTCAACAGTTCATGTCAGTTAACCTATTAAAAACATAGTTCTTTTATAAATTTGCACAACACAAAAGTTGAAGTTATACCATCTCTCTTTAAAAAATTAAACCACAAAGTTAGTTAATGAGTTGAGAGTATATTTGGTGATAATTAGGAACTTACAACATGGAAAAGAACATATTTACCAGGGCACCAAAAAAATGGAAGGTTATTGAGTTGTTGCCGCTTGACTGGTGGATAATGTTTATTATACGCCAGGGTCACATCAAAGTGTTGCATATATGTGAGAAAAAGCTGCCAGATGATCAACACAGTTGCGTGGGAAGTTCTGGGTGGCAACCAGTGTCTCTCAGTGGATCAGGTGCTCAGTTTCGCAAAGATTTGGGCTTGACAGAAAAAGTATAAATCCAACTAAAATGAAACTTTGCCCAGGTTGTCATAACCCTTTCACATGTAGCAAGCTCTACAATTGTTTGGAGTGGTTGCAGAATGAGGATGAGCCAGCTGGGTAAGTCCTCGAATGCAGCCAATATATTATTGGAATAAAGTATCTGGAGAGCTCCTGGGGTTGGGTATTCTGAAAATTCCACGTTTGAACTTTATCTGCCACCAGAAGTAATCTGCAAAGTCTGATGCACTGCTCTTGCAAAACAATAGAACACCAGCAGCAACACAAGAAAACAAATCATACAACCACAAATACACACACAAAATTTAAAAAATTCAAGGTTAGAAGTGAACGGGAATGTATACAATAAGAAAAAATAACAAACTAAGTTAGCTATTAAAGGAAAAGGACTGAGGGGGTAAGTATGTAGTGCGATGCATCAACACCATTTATTCCAACTATGTAGCAATTAGGATATCTCTGTAATATTTTATGAATGTAAATGAGGAACGCTCATATGTATCGAGGGATCACTATTGTTCCAGATTTTAGAGCCAAGATGTTTTAAAGCTCAGTATGTTTGTGTGCATTGAGCTAATTAATGTGATGAATGTGACACTTAAAAATGAATTAAGTTTAAGAGATGCTATTTGCAGAATGGCTCAAAAGGATAAATTAAATAGTAGTCATGTTCAATCAACACCAGAATAGCAGAGACGAATGACTCCTTAATTCGTTACTGCACCAAGTTCCATTGAAATACAGTATATATAAATTTTCAAATTGATGTATCATATACACTATATACATGATGTAAATAAAACACCAGTTTTTTTTATGTTGAACAGTGTGTCTACAACAATCCAGAGTGATGGTTTCAGTTATACACATTTTTGCCCATGGAACTTGTATCACATCTTTAGCTTGTAAAGAATCACTGCAGAACAAAGATACAGGCTGTGAGTCAGGGTTAGTCACTCAGGCCAAATGCCAGTTGGAATTAATTTATATCAGTGGTCCCCAACCCTTTTGTGACCTCTAACTGGTCAACGCTTGGCAATTTTACTGCAGCTCGGGAGTATTTCACTGTTGTGTCACTGTTGCACATGTGTAATAAACAGAAAAAACATGTCTGATCCTCTACAGCTCCACTCCTGTCTCCAACACTTTACTCCAACACTGTCGCTCTATGTATGCAACAATGCTTCCATTGGAAGAAGCGACCAACCACATAACCAGAAAGCGAGTGGTGTCACCACCAGTTTACATTTTGTAATTTCACAACCTGGTACCAACTGACCTGTGGCCAAGGGATTGGAGACCACTGGACACTGATTTACATCACCATCCTAACGAAGTACAAATGTGATGTATACCAGTCATATTGGCATTTTCACATTGCTTATTTCATTTGCACACTACAGTAAATTACTCTTCACAAGATTAAGATGGTGTTTCAATGAGTATGTATGATCCCTTGGCTTAATACATTGCACTTATTTAGGTGATGTGAATAACAAAGACTGTTACACCAAAATTTGCAGTGTACATCAACATTTGTAAAAATAATAAATTCCTTTCATTGCTGTGGTATGCCTATGCAAACAATGTCATCTTTTTTTATTTATCGGTTTCATGTACAATCATAAGCATTTGGTATCAAGATCTCAAAAATGTTTAGTATCATGATTGAAAGAAAGTTATTATTATAGTAAGTGATATCATACCATTGTCTATTACTGTTGTACATCTTCTTTTTCTACCTTTTTTTAAAGATGTAATTAATGTTTCAAACAAATAAAAATAGTTGTGTAGTTTATGCACTATATATTTCCAATGTGTTTTGAATAACAAATGCTGTGGTTATGTTTATTAGATTTCTGGTATCACAACTCACGAAAAAGTGATTTATACATCTGCATTAAGCCACTGCTGTATATAATTGTAGAATTATATAATTGTAGAATTCGGCNGTTGTTGTTGATTTCATNTGTTCCATACTCCGTTGTTTTTCTTTTAGGTTACTTTCGAATAATGTTTTTGTTTGTTTACATTGTTTTTTCATTTGTTCAGTTTATTGGTTCATTGGATGTACCAAGACCAACAGGAAGAATGGAGATTGTAGTAGCTATGAGAAGAATAAGAGTAAGTTTATTGATTAAAATTCACCTGTCTTGTTAACCTTTGCGTAACTGCAGTTGTGACCAAAATCTGTTTGTTGAATGCATTTCATTTTGTTTTGCATTCATTCATTTTCATACTCGCATTTCTTTTGCGGAGGATCGTGGGGCTGCAGCCCCAGGATTCGAAATACCTCACAGTCAACAGCAGTTTCAGATATTTCTTCTGGCTTCACGTCAAGACAGGTCAAACAAGGTCGGAGATGTAGTCTATAAAGAAATTCATGTCGCTGCACAAGCTTGTGAGCTTTTCCTTATAACATTTTTGTAAATTTGTCATGCTCCAAGTCAAACTGTCATTGAAGTAGGTGGGAGAACTGGAGAAAGACTGTAAGTGCAAGCCCACCCTTGTGGAAAGAACAAAGTTGTAAATTAAGTAGCAGTACACTAAGTGTAAACATAAGAAAGTGTTTACCTGATTTTTTCACCAAACAATTTTGAAAGGTGATGCGTGGAAAGAAAGTTTCGTTCTGCTATTGATGTTGTTGTCTATCCAATTTTCTTCTATAAGATGCCACTCCTAATGCTTTCATACAATTTATCAATGAAATGGTACATAGCAAAAAAACTCATCTAAGTGGTGCGCTGTGGTANTACGAAGTGCTTTCATAGCAGAAAATGACTTGCATTGTACATGCGTAATTGATAAATCTGTGTAATTGCGCCAATAGTAAATTTCAGAATGAACTGTTAAGTGTTTTCTATCTGTTAACAAATAAACAACTGTTCAGTGCGTTCAATTGTCACTTTTTCATTTAGTGATGCATATCCATTTAGCGATGTATGAATTACTTGTATATATGTCATAAACGGACTTGGAAACCAAAGTTAGAAATCCATCTCAAACGTAGCTGCTCTTCAAAACAAATACGAAAGTGAAAGTTTTTAGAAATGATGAGAACACACCGTAGTGATAGACATATTGCACTGCGCGGATGAACAGAGTTTGTCATGAGCAAAACCAGCTTAGTTTGAAGTTATGTCCGCTGTGGATGAAGCGTCTAATTTACTATAGGATGTCTTCCTACAAGGATGTCAGTTAGTCTTGTTAAGCACAACATCGAAAAGGCGAAAAGGATTTTTTGGAGTCTTTAGTTTAGCCAAGATTGGGTGCTTGGGATTACTTGCCGGTCCAAGTTATTCCTTTTCTAGCCTACTGTTCTGTTACACTTTGTCATGAATAAGTCAGATGAACACAGTACAGCTATATCCACAGACGCCAAAACACTTGAAATGACTGAAAATCACAATAAGCACATTTTACAACTTACGGCTAGCTGTGCCTAGTTTTACTAGCCATTAATTTCTACGTAGATTGTTTTGCAACAATCATATTTCCAGTTTTTTCGCAACAGAACACCTTTCAGTAGGACTACGTTGTTTTATTCAAGGTACTAACTAAAGCTTATAAAACACATGATAATGGACTGCCATATTTTTTGCTTGCGAAACAATGGTTTGGCAATGCTTTACCGCAGGCCATGAAGACTTGTTTCAAGGCAATTTTCCTAATAATAACACAAGGAGGGATTTGCGACAGTTCACGACGAAAATTAACTGCGCCAAACTTGATGACAACTTGCAATTCACTATCGCCGTGAAAGTCGATGCGATGATTTAGTATGTTAGCAATGTTATGATTGTTGGGCCAATTTTACCAACTTCCAAGAAGCTGAAGTTTTCCCCTTGAAAAAATGGTGTTTCACCGATAGGGTATTTTCCGATAGCTATATCAGTGTTGGTTGCTTTCGACCACTATCAGTATAATAAACTAATTAATGTATACTATATTTGTTGAAGCTATTACAACTGATATTGACATGATTTTGCAAGTTTAGTAGCAAATCTGAAATAATAATTGGTTTGTTGCGACTTCCGACGTTTACTGTTTTGCCCATTACTAGAAGATTGCACATTAAGTAGGCTAGGTGTGGGAAGGCAAGAAACGTGGTCTTGCAGTACAGTACTTAATTAGTTAGGTAAATGCTCTGTCCATTATGCATATAGTGTTTTACCTTTATGATGTTTCCAGGTTTGGCTCTACTGTAGCTTTTAATGAACTTACCAAATATATCATGGCTAAGGTTAAATAACCAAATTCTTTAAAAGTTTGAAGCATGCAGAATGAATTTGCTTCTGAATTAACATCAACACCACAGGGTGAATTATTTTGCAGTTTCAAACGCAGGAAGTTGATAAGCCGAAATAAAGTTAAAATTTGCAAATTTTAAAGTCAAAATTTCAAGTTTTTAGGTCAAAAAATTGGTTTTCCTATAATCTTTGTGAGAACCGCAATGCCTAACACCCAACCAGTCACAATCTCATGGATATTTGGTGCAGTGAAGCGTTTCACAGAACCATGTTACAGTGGTTTGACTGATGGGTGACCAGTCCGATATGTGTTTTATAACCTTTGTTACGAACTATGCAGTCGAACGTGCATCAAATGCTTTGATTCCAAAGTAACAAATATTGATTTTTTGGAATCAATTAAACATTTAAGTATGTTTTAACCTGCAGAAATCTCCCCCCAAATCTCATAAATCACAAAATCGTCCCCACAACGCATGAAATCGCCCCATAGGGGGCGATTTCGCCCACGTTGAAAACCACTGCTCTACACATTATGTCAACAATATGACGTATAATGGCAGCAGAGGCTGACAGTGATGTGCAGCATTCACGCACGCTCACTGAACAATGACGTGAGCTGAGAATGTGCGTTAACTGCAAGTGGAATACAATGGAGCTGGTCGTTTGAGCCGTGGCGACTATCAACGTTTCAAGCACCTTTGAATGGTTGCTTATAACGAAACCTAGAGATAGACGTATGCACCAGCATATTAATGCCGCACGAATGCGCTGAAATCGGATTGCAATTTTGAACGAATTTGGTCAAAGTGTCCGGTTAGATCTGCCACATTTAAAGGCAACGATGGTGCTTATATTTTTGTGTGAATCTATACCTGCTGTACATCCTTTNGTTCCTTTGCACAAAAGCTTTTTGTNTTAGTAAATCCAGTTAGCATATGTTTTTTGTGATCATTTAATAACTGCCACGGACCGTGCTGATCCATATACCTGTATCTCGTGCTTAGCGTGCCTATAAAACTAAACATTATATGGTGGTACTGACAGTGTCAGACCAGGTGCGCCGGTTCGGCAGCGACCCTATTTTGTTATCGCCAAACCGAGGGAAAATTACCTACATAGTTTTTATGGATGACAAAAGGTCGTTTTTAGAAAATTGGTTTTGGTGTGAAATCGGACGTCGGTGTGCATCACTGCAGAAAGACACGATTGTGAATGCAGCGGTAGCAATATCAGCACCTGCTATCTGTGTGATAGTGCACGTGGAATCCGCCATGTCCAACTGTTTGTTGCTGAGGAAATTGATGAATAAATGCTCTGTTTAGTGTGAAACCAACACGCAGCGCAACATACGTAAAAATGATGCTGAGTAGTTTGGCTGGTTGAGCTGGTGGCTGTAATGGTCTGTACAACGCCGAAGAGCAACTTAGCTAAAGAATACAGTACTCACCAACTGCGATAATTTTCTTGTTTGCTGATGTGAGCAAAGCGAGAGGTTATACCTTACGCTGCAAAAAATAGCACAAGCCGGCCGACTGCTTTTTTTATGAGTATGGCATGTAATGTAATGATCACATTTGGAAGCTATTTCCAACAGCTCGCTACATCTCGTATCCATTTTCAATCATCAGCAAGGTAATGCTAGCACCTGGTGGTGAATTTTAAAAGGTGTTGCCCGCGCCCAGCACCACACCTTTCGTTTTGCCACTGTTCTGGTATTGATCGGTAAAATTAGTAGGAAAAGAGTGCATTTGCCAATAGTTATCATCGATTGAAGTGCAGCAACTTCGCGTTATTTCAGGTCTAATTTGTCCATCGCAAAATCTTCTCCCATTCGTTTGCATCCTTTTTCCGGAGACGTTTATCAATAATTTATTCATGTATCACCTGTCGCTTTGATTTGCGCGCCAACCAGGTGGTGGTTTTCTTACCTGTCTTCTCGTGGTCGACCTTTTTCTCCTCGACTTGTGACATTGTTTTCTCGGAGTATCTGCTTAGGATATTCGCACTTTTATTACGGAAAAATCAACTACTGATGCAGTCACCCTATTGTTAGCAAAAAATGAATAATTTGCTTGAAAATAATAATTGTAAAGCAGCCTGGCTCAGGGTTGGCAGATACTTCACCAGGGCAATGGCCAGGCGAACTCTCCTAAACGGCCCAAGCTTCGTGTTTAAGGCCAAACGTGGCTTTTATTTATTTTTATAAAGAAATTATTTTCTTTAACACAATTTAGCAAGTTTATATTGCCTCTCAAACCAGACTGCAGATTAGACGTTCGATCGTTTGATTACATATCAATGATCTACACCGTATACGGTATTAACCATTTCCAATCTCTGGGTTTGGGATGTTGAACTGGGCAATTCAAATATCAGGAACGGAAGCGTGCTTGTGAGAGTGCACATGGAAACATTTCGAGTGCTGAAATTCCGGGAATGTTGTGCCACATGCAGATTAAGTCAAAATTCGGCCAAATTTTCAAAAATACTCAACAAGGCCAAACTAATATATTCGGCCAAACCACTTCTGCAAACAGCCAAACTTTAACAATTTGCTAGAAAAAGGCCAAGTTCCCAACCTTGGCCTGGCTTACTTTCCAGCTGATTATGAGTGGAGAAGTACTCTTGTTCAGTCGCCATGAATTAGCTCTAATTTTGTTTCTTTCAACCGATTTGACCCTAGGTTTGACCCAGGTAAGCAAGTTCGTATGAGGCTAAAAAACTTATGTAGGTTATCTCTCCAGACCTTGCGTCGGAATAAATCCACGAACCCTGAACCTTTGTGGATGTAGTGGACACTGCTGCTTTGCCACCGTCTACTGCGTTATGCTACACGGATTGTTTTTGGTTCAAATCAGAGATGTCAGTGATAACGTAATATGCTATCTTGGATTGACACTGGAAAAGTTGGACCAGTGAAGCAATGCACCGAAGCCACCGTGATGTCTACCACGGTGGCCTCGCATCCACTTTGCAAATGCCACACTGCCGCCGATGATGCTTTGATAGCGGGATGTGTCGCGTCTTGCTTTCACATATCAGCTGCGCTGGACCAGCCCCGTCGCCACGAGAAGGCTTTGTTGGGTTCACCCCCCCAAACAAAGCTCCAACCCCCCCAAATTGAAATTTGAAATACTATAAATCAATGGAATTTTTGTCAAATTTTAATGTAAAGCCCCCCTATTGACGACTTTCTGGCGACGGTTCTGCGCTGGACACAAGTGAACCTGGTTGACTTGCGCTGAAGCTCCCCGAATTGATTGTTTCAAGAAAAGGAACATTATGCGTGATTGCAAATTCTCACAGTCTTCTGTGAAAATTTCGCCCATCAGCAAGAGGCTTCAATTTACATGCCCTTGGTTGCGTTTTGGT
>JGI24158J21664_10009184_pt1 | contig 13192 bp, 8 predicted proteins | sample Ectturendosymbi3_FD_21664 | JGI IMG/M metagenome (IMG submission 21664) | reverse complement strand
CGCACAGAGCCGGTTGGGTTGAAGCAAGATATGCATTCATTCCAGGCATCCGGAACGAAGCACATCGTCCACTTATGATATGTTCCGCGGTTTGAGCTTCTCCAGAACCGCATGGACACCAAGGATCCGGCGCCATCTTCCATCGGTGTAGTGATTTCCGGAAGCGTCCGACTCGCGTTCTGAGGTGGTTCAGTTTACACCACGCAGAGCGGCTGAGACCAAGGTCAGGGTCACCTACTTTGGGTGGTGGAAGGGAATGAGGCGGGACCCCTGACTTCTTCCACTCCTCGAGCCAGTGGCGTTGAGTTCACTGTGCGATAGACACATGCCCCGCAAAAGACTCCGTCTATCCAATCGCTGATTGTGCAAACGGCCTTCGCGATTTGAGACGAGGTCTTGTTTTCAGGCGTACCAAGTTGTTATCGCAATGTTACGTCAGGGCGTATTTCAAGGCGAGTCGGAGAAGTGAGATCTAAAAAGTGGGAGCTAATCAGAGTATTGTTTTTTAAATTTCAACTGAATCTTTGGTTAAAATTAGTATTGAAATCTTGTTGTGAAAACCATTTTCATCTATTCTAAATGTTGAACATGTTACAAGAATGTATGAGCAGGTCAAACGAACCTAATGTTGTGCAATTTAAACTGTTTTCGCCCAATTGCTCCTACAAAAAATAGCAGGTGAAAAGTGTGTGGTAAAGTAACATTTGATAAATTTTATTTCGGTTCATATTTTTTTCNAACAAATGATTAACATTCGTGAAATATTTGGTTCTTCTTTTCTGTTTCTTGTTTTAAAAAGCGCTTTAAAATTTGTGTTCAGGGAAACTTTTGTCTATTGCGCGTCCCTGCTTCACAGCAGTCGACGATGTCTCCGCTCTGTGGATCTTGTGAAAATATCGGACAGTTTCGAAAAGAGATCACAACTCACAAAATCTCAATCAGTCAGCAAAGGAAGTTTTGAAAGTGACCAGGGTGGAGTACACTCTACTCTTGCCATGCCACTGTCCCTTCGAGGTAACCAAATTGTTTCAAAGTGGACTCTCTACTCGNTTAGAAAACAAAAGCAAAACATCTCCTCAGTGAAATCCTGTCTTATGTATTAAAGCGAAATATCCAGAATTGTGGCAGTTTTCACGCTTGAGGTTTGCAGCCGGCCAATCGTCCATGCGCAGTTAACTGCTTCACTCATTGCAGCTAGTCACGATAGCTTATGTAACTTTCTCTGCAACCACTCAAACGTGTTAACATCTTGAAAATGGATCGCACAAGCTTGCTTGTTTGTGCACAAGAACAAGCCCCGCAGGCAGTAAAATTTGTATGAAGATAAAATGCATCACAGTCATGCCGACTTTATGGGTTTGGACATGCGGGTGCCTTTTGCAGTTACGACATGCAGAACGGAAAATTGGGAAACAAAATAATGAGCAAGCTCGTCGAAGGGTTTGTTCGAGGTTATTTCAATTTGCGCTGTAAAAGCCTCGAACAGAAGCTCAATCGCGCAAGGGAGGAATCAGTTTGCTGGACTGAAGATGACTGCAGAGGCAACCGCAATATCAGATCGCATTGTGTCTTCGTAAATAGACAAAAATTTTTAAGTAGGTTTATATTGCACATAAATTAAATTTAATCATCGTGCATGGCTCGTCACAGCTCGATAGGAACTTCCGAGAATGATGGCCGCTAAGAATGATTACCGCATCGGTGAACAACAATTTTCATCAAATTGCTTGAGACGACGAAAGCTTTGAAATTACTAGGCTAAATCCAACTAACCCGAACGTTACTGTTAGGTTTGAGGCATGCACTTATACTTGATGGCGCACCATTAAGTACTCGGTGTACTTTATGGGAAACAAAAAGAAAAAAACTGATAATGATCTTTTGTGTACGAATAGTTTATTAAATCAACAAGAAGACATATCAAATAAAGTTTACTTTGGGTAAATCGTTTCAAAAAACGCATGTAGCTTCTAATGTAGCTATAACGCATGTAGCTACGATTTTGTGCATGTTACTGTTTTACTTACGAAAATACAACATAAACCTTTTTTAAGGGAGAAAATACTTATGAGAAAATGAATGCAATAATGAAAATGTCAGAATGTTCTGTAATACAGCAACTTTTTAATGATTGTTGAGTCCAAATTCATTTTCAGATTGTTGATTACTGAACCATAACATGCCAGCAATGAGTCTGACAAAAACAAATCCGAGACGCAAACAGTTGTTTAAAGGAAACACAATGCATTACAACGTCAGCACACTTTGCACAAGTCTACATCTTCTTAAACCAAACAAACAACAAATGTCAACAAATAAAAACAAGTTGGAAGTTACATCGAATAAAAGAAAAACACGCTTCAAAACTTTGTACACAAATAGCACATGAAATTAACAAAAATAATTAATTATGGAGGAGAAGCAAGATACACAAACGATATCAAAGTGATTTTGAGGCAAGATTTTGCGGTAAAGAAAGTACAATGCAAGCTTAGTACATTTCATCGTAAACACGTGCCGGCAATCTATGGAAAGCAAGATAACGAACTAACAAACTACAGTACACTGCAATATGTCAAAAAAGCAAGGAAAAGAATATTGAAGTGTAATGCAAAGAATGAACAAAAGGTATGCATTGACAAAGCTATCTCCTCCAAAGAGGAAAAGGGAAACCCCATTTGACATGTACCACATGATCAACAAAGTCCTTATTTCTTTTGGTATCAGCTGAAGCGCTTTGGACTGTTTGGGTCGTCGCAACGGAAGCAAGGGAAGAACTACTTTGAAAAGGCGTGGTTGTCATTTCGCTGGCTATGGAAGCATCTTCTCCAATTTTGGTGTTTTCAAAACTAAGGGGAAATGATGAGCTGGTAGGTGACGTAACCGACTTTTCCTTTGTTTCGATGGTCTGCGCTGGCGCCTCCTCCACAACAGTTGTATGACTGGTTTCAGCAGCGGCATCTCGCAAAGCAAGCAGGGATTTGAGCAAGGTTCTCGTATCCGTATTCGCCTTGATGACTGGTTCTGAGGTATTTGATCCTTTCTTTTGAAAAAGTGGTGAAGGATGCTGAAATCTTTCCACTGATTTTTTCGTCCACTTGCACCGGCCGCCTGGCCCACTCGGCAAGCATGCTGAAGTCGAGATGGGGAACTCGTAATGCGGAGGACACTGGTATTTGCGAACCTGAAATATTTTTTAGAAAAAGCGATGCAATGACTTGCTTGCCTTTTCAAAAACACACGGGAAACCAAACTTCCGCAGGAGCAGTCTATGTATGCCATTACTGTTAGAGTGCATACTGCAAGAAAATATATTCCGCGATGCGAGTTTCGATCAAAAACAGAAAAAGAACCGAAATGAAACAACTGTAAATCGCAGGAACTTTTTATCTGATCAGCTAATTTACGCAACAACAAGTATTTACAGGCTGATAAGGTGCCATGCGCGCAACTTATTGTGTGGGCGTCACGTTTTTGTAATCAGATAATAGTTGAGATTCTTCGTCGACAACTCAGCTCTGTTTACACAAAAAACAGTTTATCATCTTAATCGACTTTTGCGCTGGCGTAAGCTGTTCCCGGTGGCTGCGAAACGTAGATGGCTGCAACATCGACGAATGTTTCAGTGGTGTATGTGGCAACACACAACAGCGAATCGAGGTCACTGCGCGAAGGTAGTGGAGAGCGCACACACGAATTCCCTTGATGCGAATGACAAGTTGTTACAAACCCGATCTCACGAACGGAATACAATCACGGGTAGGAAACGGCGATTCGTAATGCGAAAAGGTATATCCACTTTAACAGTAACAGGATTTTACGATTTGCGTTGAAAAACCGCTGCCGTTTAAAGCTTATATCTTGCCTTGAACAGTCACTCTGATAAAAACCACCCCTGTTAGACAAAATGTAAGTCTCAACTGAAAAGTGTTTTTAAGCAGATACGTAAACTTACGTAGCTCTTATAATCTAGGGGCTTCTTTATTGAACACGAGCCACAACCTTTGATGTAAGCACGGTTGCGAATGTGAGACTTGATGGCGAGGAGTTGGGTTTCATTGAAGGACCGGGTCAACTTCATAAGATCGCACTTGTTCATGTGCAGTCCTCCACGGTGAGGAAGTCCTGCGTGACGATGAAACGAAAAAATAATCGGCGTGTCTTACACTCATGTGGCAAGTGACGGTGCGGTTCTTTTGTAAATTTATGTGGTTTTCGTCATTTCAGGCTTGGTGTGGACTGAAGCAAACCATTTTCAAGATCTCCAAAAATCGACTGGCGCGAGTGTAAATAAAAACGTAGTTTTCAAATTTGCGTGGTTTGAGCAAAGCGTGAATTCACGCTCTGCCATTCAAATAACCGAGTGCGTCATGAATATCACAGAAAGCAAAATGTCATCACGAGAAGAGATCCTGAAGGAAAACAACTTTTTGTTTTCAAATAAAAATTCGAATAGAATATCTTTTCACTAAAAATTTTGGATTAAGGTAAAGAAACGATACAACTGACATCTTGCAAACGTTTCGATAACAACTGTTATCATCTTCAGTGCATAGCAATAGAACTGCAGTGTTCTATTGCTAAGGTAAAGAAAGACTGCAGTTCTATTGCTAAGGTAAAGAAAGTTCTTCCAGTGGGATACAATTGAAAAAATGGCTTCTAATCAAATCGCATAGCTTAAAAACTTTGTCGGCTGTTTCGGAGGTGCTGACCTGTCCAGCACTGGTTATGTGATTTGAGGCGAGTTTTCTTGAGTTTGCGCAACATTAAACTATAAACGTAAACTCTTTATTATGACATTAAGTCGCAAACAACTTAGGAATGCTCCGAATTCAAGTAGAAATATTTCTTCCATTAATGGATAGAGAGTAGTTATAGGGATCAAGATGGTAAAATTTTGTTTTATGGGTCAGCTGTGAAACAAACTATATACGCTCACCTGATAATAAGTGAAAACAAATTTAACTTAAAGCAGTGCATGTAACTAAAGCTAACAGTTTTTTCTATTCATAAAGTTAGACACTATTTTTGTATTTTGACAAAAATGCTTTTTTCGCGAAAGCGCGACATCAACGCTAGTTAGCGCTTCTTGCTCAGTCTCACTCCAGTAACAGCGAATGTTAAATTAGGAAATGCATTTGTTTATACCAAGCATTTGATCTTGGTAACTTCAACTAGGTGGAAAACCGACTAAAAGCTATTTTTCGTTGTTTTGCGTCCAAAAAATGCGCAAATGCGTGAAACGTTTAAAAAATTACCAGCTACTAGATATTCTCCCGGCTCAAAATTTCGCCTGCACGCAGATACAGTAGACGGAGTGTAGAGATAAACTGATGATCCTTCGTCAAAGTCTTCGTACTTGCCTTTGAATACCTGCGAAGTGGAGATAAATAAAATAACTGTTCACGAGATCACGTCCACTGATCTGAGTAGTCTCATAATATTGAAATTTGGGCCTAAGTTTGAAAAAACAAAGTTTGACGTTTGTTAAGAATGATTAACAATGGAACACAGGATAAAACTACCACTTATTTTGAAGTAAAAGACAACCACAGAATACACAGTAAAAACACTGCTCCAGCCACTCGGAAAAATGCGTTTTTTTATTAAAAAAAATTGTTATTTCATGTCTCAGACGTAGGCGTTTTTCTCCTGTTTTTTAATCGTTGTTTTGAAGCCCTGCATTTACGTACTATTTTGGAAAGGCTTTCCTGTTACGAATTGCACTAAAAGCACGCTTTTTTAAATCACATAGAGCAAAAATATGATAAAAACATTTGGCGTCACGATGTACTAAAGACAACTTTTCACCTTCAAGATCGTTGCGGAACCTGCTATGATCCTTCCTGGATCATTGTGGTCTGTCTGCGTTTGTAAATCAAGAGCAGTAATCCTTATTGTTCCAACTGGAAACAAAATAAGTGATTGTTAATTTGTCTGAAGCAGATAAATCAGACGAAAGTTGCGAACAAATAGGAAAACTGAAAAAACGTTTGCGTAGCTGCACTAATTACATATAAAGACCAGTCACAGCAGCTCACGTAAAATGCTAAGTTTTACGGAATGCTCAAAGTTTTTACAGTTTTATTGCTAACAGCAAGGAAACCTCTTAATTGGAACACAGGAAATTTGAGCAACTTACATGTAAACATAACGACATTTAGATGTCATTTCTGTCGGTAAAGGACCTTACAATGAGAATCAACGATCAAGGGATTCTTCTAAATCAGGGGTATGCAACCTGTGGCCCGGAAGCTGATGTTTTGTAACCCGTGGTAAGGTCCAGATTTTAAATAGAGTGCCAATCTTCCGTATGCAGCCAGCGAGTTGTCTGACCCGCAGAGCTTGACCCATGCAGCTGTGGCCCATGGAGCAATCTAGTTATATGCATTTGGCCCGGCAGTGCCGCATGGTTGCACACCCCTGTTCTAAAACATTCGTTAAATCACTTTGATCAGAATCTCAATGATACACGTCAGATACTCGACATAATATGTTTGCCTTCCCAGCATATTCGTACAATTTACACTTCCTTGCAACTGCTCCCCGGGTAGTAAACTCACCGAATTTCGATCGACATATCAAGTCCTGTGGATGATCGAATGGACAAATGCAAGTAGCGATCACTTTCATGGGATAACAGTGAATCAAAGCAATAAGGAAAAAGAAAACCTTCCACATCTTCAGAAGATAAGCAGTTTTTTTGCAAAACGAGTTCGATAATCTACGCAGTAGAATATGGTTATCAAGCATGTTGTTACTCCCTTATACGAACAACAGAACAGCAAATCAAATCTGTTTGGGCAATATGTGCTGTGCAATTCGCAGGCAGTCCTCCACTATTTTCGAGATGACACTATAAAATTGGTATAGACAAACTGTCAAAAAATAGGAATACGTACTCGATAAATCCTACTTTGCATGTTGTTGACAACATCTAAGAAAGATAAAACTGCATAACAGATAACCTACAATCTGAAGCACCTATCTCCATCTCTGTTAATTTGTTAAAAGTTCTATGGCACTACAAACTTCAGGATTGAATTGGAATTTCTGAAAGGTAAGCAAGATAAAGTCCATTCCATTCAATCACTTGCAGCAGATTGCTGTTAATTCTGCTGAACCTTATCTCATGCGAAGCTAGTTACCTAAATTCAACTTTGCTGGTATGACGTTAATCAACTTCAACAGCCACAAAAATAATTTTTTTAATCTCTGGTTCTTGTTTTAGATTTGAAAAGTTCTTTTGCACATTTCGAAGCAACAAAGAGAAGCGTATAAAGTTTATGGGCTTTCAGCTGTGCGCTTTTTTAAATTCTCTGAAACTTTTTCGTACATCAAATTATCTGCGATCAATTAAATTGTTCTTAATACTGTATTGGACTATCAATTAGATCTCATAATTCGTTTCGCCGCAGACAATACGGCATCGGTTTCTACATATCCTGGGATGCTTGCACACACAGATAGTTCTGCAAACATCTCGTGAGCTCCAAACAAGCCTTTTTTTCCTTTCGGGACGTCATTTCATGTTTGTTACACTGTCAGGAAGAACAAAAGGTTCAATAACGATGCAGGTTGTTTTTCTCGATGAAACCGCATAACGTAATCGCCCACGGCAAGACGCCTTTCCTTTGGCGCAAATTGATCTTTATCATGATATGCTATGATAAATTCTCGAGAAAGTTTTTCCTTTGGCAATTTTCTTTCGATTTGATAAAAAATCTGCCCAAAAATTGACAACTATTTTACAATGTAGTTCACGTAATATCAAAACCCTCTTACTTAGAGAATAAAGGCATGACTTTGCCAGGTTTGTGAGTTTCCTGTGGAAAATAAAAGAGTCGCTCTTTACTTTCAGGGAAGAGTTCGAACAGGGAGAGTCAACACTTACGTTAATCCTATTATCTTTCTGACAGCAAAAACATTAGTAAAGCACTCTGCACGGAAACTTTGTCCTGTATGCTTTACATAAATAAGTTATTTCTGATGAACACACAACTGATTCAACGTGTTGCAGGAAATAAATGCTAATTAAAACATGAGCAGAAATGGCGCCCAACCCAAAATAGCATGAAGAGCTTTTTTATTGGAGGTCACTTTTTATGATGCTTTTTTCGGGGAAGTTTGGGCGAATTCGGGCATAAATCCTTCGCACCCTGAGAATTTGCCTGCTCCTGCAACTATGCCATTAATTGTCGCATTTATATCTCTTGCCGTTTGAGTTCATTCAGCATAGAAACTTACGTTACGCTGGGTTAGCTGAACAAAACTTTTCAGTGCTTTTAAACTGGCAACCAAAAAAAGCATCTGTGGTTGCTGCTTAAGTTTTCGTAAAGTTTCACTGTCTTGAAAAAAAATTCTGTCCACAGGTCGTATTTCATTGACTGCGCAACAGGCTGAAATGTAAGGTGAAGCACGAAGCATACGAAGTTGTGTTTGCACTTTGCAGTCTGTTTGGACATACAATTATGGGAGATTATGCTTACCTCGTTCTGGCTAGAAACGCTGCTTTTATGGTCATAAGTGCTGGAAAAACAGATAAGAACCGTGAATTGTTTATTCAAATTATCTGTGATTGCTACTCGTGAGTCGGGAAAGTTGGGATGCAGAATCTCCTGGATGCGCTTGCTACGCATATCCTCCAGAAAATTACAAGCATGACATTAACGGTTGTAATTTTTCTATGACAACAAATGCGACTGTTAAACACCCATAACACTTAAGCGATATACAAAGAAATAGCGGTTAAGAAATTAACAGGGACAAAATTGTTTTTTTCCTTAGTGTTCCTGTGCGAGCGGTTTTTGCGGTTGCTGAATTTTTAAATAGGTCTCCTTAAACCTGTGGTTCTCGAAAATTGTTGCGCGCATGGTATCACAAATTATTGTTTCCAGCACAGCATTGACGGTCACAGAAAGGTTAGCCTTGATTGCAACACACTTTAGCGATCTTGAATATCGCCCGAGCGTACATTTTGCAGGTATTATATCAACATTTGTCATGAGCATTCGTTTTGATCTTAGTCATTTTTTGTTTTTCATTCTTAAGAACCCTAGACTGGCTATGTTTAGACTCAGTATAGGTGATATTGAGGCCGGAACAAGATAAATTGTCTTTTCAAAAACTTTTACAACTTAATTTACCAAAAAGCGAAGGTTTTATACTGGCCTCGGGTGTAAGTAAAGAAAATTTTATTTCTCAAAGTCTGGAGCAGAAATTCTTCTTTTAGTCGCGCCGCTTTTGGTGTTAGTCATTGATACTCGCGCCTCACCTAAACTCAAGATTGAGCACAAAAAGTAGAACAACCATTTATTTGCCATTATCCTGCTTTACAACGATATGTCGCTGCCATACTCGTGCCCTTTTGCGAACCTTTCACACCACCACTTTAAAGACCCAGGATCTAGACTAGACAATATGCATTTTTAAGGTGGGAACTGCAGTGCATTGCAAATATGTTCTACGTTTCATGAAAATCACGAATCAAACCAGTTTTGTTATCGCGAAAAGATGCTATATCTATTTTTTCTAGTGTTAATATGCTTTATTAGTGGCGGTAAAANATTTTTTTCATTTTTGAAAACATGTTTTAAAATTTTCTTAATTTCTGTTTTAATTTTTTCAAATTGTATTTTTAAACAACCTGGTGACCACCTTTCGACATCAGATTACATCTCTTATTGTTAAGCACAAGCGTTTTCCGACAAAGCACCAGAAAACGTAGATTTCTGTGCACGTCAGCGCAATATTACTACCCTGCTACGTTTTGTGTATAACAATTTTTTTAAATAGCAACAAATTATAAAATTCAAGCTGAACCAAAATTAGGGCAAATCACTTTCAATTTACTGTAAGTGAAAAGTATTAGATTTTGTCTNTGACTACTTGTTCTACAGCTGCATAATTTTCACTGAGCTGAAGACAAAATTCTTTGCTTAAATTTTGAGTCAGTACAAAGGCGACATCTTGAGTTCGACACAAATACAATTTACAACCGCAAAAATGTGGACCAAGCGTTCTCTACGACAGTACATCCTAACCGGGTGAACGGTTCAACCCAAGGTGAATGAAAATTTTGCAAGGGTGAATGAAAGAAGAGGGGTGCATGAAGGATGAATGAAATTTCTGCTCCCAATTTTTTTTATCATCTGATAACATGCGTTTGTTTTGTTTTTTTACACAAAACACATCAGCAATCGTGAATAAAATGGCGAACTTCAAACGTTCTAACGTTGTGTCTTCAGCAGTCAGCAATTTATCACTTCAGAAAAATCGCACTATGGTGCAGTTAACTACGTCTGTTACATCATGGAGATAAGTTTTACAGAGTGATTCCATGTTACATTCAATAGAGTGCGGGTATCTTAGCTATGCTCTCTGCATGAGCGTGTTTCTGCATGAGCGTGTCACTTTCGACTAACCTGTGCAAACGTTTTCTGCTAGAATCGCAATGCTTTCGAAAGTTTCAGGCACACGAATACTCATCAGAGCAGACGTATCAGTCGAAGTGCAGGCCTAACCGATCGAAGTGCAGGAGTAGCTTATTTGTGACATTTGTTTGTTACCAGTTTGGTATTGGTTCCAACATCTAATATGTGTTCATTTCTCAGGTACTACTTGCAGAATGTCTAAGAAATACGTAGAAAAAACACTTCGTTTTGATGAAAAGTAACTGTAAATCTATAGAAGAAATCGATCAGGACGCGCCAGCTTCATCAGCTTCGCAGTTAGAACCAGGTTTGAAAAGGAATGTTAGCGTCAAGAATAAGTTGCCTTCAAAAAGTAAAAGGCGAAAGTGGGATGATGATTATATTAAGCATGAAGTTTTTCGTCCCAGAAGTGAAGAATCACGCCATCAGCCCTCTGCTCAATGTATGCTCAATGTAAAATTGTTCTTTTTGTGGGTGACGTCACAAAGAGGGCAGTTTTAGGTTTTTGCAGCCTTACTTATCGAGTCCTGGGTCCCGAACCAATGGGCTAAACTTTTGTCTCAAGCTTTACTTGGAAACTAGGCCAAAATCGGAGTTTTAGAGCCCCTGATTGGCTTTTTAGCATATCTGGATAAAAATTATCGCTCAAAACCAAAAGTTTGTTAAAAATTATACTCCCACAAACGCTGAGTCCGGGTGTGTTATACCCATGACCTATGGCCAACCATAACTCGCCAGCCGATTGAACTACGGAGGCGTTCAAAGCCTCTAAAGAAGAGGAAAGTCATGATGATTAGATTTTAAAATGTGGATAATTTTGGGCTTCGTTTTTTTTGTGGATGACGTCAAACGTGGGATAGGTTTAGACCTTTTTCAACCCTCTTTTCGGGCCCTGGGCCCTAACGTCAAGGCCCAATGTTTTGTTTGTTGTTAAAAAAATATAGGCTTAAATCCGCAGCTTTAGAGCCCTTGATTGTCTTTTTATAGTGTGTGGTTAGGAAGTTATGGTTTTAAAAGAACAAACAAAGAAATTCAGATCCTTAGGAAATTATATAACTATTTTTAGCATATTTAGCATAACTTGCCAACCACAAACGCTAACAGGGCCATCAAGAGCTCAAAAATGCAGAGTTTAGCCTAGCTTCATTAAAAAAAGCAAACAAAGAATTAGCCCTAGGGGGTTGGGTCCCTGGGTCAAGTAACCTGAGCCAAAAACGCTAAAAACTCACGCCAGTTTATGACGTCACCCAAAATAAACCGCTAGTCCAGACCTCCCCAATTTAAAATAATTCTAAAGTACATGTCTAACCGGATATTTTGAGGGTTTGGCGAGTTATGGAAGAAAACGTTCACCACTGTCTGGCGCTAAAATTTTGGCGTGCTTGGGACTTAAATGGTTCGAGGAGTTCTTTGGCTTCCTCGTGTGTGTCATGCGGCCTGGTGTTCTGAAAGGAAACCGAAAGATCAGGAAACTGGGATGATTATCGGCATACACAAAAAGGAAGACTAATGCAACGACTACTGGTGCATCTCTCTCTTTAGCCCATCTGGAAAAGTGTATGCCAAGTGTCTTGAAAAAAGATGCCGAGAAATAATTTAAGCAAAGCTGGATCATACTCAGTGGGATTTTCGTCCCGGCCGTAGCACCATAGACCAAATTTTCACTCTCCAGCAAATTTTCGGTAAATCTTGGGATATGCCAAAGACGTCTGCACATGTTTTGCCGACCTCGAGAAAACATACGACTGGGTTCCTCGCAGGACCGTAACCAGCTTGGTACACCAAGCGGGGCGAAGAGTTTTCTGAGAGTGGTTCAATTTTTTAAATTTTACGTCCAATACCTTCAAACTACGTCCAACATATTTTTCCAGGGACTGCAAAAAATATTTTAGGGGTCTTCTCCCCCCTGCGCCCCCTGGTTACGGGCCTGGTTCCTCGTAAGTTGCTTTGGGAAGTGTTGCGGGAGTACGGTGTTGACGGCCACCTGTTACTGGCCTTTAAGTCACTGTATTCCTGCTCAGAAATTTGTATCCGTGTGGGTGGAGTTAACACAAGCGTTCACCGTGGATATTCGACTCCGACGAGGGTGTGTGCTGTCACCATTCCTCTTCATAGTCTACAGATTGGATAGACAGTAACGGCCAAGTCGGGTGACACGGTTGGAAGCTGCAGGATCAACAGGTTGCTCTCTGCGGATAATTTGGTAATGCATACATCCTCTGAACAGGGTCTCCAACATTCACTTGATCGTTTTGAGGCTGCGTGCAACCAAGCGGGAAAGAAATCTAAGATAGTTTATGCTGCAAGTCAACGGCAATACACTGCAGCAGGTGGAGAAGTTAAAGTACCTTGGGGTAGTATTCACAAGTGTCGGAAGGCGGATAAAGGAACTTCATAAACGGATTGGTAAGGAAATTGATATTATACACGAAAGAAGGAAACAGATACAGAAACGCAGTTCTGCATGAGCTTTATCGCTCTGTGATGACAAAACAGGAGGTTTTAAACACCGCAAACCTATCAATTTTTAAATCGGTTGTTTGTTACGATCTTCACTAATGGCCATGACCCTTCGGTAATGAGTGAAAAAGTGCTTTCTTATGTCCAGGGGCACAGATGGGATTTTTAGGAAGAGTTCAGGTCAAGGGCGTACGCAAGGGGGGGTTTTGGGGTTAAAACCCCCCCTTGAGCTTGATATTTTACAAAAACTTTATTACCTTCGCAAGGAGATTAAGTGTTTTCGCATACTTTTTGCTTGT
>JGI24158J21664_10009181_pt1 | contig 13193 bp, 12 predicted proteins | sample Ectturendosymbi3_FD_21664 | JGI IMG/M metagenome (IMG submission 21664) | reverse complement strand
TTAGAGAATCTGTATTTGCATCGACCGGATGAATATATTGGTTTCACACCAAGCTGTCTCCCCCACATTTTGCAACAAAATTGCGCCCATGTATATGTGGCGCAAACAAGCAATAATAGAGTGATTTTGGTGAGTGGCCTCTAATAATGCTTATGAAGCCAGTGAACAGTTGATAGTACTTGCTCATGGTGACGACGAGAGTGATCTCGTCGGGTGAAATCTATTGTTGCTTGCTGCCACAGTGCGAAGCTTTGCGCACATGCCGCTCGGGCTTTCCGATCGCAACACTTCCGAATTGTAAACAGTTACTTTTAACCAAAATCCCCCCCCCCACCGTGGACAGAAGAAACCAAAATTTTTTTTTCAAAATTATTGCAAGTGTGCTTTGCTGCAGTTGCGATTTAGGTTAATATTTCGAAAGCCCTTGCTCAGGCATAACAACGTATGGAGAACATTACCTGGGAAACAGATTGTTATCGTCATCGTCATCATCGTCAATTATCATGTGCAAAGTTAGTAGCAGGAAACAGTTTCATTTGTCAAGCATGGGCGTCGGAAGGGGGGACAGGGAAGGGCAAGCCCCCTGCATTTTGTGTTTTGACATTTTCCTGTTTCATTTTTAGTAAAAAAGCGTTTTCTTAGTTTCGAGTGTGTAAAATGAAATTTAACCATTTTTGAGAGATTCACACTTCGCTCCCCACGTTTCCGGTCGTCAGGCTGAGTTCTTAATCCAGATGCTGCTAACCCTTGACATCGGTTTGAAGAACCAATGGTAATTTTCACCTGGTTATTTATCATTACTTACTATGTCCTTCATGTTATACCCTTATTAAAAATTACATTCAAATACTATAGTAATTCAATGGTAATATTTACTGACGCACTCAGGACCGCGATACAGACCTCAATCCTGGCGACGTTGGAAAGCGATCTGCTCCCGAAAATCAGGTGAGAACTCGTCGATTGACAAATGTCAAATAATAATAACTTCGAATGCGTACGGAAGGGAGCGTGCAACCACTGTTAAAACAATTGTATGTGGAAATTCATGCTCCCACAAATACACTCCCACAAATACAAAGTTCGTTTTTTTGCCGTAGTTACACAATATCGTTTTCAGCCAACAGTGAAGTTGGCCGTAGAATTTTTCTTTCTCGATTGCTTTTTTTAATCGTGTTTGACTGTCTCTCGTAACGGATTCATTTGTCTGTTAATGTTGTTTTTTTGCTGGTTTGATGCGCACGGACGACAGCTGCTGGTATATACTCCTATCATCTGCAGGCTATTTCGGAAGTTGTTCACGAACACGTGCCGCAGAATACGAAACCGCCAGCGGACGCCCCCAAAAAGATTTCGAAATTCAGAGCCAGCAGAAGGTAATTCAGTCAATGGATGCCTGCACAGCGGTGTCATGATCCCAACCTACATAAAGAGTTCGCTGCTTATCAAGTGCAAATATCAGTGAGCAACGCTATTCCTGTGCTTTTGCATTGCATCATACTCTCAATACGCGCCGAGAAGTTGGGTACCATGACGTGGTGGCTGCTTGGATCTGGATCATGAAACGGAAATGCAAAGCGTTTTTGAGGAACAACTGATATTTCACTCAAATCAGGGCGTTAATGCTGTTTCTCTACTATCGTTAGAGACACAGTCAGGCCTAGGCCAATCAAGTTGAACTTATTTTCACTCCGCAGTCATAAGCGGCGATGAGTCACCTGGGTTTGAGGGCTGGGTTGAGACTTGAGAGATTTCATTTTGCGAGGGAGAAGCAAGAAATCACACCTCATTTTTTAAATGAATACATGCCAATTGCGCTGCGTTTTGCGTTACACAGCTGGAGTCAGGTATTGTGATGTGCCGACGTGAGCCACGTTTTATTGCACAAATCCAGCATCAATTTGCTCGGGCTGTCACTTTAAGTGTTATTCCTCAATTGTAGCTCTTCGATGACACTGGCTTCACGGCACAAACTACGTATAATACTGTGTTTCACGCCGAATTAAAAAACACTGCAATACGAAAAATGGATGTTTGGAATCGTGTGTGCTGATCCACTTTATCTGGCAGAAAGTCGCTAGTGTTTTTCGCTTATATTTTACAAAGATTGAGTGCTGAATTGGTCGGAATACTCTTAACCAGCAAAGTATTTCCGGAGAACTGTTTATGAAATAGCAGTTACGCGAAAACATACTTTAACAAGTAGGGTAGATGTACTATGTACCTCAACGGGCATGATAACCCATGCACAACGGAGGTAGGCTTAGAGCCCGCGAGCATATTTATGCAACTGACATGAAGTTCTGTTTGAATGCCGGATACCAGATTAACTTGTGAAATCAACACGGAGAATTCAGACCTGCGCTTACCACACAATATTGCATTTACAATAAAAACTTCGGTATGACTGCAAAACAACACCACCCGTTCGAGTGGATGTGCTCAATTCTGGGAAAATGTAGCACTCAGACAGCTTTCGCATGTAGGTCTATACGCTGGATTTTTGAACCACAACAACTATTTGTAACACTTCAATGATGAATAGTCGAAAATTAATCCTTTGCTGTACTCTGACAATAAAAAATGACTCGCTCGTAGCTATAACGAAACAGATCCAACAATCGTGGTTACGTGTTTACGGCGTTCGTGGGTATAGGTGCAGTCTGTAAAAATTCAATTGAGGTTATTTTACCCAAGCATCGTTCCCGCATAAAAGACAACCACCTTCGTTTTACCACCGTGAAAGGAGACCTACTTAAATGCTGCAACTCTTTGATCAACGCAACTGGCAGATAAAGTTTGTCAATGTTACGTAAGCAAAAACACATCATCTCTGTTTTTTAGTCTTTGCACTTTTTACACTCTTTGTTTGCTTCTTCTGAGAATCAGATTTGAACAATCCTGACATAAACTCAGCCATGTCTGGCATTTGATTCTGTCCTGGTTGAAACATTTTCATGGACTCTTCCATCTCCTTCCGTACTTCAGGGTCCGAGGTGTTTATCATTTTCGGAAGTATAAACAATATCAGCATTGGCAAAACCATCATGAGAACCTGTAAAAAAATACCGATTTGCAGCCACTATTTCAGTAAGCTTATATTCCATGAACTATCTTGATATCAAATTGTCAAGTAAAAGAAGCAACCGAGGTTTCTTCACAGGAAACCGCTGATGGAGTTGGGCTTGTCTATGACCCCAAGCACACCATACCGACATGATGTCGGCAAAATTTGAACTAACACTGAGGACTGCTTTGCACTCCTGTACATTTTTACAATAAATTCGATCACTATGATTGGCACGGTTTTTGGATTGCTCAGCACGCCCATTTTTAACAGTTTATTAGTATGTTGTTAACAACATGAAATTACCCCATAGAAGAAAAACCCTTTTATGGTTGTAAATCAGTAACTAAAAGTGCAGTCGTAGTCTGCAACTACTTGGTGAATTGCTGTAACACACCTTGGGCAAGAGCATTTACCTCTCAAGGCCCAAGTCAGGTTTCTGTTACCCAGTGGTGTAGGAGGCGGGGGTGCAAGCCATCTCCCAAAGTTATGATTTGTTGAAAATCTGGGCGAAATCCGTGCAAAAATATGGCACCCAACATTGTTTGATTTCAAAAAATGGCACCCAACCTTTGCACAAAAACACTTTTTTGAGGTGATACCAAAAAAAGGTTTTCATGATCTTTCTGGGAAAAAAAATTGTAGGCAAAAGTTGCACAAAAACTTTTCTGGCAAGTTTCAGGAAATTCGGGCAAAAATCTTTCGCACCACCAAAAATTTGATTGCTCCTACACCTATGCTGTTAGTCACTAACTCAAAAACTCACTAAGATTATGACTTGTTACATTTCCCTGCTAAAGGTTTTCAGCAGTTATAAATCACTAATCCTTTTTACAGCATAATGTACAAGAACAGTAGCATAGATGTTGCAGAATTTAGGGAACCTTACCATTGGACTTTTCAATAAGTCAAATATGCTGAACTTTTCCCGCACTTGAAAATATCTTGTAATTCCAAGTGGCTTAAAATCCAAAGGATATTTCAATAAAGAAACGGAACTTGGTTTTAAATTATTCAGTTTCCGAGCACGCATGCTTCCTCTAGATGATATATCAACTCGAAGTGGCTCAAACATGTAAGTTGGAGATACTACTTCAACAACGTATGATCCAGATGGCACATTGTGAACAACAAAGCTACCATCATTTCTGAAACACAGAAGGTTTTGGCTCAAACCAAGAATACACACAAGAACTACAGTTTTCAAACATGACAAACAATTTTACAGATTAGTTTACCCAAGCATCATGTGATTGCATGACTGGCATGACTGAAGGTAACCAGTTAATGTTATGAGGAAAGCTGCAAGAAGTTGAATATTTTAAAGCAAAACATACATCACATAGTTCATACTGCAATTATGATATTTTAGCTAAAGTTCTTCGAAATGATGGCCACTGAACTGATAATAGCACTGCTGTTTAAAACATCTGACCACACTGACTTGTCCATTTTGCAATTATGTAGAATACCAAAGTGAATTCAATGCCCAAAGGCAGAAGTTCTCAAACTGTCATGGTCTGTGGCCCCCCTGTCAAGATGCTTTTGACACATGTTGTCAGCATAACAGCACCACCGAGCAAGTGATATTCTTCATACCTACCCTGGTGAAGGTTTCTGCACATGGCCCACCAGCAAAGGCCTTTGTTGCCTCCAATTGAAGAACTCGTCCCCTCGGGCCTTATTAGACATTCTATGTTGCATGAAACAAATGCCTGTAATCTTACAATGGATATAGCTGGTCACGNACAGAGCCAGGCAGTTTACACCTTACATTTTCTACCAGGATTGCATATATTCTTGACAAACAATCAGTATTCTTAATAATTACAGNTAAAAATATTCTGCAGTACTATCCATGAGTAATGGCTACATTGCTATGCCTATGTTTTGTAGATGTTTTTAATAGCTACCTAAAATGCTTTATATCATAGAGAAAAAAGCCTGGATTTTCTAACTTTTGATTATCTCTAAACCAGCATAAGGAATTTTCCTTAGAGATTGGCAAAAGATTACCCACATGCCAATTTTGTTTGTACCATCAAACATTCAGACATCTTGCAACACAAGCCAATTATAATAAAAATGCTGTTGTTGCAACCTTTCCATTGGCATTGCGTAGAATGTGTGATTCACCAAGAACGGGATGTGTGTGAAGAAAATAACACCCATATATATGTGGCGCGAACAACCAGTAATAGAGTGATCATGGCATATGATCTCTGTTGTTGCTTGCTGCCACAGTGTGAAGATTTGCACACTTGCCACTTGGCTTTCCAATCACAACAAAATGGTGCTGTAACCAGGATGTGAAGGTCATGCCAGGCGCAGCCTTCACAAAAAGAACGTGTGATCGGTGCGGTTCGTTGTAAAAAGGAGGGGATGTTGTTGCAACCTCTCCATTAGTGTTGCGTTGAATGTGTGATTCACCACAAACAGCATGTGCACGAAGAATAACACCCATATATGTGGCGCAAACAAGCAGAAATAGAGTGATCATGGCATGTGATCTCTATTGTTGCTTGCTGCCAGTGTGTAGCTTTGCACACTTGCCGCTTGGGCTTTCCGATTGCAACGCTATACGTGTTTTCATCTTGAACTGATGATGTACAAAAATTCATTTGAATAAAAAAGCAACACAGTTTAAAGGTTGTCTGGACTGCATTAATACATCAGAAGCCAAATTCTTGCATGATTGTTTAGCCATTATGAAAGCCTATAATAGGAATGTTTGCAGTGCACTATCATGTAGAAAACTGTTACTTCAGCAACATCTTGTAACAAACACTGCATCATAAGATTTAGTCATGTTGACAAACTTAGCAGTAAGTACCTTGCACAGAAGTTTTCATTGATTTATCTTACAAACAAGTAATTAGCCATAACTGGATCAAAAAAGCTCACTACAAATATCAGCTACTATACAGGCAATGTACTTCTGCAGAAACAGTCGACAAGTTTAGACATGAAAACAATACAGTATGCTACAACCATTCAAGATCGTCCACGAAAGATTAGCAGCCTTGAGCAGATTATTGATTTCCAATGCAAACTTCACCAAGTTTTGCAAATTTTGTGGACACTATGTTCTGACTTAAGAATTTATAAAGAATTTTTTTACCATCATCTGCCTGACCAAAGTGCAATTATACTGTCTCAAACATATTATGTAGATCAGGTATGGGGAAACTTTTTGACTTACGGGACACATTGGAATCTAAAATTTGATGGCTGGCATAATTGGAAGCTGATGTATTGTTCATGTAAACTATCATTAATAAGATGTGAAAAACGTATTGTCTTTAACACCTTGACTGCCGTGGTATGAATATAANCATACTTTCTTGCCAATGCTTGCCTACTGGTGTACGAGTATACTCGTACTTCCAATCCCATGCCAGCAGGTGCCTCCCAGAGCACCAACACCTGCTTGTACAGTGGGGTGCCAGAGATTGCCTCCAGCAAACGCGAACTCATGTTTGGCAGAGCGGGATCCCAGAGGTTGCTCAAAAGCGAACTCCAAATCACAAACATAACTTTCATCATTGGTATTGATGGCCAATAAGAGTAACCATGGCCACAATGACTAAAACTTTCACCGTTGGTAACCATGGCCAAGACGAACAAAAACTTTAACCATTAGTAACCTTGGCCATAAAGGCTAAAAAACAAAAACTTTCACTGTTGGTAACCTTGGCCAAAAAGATCAAGAAAAACTAAAACTTTCACTTGGCAAACCACTGAATAGGAGTTATATTTTTAGTGTAGTTTTTGTAATCAATTTCAACTGAAAGAAAGTAATGTTTTTTTTATTTTTCGAAAATGGGTGAAATTCACATGGGGTTAGTGTTCATGTGACATACCAACAGTGTTAGTATTCCACGGTAATTTTTCAAGCAATGAACACTGCACGAAGTTTTTTTGTTGTTTCAACTTGTTTGTGTACACAAGAAATTTGGCAACGTTGAAGTGGTTGGGAGGCTACAAATTCGAAAGAAAAAACATCTCGCAAAAAGGCAGCTCTGTTGAGAACAATGGTAGATTTTTGAAAAGAACAAAAATTACAATGAATACAGCATCAAACAAGGCATTGATGGGTTTCAAATTTTCCAGCAATGAACATTGCACCAATCATTTATTTTTTGTTTTTTGCGCATGAAACACAGCATTATTGGCACTGTCGTTAGACCACAACTTCTCATTAAAAAAATCTCAAGAAAAGGCAGCTCCAATAAGACCATTGGTATTGTTACTCTTGCAAGAAACCCTTCAGGGACCGCAGAAGCCAATATATTGACATTGCTGCACGATTTTTGCGATAACTCGCAAACCGCTCAAGTTACGTGCACCAGTAAGGTATTGTAAAAGTTTTTTCACAGACTAGACGACTTGCCGAGTCTTTTGAGCCTTTGAACAGTTCTCTACCGCTTTCGGCGCCAGAGCTGTGCTCACACAAAGCCAGGTGCAATCCGTTTTTGGGCACGAAATCCTCTGACGTTACCAGACGCGAAAAGGTTAAAACTTTTGGTTAACCATGGTTTGTGGAAAGAAAAAGCTTCTTTTCTGGAAGAAAGCTGATAATCAACTGTTTAAAAAAGTTTCACAGTGGTGTTGACATCACTGTTGTTGTTAATTATTAAAATTAAGACTATAAAGACCAGGGTTAATTGATTTAAATCATGATATAAATCAAGCAATAAAATCATGATTTAAATCAAGCAATAAAAATCTAAAAAATAAAGCAAAAAAGTCATGTTGTTTTAGAGCTTTGCATGATGTCTATGACACATTTAATTAGCATTCTAATAGGCCTATACAGTATTAGTGTAGAAGGCAAAGAGTTCTTTTGATGATACAAGTTAAAACCACTTGAAGTTTGATCAATCATAGAAACTGAGAGGTCACAGATTCTATGTCATTTAACACTTTGAGAGCTGGGGTATGATATATTTGTGCCTAAAACCAGCAGATGTCAGTTGCCTTACCAACGCCATAGCTCCTCCATCAATTGCGCTAGAGAGCTGTTCAGGGGCTCAAACGGATTGGCCAATCATCTAGCCTGCACTCGAAAAAAATTTTTTGGTTGGGGGTTGCAGATTTTTTGTGAGTGACGTCATAAGTGAAGTAGTTTTTGGGCCATTTTGGCTCATGCTACCTGGCCTAGGGTCCAACTGCTAGGCCAAAGTATTTCGCTGAAGTTTCATGTCATTGCGCAGGCGCCATATAGACAAGGCAGGGACGTTGTTGTTTTGTAATAGTGCTGTGCAACGTTAGAAGGGAAATGTAGGTTGTTGCCTGTTCCAAACCACCCACATTAGAGACCTGCAATGACAGCGTTTGATATTTTATCATCAGCTTTAATGCTGAGTAGCCTGCCTGCAATACAAAGGGGTCTGTCATGACAGCCAAACAGACCCCCTGGATGCACCCCTGTTACCAAGTGTAGTGCAGTCTACTGCACATTCATTGTGCGCTACTGTCATGTTACAGGTGGCGGATAAATAGCTTAAAAATGAAGGTCCACTGGCATCTGGCAAACCTTATATAGCCACTGCCTTTAGGTTTAGGGTTAGTGTTGTAGGGTCTTAGGGTGAGGGTTATAGTGTTAGGATCAGGGTTTGCACTGACCTGAGCAATGCAATGACTCAGCAGTTCTCACTTTGCTGCAGCCATCCATGTTGAGGCTGTGCATGGTTGGTGGAGGTAGGCCAATGTTACATCAGCTAAGGTGACATTTTCATTACTCGTAACTTCGTAAATACTCACCTCTAACAGGTTTTGTCCATTGTCATTGCATCGTAATTATGAGTCCACTAACATGTTTATTACAGTATGGTTCTTTTCTGATTTGGTGTTCAGCAAAAAATTGACCTAATTTTCTTGGCAAGCTAGTCAACAAAAGTCTTGTGTCAATTATATATGTGAAGTAAGTAAAATTGCTTGAATTTACTCGGCATAATCTCACCTGATAAATCCTTTAAAATGACCATCGTCAACCAGCACTGTGGTAGTTGCCAAGGATTTTTCCCCTGGAACGCTTACCCGTCCTTCTATTTTGTATCCATATGAAGCTCCAAAAACAATGCAAGAAACAATGATGATGTAGAACATACTTTGATGTACCACAGTAACTATCATGCAAACAAAACCACAGAAAAATAATTCAAATTAGAGTTAAATCAGTTAGAGCAATTATTGTTGATAAGCTCTGAGACAGTGTTACCAACTCTTCTTACAACAGATATATCAAATCTAGTCTAAAAATATACCAAATATGTACCAAATTCATGGGTCATTCCATGTCAAATCACCCATAAAAAAACAATTCTAAACCCTACCCTTTCAGAATTGAATGAAATTTGGCATACATGTTGGTTTCAGCCCCCAAACCTCAAATCTAAAATTTTTTAGTGATCGGATCAGGATGATCGGTTTCCAAGATATGGGGGTTAATTTTTAAAAAATTTCGAGAAAATAAGAGGGGGCGCCCAATTCCAAAAAACACCATATCTGTTGAACTAGTGGTCCAATCTGGAAAAGTAAAGTATCTTTATAAAGGGGAAAAAGCCAGGAATTCTAATTTGACATCAATTTTGTGATTTTAGTAAATTTTGGGGTGATGACCTTTTGACCTATATTTTGACCTTGATATTGACCCTGTGGATCAAATTATAAAATTCTGATCACCATCTGATATCGTAGCCCTATTTGTTACCTACAACATATCAAAAGATGGAATACGTAAAATGTTTCATTTTTGAGTAATAACAAATTACAATTAGCCTAAGCAGACAGTTTTGGTTAATATCACGCAAATAAAATGCAAAGCATGTCTTCTAAAGGGCATCATTTTACCATGCACAACCTCAATGCCAGGATTAGGGTTTTAGTTTGTTTTTAGGACATCAGAGAAGGTCAAATTAACATAGCAAAACTATATTCCCATGGTAAAATGACAATGTTCAAAAGTTATGTACCCAATTCAATGTATGCTACCTAAACCATATGACAATATGAGATGTGTATTTTAAGGTATGCAAGGTTGTTAACATCTCAGTATCGATGAGTAAGTTAAGTTTTACACTGATGTCCAACCCTGCAACCAGAAAAAAAACATACCACTAGGCATAACATTTCCTTGGTAAGAAAAGAAGATATCAAAAAAATATCAAAATGTTGGCATTGCAAATTAAATTTAAGTACACCATATCCAAACCATTTGTTTCCATCATGAGAAAGAATTGCTTAAAAAGTTTTCATTGCAACAAAGAAATTGTAGTGATCCATTTAATATTCATCTGAACAAGTCCCCCCCCTTATTTTCAAAAAATTAACCCCCATATCTTGGAAACCGATCATCCTGATCCGATCACTGAAAAAGTTTAGATTTGAGGTTTGGGGGCTGAAACCAACATGTATGCCAAATTTCATTCAATTCTGAAAGGGTAGGGTTCAGCCCATTGGGTGACTTGACATGGAATGACGCTTATCTGTAACTTAAACGTAAAATTTAATGCTGATTTTTCCATGCTTTTTTTGCTACAGTATTTCACTCAGATGATCAACAGCTGTTGTTGTGCAGTGGCATCATCCATGAAGAAACTGCTAACTCAATTTCTACTTTTTAAACTTCAACAGTGACAGATTTATTAACCACTGGAATATTCAAACTTCCAACACCTGCAACTGCATGTCTATTGTCTTTTTGTGTATTTGTGGTTCAATGCATTATATTCTGCTGTAGCCTATACAGCAACAGCACAGCACATTTGCAGTTTCAATTTAGTTTCTCCTTTCATTTTTTCACAGTTTGCAGTAGGATAGGCTACATAGCAACTACAGAATCCTGCTTGGCAAGTTATACAAACTTTACCAGTGACTCTTCTAAATATTCTGCAACTCTCATACGTAGTTTTCCAACCTTTAAGAGGCATTGGATCGAATGACTAAAAATTCATACCAAGAACTAAATTCAGTGGGTAACTCTGAATTGCAGACCACTGTCATTGTGGCACAATTGCGGACAACAAACCACTCCGTTTTCAAAACAAAGCGTTACACGATTGAAAGCAACGGGAAAAAAACTTTCCGAAAACATTCAAGAACAAATAAAAGGGGATTTTCATTGCCTTGAAGTCCACATCAAGATTATGACGATCAAAAAAGGGTCCCGACACTCATTAAGCCAGCCCAACAAGTCAAACCTACCGTTTTTTCTCAAGTAAAGGTCTTATGCGAAAAACGAAATTTTCAGCGGTTTTTCAAAGAACAATCAAGCCACTTTCCCACACTGGGGGCAAAAAAATTTATAGTCTATCTTGATTGCCTTCAAGTCCACATTCATAATATAATGACGAAAACAGCGCCCCGACACTCATTAAGCCAGCCCAACAAGTCAAACTTACTGTCTTTTACCAAATAAATGTCTTATGAGAAAAACGAAATTTTTAGCGGTTTTTCAAATCAAAATTAAACCACTTTCCCACACTATGGGCAAAAAAATGTATAGTGGATTTTGATTGCCTTGACGTTCCCGTTATGAATATCACCATTAAGAAGACGCCCGGCCTCTGATTAAGCTGGCAATACAGTTAAAACCCATGTTTCTCACGCATTTATATGTCAGTCTAATGTAATCGAACATTGAGGAACGTCAGTTACTGCAACTGCATCAATACCTGTTTTTCATCATGCCAATTGTTTTAAGCATTGAATATGTTGTCAATAGTCAGACAACGTGAATGTTTTTCACAAACAACTTCCACTTATCCTGCTTGTTTTATCGGATCTGATTGAAACAGACCACGTTTTGACACAATTTGTATTTTTGCCATGAGGCCGAGCAGACACGAAACACATTAAAATGTTTGTTTTGCGTTGCTCCAATGTGGTTTCGTGTCGGCTTCATAGTATTTAATAATTCAAAATTGTTGATGGTGTATGTTCTGAAAGAAGCAGGAACCCATAGTCTCGCACGCAAGGTGCAGTTCAGTATTCAAATCAAGGGATTTGAACGAAGACTCTGTAAGTTTTACATTCAACGTCTTCAATTGCGTGCTTTTCCACGATGACACAATGCCACTGAAACGTGTTGTTGAATAGCAATTCGGAACCTGAAAAACCAGAAAGCGAAATAGCAGTTACTGAGCGAAAAGGAACTCGTGTTGATGCATTGCGTGGCATTTGAGAAAGCAGTTTACGAAAATTTTGCGCCTGCACACCAAGAACGTTTGTTGTTTCTTAATCAGAAGACATTACCTCGATACTTTTTTCAATGAAAAAGTTTTACTTCTTGNATTAATGCAAAGCGAGCACAGGTCAAGAAAGGACAGGCAGCTGGAATTCCGCAATGCTAGAGCCTTTTCCAATATATTTGACTTGTTGAAAGGCATTTGATGCCAAATGAAGGAAGCCAGCAGGCTCATGAAATGTCAGTGCTGCATTCCAGGATGAAAAATGAATCGACACATGCTTGGCGTTGTTGGCAAAGTACTTCTGCATTTTTCAAGTTTGCCTGAAAATTCTGGTCCAGATTTAAATTTCAGTTTTCTTTGGTTCGGTTGTTAGGCCACTCTTTTTTCACTCTTTTAATGTTTCTTGAATTTGGTTTGATATGGCAAGATTGCAAATATGCAGAGACAGCACGTTGCGGCAAGTTTGAATCTTCTGGAAAATTATCAAGACCTCTGACCAATGCTTCTATACCAGATTTACGAAAACCAAGCTCGGTTTCGATGTACACGAGACCTACTTTACTGTGGAGCATCACTAGCTCTTCTTTGATGTTTTTTTGCATCGTTTCGTAAAAGCAGACATAAGCCGTATCCGCATTGCCAAAGGACGTTTTAAGTCATGCTCGGCTCGTGCGCAGATATTCCTCCAAAGTACGTTTGCAAATTGCATTTCTTTGCGCTTGTCATGGACCCCACCAAGCAATCTTTTTGACGCAGCAGACGAAGATTTCCGAAAATCACTGAAAAAAAATGGAAGGAACTTAAACAATAGGAAATGTTACATGCCTAGCGCTTTAAAGAGGAAAATATTTTCACTTTACCAAATTGTCTCGCAAATTTATTTAAATCCAATTTCCAGCTTTTATGACACATAATATGTTAACAATAGGCAA
>JGI24158J21664_10009178_pt1 | contig 13199 bp, 8 predicted proteins | sample Ectturendosymbi3_FD_21664 | JGI IMG/M metagenome (IMG submission 21664) | reverse complement strand
TTTAGAAATGAAAAAATAAAAACCGTGTTTGGCACGTTTCACAGCCAAATATTAAGTTTTGTCACTTGTTTACCATAAACATTGTTAGTATTCTTCCCTCTATTGTTCGCGTGCATTAACCCAGTGCATTGATATTATACAGCTTCTTCTTATCGTCTGAGCCAGTTCTTGTAATCCACTGCTAGGCCGCACCTGATTTTACTGCTGTCCCAACGTAAATAGTTCCATGAGGTATTGTTGTTATCTCGCACATAATTTGTTTTTGTTGCGTTCGCTATAAATCAGTCTATTTTCTGCATTAGACTCTCGTATAATGTAATGGGATGTCGTTAGTTTCCCAACGAATTGAGATGATTACTTTTTGCGAATCGTTTATATGTTTAATTTCTGAAGGAATTTTGACGAGATTTCTATTGCACTGTATTTTGTCATTTTAGCACCCGAGTTTGAATGTGCTTTTGGCAAAGCAAATTGTCGAGTTTTGATTTGTCGTGTATTATACGGATAAATGATTATCCTGCCTAGATACTCATTTAAATTAACAAATTTCACAAATTTCATCAGTTCCTTATGTACAAAAATGTTACGACCGAAATATCCCGTGACCGAAACGGCCAGACCGAATCGACCAGAACGAAACGGCTCAGACCGAAACGGCTCAGACCGAAACGGCTCAGACCGAAACAGCTCAGACCGAACCGGCCAGACCGAACCGGCCAGACCGAAAAGTCGTGTAACCATAAAAATGGGGTATTTTAAAACTTAACAAAGCTAGTTTCTTCGCTGTTCCCAACGAACTTCGTGTGAAGGTGTAGTGTTTTGAAGTTCTGCTTTGTAGCTTATAGATATGGAGATCAGTCGGGTCTGGAATACTGTGTGGAGTAAATTGCTGCTTTGATCGAATTCAGCACCGTTCTTATTGGTGTCAGTGGTGTTCGCCTTGTGTGTTTATGTGGCTTCGCGAGTACGACATTAAATTAAATCCAGCCCTTGTTCAGAAGCGGATTGTGCAGTTAATTTGTTATCAAGAATAAACATTGTTGTGGGCTGCTGTATAACTTGGGTGTTTATTTCACACATTATGCGACAATTTCAGCTAAATAAAACCTAGAACAATGATCTATGAAAGGTTCTTCTCGATATGTTCATTTCTCTGTTACATAGTTGTCCGTTATGTTAAAAGGGCCCGGATTTTGAAGTGATGGCATCATTTAAAAGAGAGTTTAGTGAAAGATGTCAATCTAGCGAAAATTGTTTAATGCAGAAATATTTGTCCGAAGGAAGAGCAAAAACATCAATGAATTTTATGTAGAACTGCAATCACGAAAATGTCGTCGTGATAAAATCGTAATTGTTAATGTGGGCATCGAAAACCAGATGTTTTTCATTTGCGAAGAATATATTTTTGCTTATCACATGTAAAATCATGTTTTTTTATGGTACGCGATAAGAATTTGTTGTTCACAGATTTGGGAGCTGGATCACTTAGGTTTGATGCCACTAAGTAGATTGTTATGAAACAGTTCAATAAAACGTATCTATGTGTAAGGATTATTTTGAACTATAAAAGACATTGTTCTTAGCAAAGCTCAAAATGTAGCCTGCACAAATGTCGTTCAGTAAACGACGNTCAGTTTTCGAGAANGCGATTGATTTTGTCCTTGATTGATGCTTTGTATCAGGCACTCTATAATAATGCATATAAAGTTATCTGATATACAGTANTTCAAAAAGTNTCTGCCTTCAGTTGATGAGTTTAGTAAACCGTATTCTGAGCAGTTGAGGTGGCCTCCACACATTCACTCGTCCTAACCTCTCACAGTGAGATCCAGTCCTTTTCCCCGAACACTTAATGCATGAACCTGTTCTTCGATCGCAGTCAGCGGAGAATCCATGGCAGTGGCATGGTTGGCAGTTCGGGAATCCATAATAACCCTCGTCGCATTGGTCGCAAGATCTGCCAGTTATAGCTAAAGATCTGCATCGACATTTCCCGGTCTTCATGTCGCAGGTGGATCCATTTACTGATCCGAATGGATTACATTCGCAAGCTGAATATCAAAATAAAAGTACTTGTCATTACAGTACCTTTTCAGAAACAATGAACTTATCCGAAGCGCAACTTACGTGTGCAAAGTAACTAACAAGCCGCGCACACTAAAGAGCAGGGGAAGGTTAAGTATTGGTGCATGTATTTCGATACGAATATTAAATTGGAATTTAGAAAAGAGTAGGAGCTTTCAGAAACTATACCATCGAAATTTTAAACAATCAGCATTTCGACAGACGATACAAGTCATTTCGTTTTCAACTACTTCTAGTTTTTCGAGCTTGCACCACAACCACATTTACTAAAACGCCATATTACATGAAATAGTTGGAAAGCCAAGTTGGTATAGAAAAACAAACATAAAGTGATGACTAACATTCTGTTTGAAGAAGAATTGAAGCGTAAGCTGGTTTCAGCAAAATCCTTTGCTTGTAAAACGTTTCTTTTAGCTGATACTTGACTTGATCGAACACCTGACTTGGTAACAAGGAATCGATCACCAAATTTTTAATAGGAAATCGATTTCACGTAGAATTACGCATCCTCAGTCATGACATTTGCAAGCAAAGCTTACGGGTGAAAAGTTGAAAGGCTAAAGGAAGAGGAAAGAAAACTGCCTCTCTTAAGACTACTGTAAAATGACTACATCATAACTCAAGCTAGAAATCAGAATACCTAACTAACTGACTGACGTCAAGAACATAAGCTGCGACAAAAAAACTGTGACTTATAAAATTATAAAAAACGTTTACCCAAATAAATGATTTCACTAAAACTTCGAAACTAACTGATTGACGACAATGATCAAAAACTTCTCTAACCTATTAATCTAACTCGTCAAATCACTAAGGACGCTGGAGAGATTTAGCAAACCATGCGTAGGCAGTGATTCTATGGAGTACGTACTGTATTTAAAACCTGCCATTAATTCGCATATAAAAGTTGGGGTGGGAACAAGCACGCTGCGTTGAAAGAAAAGCCAGCACAAAAGGCGGTAGAGAACGTCGGAATAAGTCAAACAAAACAATGAAAAATATCGCAAGAATTATTTCAAATAGGTAAGGATCCTGTTCTGAATGTTAATTTGAGCGTCACGTTGGTGATACCATTTATTTTCACAGATACCTAGAGAGTGAGAACTTGGCTGTTCGACAAAAGTAACGGTGTATGCTTGGTGCAGGGGTGGTTTGTTTATAGTTCCATGGCTCTTTGAATACAGGGTCGCGACCGGACCATCTGGTCTTATCAGTTTACAATCCTGTTTGTTCCATTACTGTGCTGCGCTGGCCATCTCCTGGAAAATTTATAGCTAGTTTGACCAACTTAGTGTTCATGACAAATCGCAAAAGTCGCTACGTAAATGCCAAAGTTTGCGCAAGTCAAGTTTTGGTTCAGGAGGAGGGTTTCAGTTTTAGTCAGCAGTTGTGAAACATTTGATACCATGGATTTGTTATTTTGTTTCCATAGCAACCACAAAGTGCACAGCGTTCACATGGTTTTGAACCACCTTTGATTTGCTTTCGTGTCTTGTTTAAAGTAAGGTCTTTGCAGTTCATTAACTTTTGTCCAGTTGTGGTAGGTATTTTATACAGTAGGTCGTCATTGCCTTCGCGTTAAAGTTTTTTTCTATTTGTGTTAGAGCAGTGGTTTTCAATCTTTTTCATGCAGCCATACATTTTGCAACCACTTTGACCAAACGACCCCTGCCGAAAATTTCTAGTCAGGCATGTGAAATGCAGTTGTGTTTGCAGTTTACACAATAGAAAATCACAGTGATCAAAAAAACGTATCATATCATTATGTTGAACAAAGACTCATTTATTAAAATGATGCACATGGCAGCATCAGTGAGAGAGACCCGTGCCGTTTACAAATCTCTCCGTAGCACAACTAATGGAAATCTAGAATAATCCCAAAGTTAGCTATCGCAATCAGATTTCTACACTACAAACACAGCACATTCTTACGTCACAAAGTTACTCGTGCGTTGCCAAACGCAACAGTACTCTGTACTGTAATGGTCATAATGCCACTTAAAATAATTTTGAGTGAAAATATAGGCTATCCTTTTTGCCAGGTGATCCTATTATTCTGGCTACGACAAAAAGCGGATGCATATACGAAATATAGAATCCAGAAATAATTATGAATATTTTCTTCAGACGCTCTCGTGACCCCAGAAAAATGGCAAACGACCCCCATGGGGCGCCGCGCCCACAGGTTGAAAACGACTGTGTTAGAGTAAGCAGATGGGGAAAAGATGTAGCCCAAACTTGTGGGTCTTCTTTCTTGTCGCATTTTGGGGGGTGCAGTCTTACTTCCCAGTCGTTCGTCATGTCCAACGTGAAATTTGAACGGATCACATTTTCTTTGAGTCGGTTTAAGCTGCTGAGGTAGGAAGTGGCAGACTGATCGCCATCGTAGGCATGATGAATTCGGATAAATATAAGGACATACTAACTAAATATTTGATTCCAAGGCTGTCAAACCGCAGCACTTCAAGGGATCCAATTTTTCAACAGGGTCTCGTAACTTTCCACTGTTCAAAGAAAATGCAGAATTTTTTAAGCCATCACGAAAAAATGTGCTGGATTGGTCTAGACATTCTCCAGATCTTAACCCTATTGAGAATCTGTGGGCAGATTTTCGGCAAATTTTCTATGCATAAGACTCAAACGGAAACTTTTCTAAGCACAACCGCTCCACAAAAACTTTGCTTATTGAAGTCATAATATGCATCTCGTATCATGATGAAGAACGAAAGAAGATGTGCTCCAACCTCATTCAATCATTGCCAGTAAGGACTTCAATGGTTCTAAACTCAAAACGAGGACACAATAGCTACTAATTTCGTACTTCACAGCCTATCATTGCTTACAGAATTGCTATTATTAAACTAAAACCAAATCATTGCCTGATATGATATTTTTTGCATTTTGTTGCAGCTGTCCCAACTAATTCGCACAGTACTGTAGGTATCACGTATGCACAAGATTTTCAACGTTTTGAAGAATAAGTAGCCTATTTCTTATTGAAATAATGTCTAATATTTATCAAATTTTCTGAGTACCAATAAACTGACACTTTTTTCATTTAAGAAAAATCTTATCTACAGCAACATTCTCTGCATTGCTGGAAATACATTTTTGAATCGCTTTGGAAGTTATTATTGTTAAAAGCCAACACCACCTGCATTCATATTTGTGTCGGTATGTATAAAGTCATAGCCTGCAAGTAGTATGTATAAAGTAAGTTCACTGAGTAAGTTTACAACCTTGCACTCGGTTTCATACGTTCATACAAGGTTATTGGTCTCCGTCATGCAGTTGTCAGTGGTCCAAGCAATTAGATGAAATAAACAATGCAGTATCGATACAACTGAGCTAATGAACTGTGCTGGAAAAGACCGTGTTGTAGAGGAATAGAGCTGAACCATCTGCGTAGCTGTATGACATCGTCCACTGATCATGACTAGTGTTCTTGCTGGTATGTTATAAGATTGATTGCGATGTAAATACATAGTTCTTGAAAGTTGATGCTATTTGTGGCGATTGTTTATTCTACAGTTGCAAGCTCTATATACTGACTATACATGTTTTTGCGTGAGTGTCGACCTTCAACAAATCATCACATACATAACAACCTGTGCCTGGGGAACAATCGCTGCCGCCTCTTGAATTGATGTCGTTCGGCGCCACACTTTAAAAAATGCATGACCTTTTCTGCTGTTCCTTTTTTTGGCTCTCGTAATAATTTTGCAAAAAATTGGTGCCCTTCTCTAAGAGTGATCCTCAAAGCGCCATTCTGAAACTTTCACTCACCATGTCAACTTACTCAGAAAGGAGGGGGGTTCTTTAAGAAAAAAAACTTAAGTGGGGTAATAGGGTGTTTAAAAAAACACCCTAGTTGAGGTAGGAAAAATCAAGCCCTGAGTAGGGGGGTACACAGGGGGCCTTTGAAAGCACCCTTCAAAGGGGGTGTTCTGTAAAGGTGTATTTGTGCGAAATACACTCTACATTTGTAACGCCTTCACAGGTGCTTTGTCATCACTTTTCAGATACGTGGATCTACGGAGAATTTATTTGACGCGGATATCAGAGACCTACTGCTACGCTTGCTGCAGTCTGCTGGGAACATCTGCACCTCATGCATTACTACATTTCTGCAATTGATACTGAAAACTATTAGTGCAAACTCTTGCAAAACCAGTCTAAACGATTTTTGTCAAGATAGCTGTCAGTACATTGAAGACTTGTTCAACTGGAAAGACCGACTCATCAAAACTTTAGAAACTGAAAAGAAAAAAAAATTGTTTTACATTGTAGCGGCAGATGTGAAAGAACTGTACCCAAGCTTGTGCAGAGACATTGTAACAAACGTTCTTGAATGTGCATTGAAGAAGCATTCCACTGCAACACCAAGGTCCGTATTAGGTCACCAAGGTGGTCACCTAATATGGAGACCAATTATACATGTAAAACAATGGAATCATGACTGGTGATAACCACTCTGTCTTATTGGCAAACATTGCTGTGCATTATATTCTACAGCTGATTGCCGTTGTCCTTAATGAGGTAGAACTTTTCCACAGATTTATCGATCACATAATTTGGATTTCTGCATCAAAAAGATAAAATTAAAGCATTCGACAAGCACAAATTTCTGCAGTTTCGAACAGTGGCTTGCAACTAACGTTTCAACAAACTTGCACAGCAGAAAAAAGCGGGCGAAGTGGAATTCCAGGACGTTAGCCCTTTCATATCCATTGAAGATGATTTTGGTTTTGTCACTAAAGACTTCGAAAAACCCACAGCGGAGGGAAGGCAATTCATTAATAGGAATTCAGACCACCCGAAGGCGATATTTAAGTCTGCATTATTTGGCGAAGCAATAAGATTGAGGCGTCTCACCTAAAGAAAAGAAGATTACCTCAGCAGCTCAAACCGATTCAAAGAAAAAGCCATCTGTTGAAATTTCCCTTGGAAATGACAAATGACGTAATAGCAATGGGATCTAATTGGGAACAAAGACTATGCCCCTAACACAAAAGGAAAAAAGTAAACCCGAAGACAATGATTACCTACAAAAGACCTTTACAATCGGACTAAAGTTAACGCTTTACAAAGACCTTGCTTTAAACGAGACACGAAAGCAAATCAAAGCTATAGTTCAAGACCATGTCAAAGCTGGGTACGCTGTGGTCGCTATGGAAAAAATGACGTAACAAATGTTTCACAATTGTTGACAAAAACTGAAACTTTCTCGCTGAACCAAAACTTGGCTTGCGCAAACATTGGCATTTACGTAAGAACGTGTGTGATATGTCATGAAAAATATGTTGGTCAAACTAGCAACAAATTTTTCATTTTTCAAGAGATGGTGAGTGCAGCGCAGTCAGTGGAACAAACAGGATTGTAAACTGATAAGACCAGATGGCCTTGTCGCGATACTATTCAAAGAACTATGACACTATAAACAAACCACCCCTACACGAAGCATACACCGTCACTTTTGTCGAACAACCAAGTTCTCACTCTCTAGATATCAGTGAAAATAAATGGTATCGCCAACTTGATGCGCAAACTAACATTGTGAACATCATCCTTACCCATTTTGCGATATTTTTCATTGTGTTGTTTGACTCATTCCGACGTTCTCTACCGCTTTTTGTGCTGGCTTTTCTTTCAACGCATCGTGCTTTCTCCCACCCCAACGTTCATATGCGAACTCATGGAAGGTTGCAACCCCCCTCAGTCCCGCGCCGGCCACTTTTGTGACCAGCTATGATTGGCCATAACCCCTGAACGAATCGGGCAAGAGATCCATTGAAAACATAACTGAATGCGTGAGACAGCAGGGAATCCAGTGAACTTGACAAAAATACACCTTGACGTTTGAAATTATTGAGAAAAATCCATGTATTTGTGCAATTGCCGTACTGATTTGATGGCAATTTTCAGAGAAAATCCAAAAACGCGTTCCCCGCATCCCGTTTAACCATTCCGATCAGGTTTTTGCGCTTCTCCGACAGCCGGGATACCCAAACACAGGATCCTCTCAAACAAAGTGGGATCGGGCCGTTTCAGGGGGGCAAATTAAGGAGAAAAATGTGTAGGTTAAGAAAACTGATTTCCAGATCACGTTCTGAGGTCCAGGGAACAAAATATAGGGGGTAAGGACTTGATGTGTGACTAAAAATATTCTAGGAGCTATTCTGGATTTTCATAGACTATCCTATTAGCCTAAGGGGTTGGGGAGTTATGGCCAAAAATAGACCAAGAAATCTGCTTGGCCGCCAAGTGGATATTTTGATTTTTTCAAGAATTGATTTTTCCGGTGAATATTTTGGCTTGAAATTTGGTGAGATGTTGTAAAACACCCAAACACACTTTTCTGCAGGTTTGGTGGGGTTCGTGGGTGCTGGTTGGCAGAAAAGCGGCTTGAACCTCAAAAACGAACAAAATCCGTAAATTGTCCCCTCTAGTACCCCCCACCAAAAAAAATTTTAACTTTTTTGATGATCACTGCAAATGTAAGGTCTTTATCGACATTTTTTGTGTAGAACGTGTATTTTCAACGTGTTTGATTTAGGTTCTACAGCCTGTAGAATGGATGCATCTAGGTTTTTTGCCTACGCGAAAAGCGGTTTTTCCTCTTACTTAAAGTCACAATGATGTCACAGGTGCGCGCAACCTACNTCAACAGATTCGGGACAATCTCACAGATCCAACGATGCCTTTACTGACTCTCTAGCTCAATCCGTTCAGAAGGTATGGCAGCTCATAGCTTTCTTTGTTAAAAAGGGGCCGGTGCTGGATTTAAGAGGGTTTAATTAAATACGTACTCCAGAGAATTACTGCATACGCATGGTTTGCTAAATCTCTCGAGCGTTCTTAGTCGGTGGAAAACGAGTTAGATTAATAGGTTGGAAAAGTTTTTGATCACTGGCGTCAATCAGTTCGTTTCGACGTTTTGGTAAAATTATTTATTTGAATAAACGTTTTATCTAATTTTCTAAGTCACAGCTTTTTTGTCGCGACTTGTGTTCTTGGTGTCAGTCAGTTACTTAATAGGTTCTGATTTCTGAGCTTGCATTATGCTGTATTAATTTTAGTCTTGAGTTTTTTGCTTTCTCTGCCTTTACTTTAGCCTTTCAACTGTTCACCCGTAAGCATTTCTTGCAATTTCAGGACTGAGGATGCGTAATTTTACATGAAATCGATTTCCTACTAAAAATTCGCAGGTTGATTCCATGTGTACCACAATCGTGGAGAGTACATACTTCAACACAGATATGCGCAAGTTTGAATCATCGCAAATTGATGACAGCAAAGCACAGTGGGCTGGTTACTCGAGAGCATACCGAAACATAGTGCATTTCACTGTCTTGGTAAGCGTGTTGGGAAAAAATGAAATGAAAATCCAGCTGAGCGGAATATTTCACATATTGCTATTTACATGACCTAATTTTATTCGACTTTTGCCCAAAACAATCTCAGAACTGGCAGTGCTTGAAGGTAATTTTATGAAAAACATCTCAATTCGAAGCAAAAAGTAAAAGGATACAAAATCACAACTTTCGTTTGTCACCTAAAGCAGCAATCACACCTCTTGTAACCCACACGTTACGTGGTTTTAACGAACTTCCTCACAGCTGACCTAATAACTTTGAAAAGAACAGAACTTTCAATCACGGTGAAAGGTGAAAATCATTTTTTCCAGAAACTGGTCATACCATTTCCGTTTAACATAATCTTTATGACGTCACACAATTCTCTCTCTCGGACATAATTTTTATGATGTCACACTATTCTCAGACTCACGCAATCTTTGCGACGTGACAAAATTCTCATGCTGAAATGACCTTATCCTACTCAAAAACCAATTGTGGACTACCAAATTTTTAAACCTTAGCGCCAAACTGAACTTATTTCTCTTCGTGTGCTGCAAAGTATCCGATTAAAGCGTTCGTTTTGTTCCTTTTATTTTTTTGATGAGAAGAACTCACCAAGCGATAGACATGCAGCTGCTACTTATACAAACGAGACAGTCAAGCTGATGACGGAATTTTGGAAATTTAACTTAATTTCAAACCAAAAATATTATATAGGAAAATCTTTCGAAGATGTGTTGTGAAAATTTGTATGAATTTCAAAACTCTTTCCCCAAAACGTCATCCCACCATCCGACAAAATCGCAGCACGAAATCAAACCTGCGCATCCAGGCGGGAAATCCCCAGTCCTGGCAACCCTNCGCTTCGGGGATCTTTGCGCGTTGGAAAACAGTGGGCATGACACTAAGTACTTTTGTGCAAACATGTTGCCCCTCATTGTGTGTACGGATGTCATTTCCAAAGATAAAAAAAACTTCGATTTCACCTCACAAAGAGCAGAAAACTTTTTTACCAATTCTGCAGGAATTACGAACTTGATTTTGAAGTGTGTGTGCGTGTGACGAAGCGCATTGAGCAGTCTCTTGATTTCACAGTGACCATAAACACCATTTTACTAAATACACCTATTCACAGTGACCATCAGCACCATTTTACTAAATACACCTATTTAACTACATGGCCTGTCAGCTCGTGACATACGACAGAAGGTAACTCATTTCTATTTCTTGCTTCGAGTTTTTCGACATAAAGCAGACTTATTTGTCGACATTATTCGACATTAGCAGCAATTCGAATTAGATGTTTTTACCCACATTTTATTTCAAATATTTTCAAATATGCGATTTGTTCAAAAGTAATAGTTAAGCTTCTTGGTGATGTTGCGAGTATCTTTTAGAAAAAATGAAGATGCTTGCGTTAGTCATCCACCCGTGAATAGGTCGAATCAGCGATTCACAGACGAAGCACAGGTATGTCATTATTAACCGAAAACAGTTCATTAACTGTAGTCCATAACCCTTGAAGTACCGCAACCACTGCCGTCGTTGAAGCTAGAGAGCTGTTAAACCCCTTAAAGAGCAGAAAGTCTCCTAGCTTCGATTTTAAAAAGTCCAAGCAGTTTTAGGTTTGAACTTTTTTTTAGAGTAATGTCACGAGTGGGTGGGTTCATGGGATTTCTGGATGACGTCACCGAGGTCTGAGAAAAAAGTTCAAGCAGCAATTTCTTTGTTTTTGATGCAAAAAAACTAGGTACGATCCGCATTTTCAGAGCCCTTAATTGGGTTTCTACCGTTAGTGGTTGGCAAATTATGGCCAAAAAACGCAAATCAATTAGCTAATGCCCTATCGATTCATTAGGGTATTACTTAATTAATTATCGTTTTTGGCCATAACTTGTTAGAACGGTGGTTCTTAATCAGGGGGGCGACTTTCCAGGGCAGCTCCAAAAAATTTCCAGAGGGTGCGATCCTCTACGCGCTCTACAACATGGAACGTTTGATCAAAAAATTACCAAGAAATACATTTGCTTTTGGAACTTATTTAAAGTCAGGTGGCTTTAAACAAAAGACAATTGGACGCTTGTTAGAGAAAACATGTATAACCACTGCACTAGAAGATATCAACACACAAATGAGAGAACTAACTCTAAAACAAATTAAAATTCAGCCTCTTCTTCATCTGAAAAAACTAAGAATACATTGTAAGCATTCACATGATGTCCTTGTCACTATGTGGGATAACCTGCTGTCCTTCCATTTCTATTTGGTATATATGTACTGAAAGAAACTTCCTCTTGCATCTTTCTGGGTACTTAGTGCAGTTGGAGCATATTTTTCTTTCTCTTGGCGACGCTTCGAATTTGCTGTATTCCTGGGAGTACCTTCCATTTTCAATTTACCCTGACAGATGCATTTGCAACATCGGTGTCAAGTAAAATTTTTTACCTCTGCGAAATTTCTAGCCTTGTCAGGTATTTCGCCTGAGATGTCAAGCGAAATTTCTAACTTATTCCTGTATGGCAGTTGTTTTGCTTTTCAAAGAAAGGGAATAAACTTTGGAGATAAATTCTTGAATTCTTTTGCGAAAATAAAAATTTTTCATTAGACGTCAGATAGTCCAGAATAAAAGACAGTTCACCAATAGCTAAACACTGAAAAATATATCTCACTTAACTTAGATGTCAATTATTTTTCTTATCCTAACTCTAAGCCAAACCCTATACCCAAATAACAAATTCTCAGCATATTTAACAACTCAGTGAACACCAGGCCTTCCGCAAGGCATGACCTGGAAAATCACTCTGCGCATGCGCAGATGGTGTGAAGTCATCTATTTTGCAAGTCAGAAATTTCTCGTCACACCCTGTGCTGCTTGACTCATTTGAATATATAGGTTGTTCACAGCTTCAGCGCTGTAGCTGCAAAAATGAACTGAACCAAACTAATTTTATTGACGATACGCCTTGACCAAAAAATTTCAGCGCAAAACATCATAAAGATTTGACTGCGTAAACAACCGTGCCGGATTTTGCATAAACAGAAAGCCTGCAAATCCTTGACTGGGAGTGCAAATCTGCCTTTCTGTTTGAAATGAAAGCCTGCAACTAAAAGTTTGCGTTCACAACAAGATTAAGAATGCGTTTTCCTCATTTATTGATTTTGTTTGTTGTTTGTTTTGTTGGATGCTCCACTCGTTGCATACTCCTCCGAAAGGTTTTCTTGCCAAGTAAATGGAAACGTAAATTCCAAAAAGTGAATTGGGACGAAGTAAAAAAAGGAATTATTTATTGGGATAGTAAGCGAGATTTCCTAAAGTTCATTTTTGCACAATGGGTGTAAAATGTCCTCACAAATTCAGCAAAAATGTACAGGACAAACTATCTCAAAAAGATGAAGCACCACTACAGTTTCAAAAAATATACTCATAAGTCCCACAATCACTAGTTCCAGGGTGCATAAGTTACCCGAATTTCAAACCAGCTTTTCCAAAGGCAAAGACCCAGACCACTTGCGTCAAAGGTGCAGGAGGAAAATAGCTGACCACTTATAGCGCATTACACTACAAAGATTAAGCAATTTACAGCGGACAGTGTTCCAGTGAGCAAGCAGCCTGACGCACAATCTTTGAGGAGATCTGATGCTTCTAAGGATGTTCACAATGATTACAAAGTAGAAGCAACAGCACCAAAGAACTTACGTAAACAACCATGTTCGTTCCCAAACCCATAGTGCCCAGCATCACACGAGTCACACCTT
>JGI24158J21664_10009177_pt1 | contig 13199 bp, 7 predicted proteins | sample Ectturendosymbi3_FD_21664 | JGI IMG/M metagenome (IMG submission 21664) | reverse complement strand
GATCTCTATTGCTGCTGGTTGCTTTCCTGTTAGTTAATGCCCCGAATTGCCATCTTTCTCTTGTGCTTGCCTCAGTAGTTCAAGGTGATGCAAACAACTGGTTAACGGTTATCCCATGGCAAGCGAAATTTCTGACTTCATGCCATGTACTCATGCACAGAATAATATTCAACGTATCAAATACGCTGAGAAAACTGATGACTAAAGCTTAGGGATTCGTATTTGGATAAGTGTGTCGATTTGGGGGTTTGGGTGAGAAAAAGAAAAATAATTGAGGTCTAAGACTGAGTCCAAAATTTTTCAGTGGTTGAAGTTATTCCCGTAGGCTACTATAGGTTGTTATGGGTACCTGACAGAGATGGATTTAACCAGTAAGCTTGGGGGGGCGATTTTAGCAATATTTGCCAGTCAAGACTCATTACGGGTTCACTGCTGTAAGAGAGATGAAGTATATGAAGTATATTTAACAACACTGCTGTGACAAAACCATTGACGGCAAAATAGCCTCATATTGCAAATGCCCATTTCCAAATTGTACAAAATCATGGTGAAAACAGTTACTTTCGTTGGTTTTAGGGGGCGATCGCCCCAATCGTCCCCCTTGGATCCGCTCCTGTACCTGACATTTAACCAAAATGTTTGAATTTACAAAACACACATCAAAAATGTAATTTCCAAACTTTATTTTCTTATACTGAGAAGCAAAATAAATGACAAACCATAGTCGCTATGTATTATGTAGAGACCATGGACAAACAGTAACTGGTCAGAAATTTCGCTTGACACGGGATAACAATTCATCCTAGTCTGCACGCTGCATTGCAGTACAGTGCATGAGTGCACACGACATACTGTAGCATGACACTTTCTTTGAAAACGCTACGCGTCATCACTGATCAGTGTCAACAAATGTAACCTGAACTCAGCTGCGAGCACCGAGCGGCAAGTACTGAAGTAGAAGGGATTTACGTTGTTTCTCTTGTTGCGGACGCTTTTTCCTCTTTGTGTAGATAGTTAAGTGCCGTTTCTGACATCTTCAGTGCAGTTGATGTGGATTACATCTCCATATTGCCATAAACTTTCTGCTTTAGGCTATCACTGTAGTCTGCAAGATCTTGTGTACGTTTCATTCGAGTAAATTAACTAAGTTCTTCGATACACTCGCGTTTGGAGCTCAATCCGGTCAACGCGTTGAGTCTTTTTGACTCGCGCCTGTCGTGTAGTGCGTTTGTTCGTTTCCGGTGGCCCATTATATTGCTTCCTCCAAGGCCCAATCACTGTACTTCATGATTGGTTAGTGTTGCGTGTGGCCAGTTTCTCCACCTCAATACCAAATGTTATAAATTTCTACTAGGCCTATTATCATTATGCAATTTAGGCTAATGATACCCTACGAGCTAAGCTTCACGTTATTTTTTTTGTGAGGGGGAGATTGCAAAGCAAAGTGGACACAGATCTAGGTTGGGTTAAATTTACATAAAATCACGTGTATGTGTAGGCCTAATTATTATTATAGGATTAGCCTAGGCCCATCAAAGGTCAATATCTAACTTGTGACAAACTACAAATCAGTACTTTACTAGGAAGTTTTAAGACAATGCCCGTGTTTGAGTGTAGCTTTTCAGTTTCAAATATCTGTTGCAAGCTTCTGTTTAGCATTACCTACACAACAAGAGATTGTTGCAAGGTAAACGTTAACTTATAAGTTATTTTGCATCACCAATCTGGAGATGGACTTGCACTATTGTACATCCATTCCAGGCTTGCACTTAGCTCTGAATTTTTAATTCTTGGCCTATGCACTGCAGTAGCATTGCTGGTTTAAGCCTATGAGTTGACATCACATTGCTAATCAGGTTTGAGGTTATCAATGACAACCATGAATGAATGACTCAAGTCTAAAGAGTGAAATAAGATGTGGTAGTTCTAGGCTATTTATAAAACTTACTGTTATAAACGTAAAATTGTATAATGTATCTCATGAGAAATTAGTTAAAATTTAATTACTGACCACTGTTGTTAGTATACCAAGTCAAATGTACAACAAAATAAAAGATTATGATGTCATGCCATGCTGACAAATTTCTGAACATCGCAGTGGTTTATACTAACTAAGAGTTCAGGCTTTTTATAACGGAAAGTGACATAGATAGACCTACTGTAGCATATTATAATTGAATATGAATGATGTTATGTGATAATTATAGCCAAACTGTGGCTTGCAACCTACATGAAAATCTTGTGGCTTTTGTGTGTGGCTCTGAGCATGTGAAAATCAATCTATTGGTAAAGTTTTAGTTAGTTTTTATCATAACAGTCAATGAATTTAAATCTGTTTTTCCAAGAGTTACAGTTATAGCTTGTTCATATTCTAAACTAACTATTTCCATTGTGCTAGCACAGACAGGGATACCCAACTTGGGGTACATGTACTCCGAGGAGTACATTTGCCTATTTGAAATGGGTATGATTTAAGCCAATATTAATAATAGAAGAGAAAAATGTATTTATATATTATTTATTTTCATATATTTATACCAGCGTTTTTCAAACTTTTTTATGTTATGGCACACTAATACATTTTGAATTTGGCTGTGGCACACATACTTTATAAAATCAAAAACCTACTTAGTACTTTTCACAAACCTTGCAACAAAAGCTACTTATTATAAGGTTTTGTCAAAACATAAAACTTTCACGGCACACTTCAGCTTCTTCAGCAGCACACCAGGCGGAACGCAGTTTAGGAAACACTGATTTATACCAATATCAGTAAATATTACTTTAAAAAAGCATTATATGGTTATTGCTAAATATATCTTTTAGTCACGATAAACTATCTGGGAAAAAATTCTGAAAAAAGGTAAAACATACCAACAACATCTCGACTGCAAACAACCATGATGAGGGTGAAGATAAAAAAGTACCGAACATGAGAAACAAACAAAAGCACAAGGCAAAAAGCAAGAATAAATGTGAAATCCACAGCCAATAAATTTAAAACAAGCATGGTTGCAAAGTTAACAAGTTCATTGATAAAATGAGTATTAAACATAAAAGTCAGTGGATTTTTTATTTTTTTAGTCAGGCTTTTTGCATAAGAACTTTACGGGGTACATGCTCATGTGTCAAAATGTTGTTAAAGAAGTCATGGTCAGAGAAAAGTTGGGAACCCCTGTGCAAGAGTTATCTTGTCTTTAAATTTTCAGATGAACAATCTACAACAGTGTTTTCACACTAACTATTTCATTCATTGCATTTCACCAAAAGCTACTAGTACTTGTGTGCACCAAATGGTGCAATGTACATATGCAGGATTTGTTGCTTTCTTTCCATCCAGGTGGTTACACCACTCTAGTATAAAATTGAAAATTTGTGAGTTTGCTGGTTTCAATTGCAGTGGTGTCAAATTTGTTTAAGAATTTTTTGCTTTAAAGAAACTTATTTGACTTGCCATTGACAATGCATGGCCACATTGGAGCAATGAGAATTTTGGTTAATGTTTACAGCAGTGATTCTTAATGTTGGGGGAGGGCATCAACATACTTTTAGGGGGGAGTGATCCCTTATGATCTCTACTACAACATGGAAAGATTTTGAACAGGAAATCATAGGGGCTTGAAACAAAGTCAGGGGAGCTTTAAACAAAAGACAATTACTTAAGGGAGGATTGGTAGAAAAAAGGTTAAGAACCAGTGGTTTACAAAAAGGGTCAAGAACCACTGGTTTACATTATGTTGATTATAATAGAAATTATACACACTTCAACATTTGCAAACCCTAAAGCTCTGAAAAGTCAGTTGCATCAAAGTCATAACAAATAGGAGCTAGTAATGGAGAAAAGCTTAATAATCAAAGCAGAATCTTGTTTGACAACCACAGAAGAGTCCAGAATTCAACAACCACAGAAGAGTCCAGAAACAGTCTTACAACAAGATCAGTATTTATATTTTTTACAAAATCCCTTCCAGGTTGTTAAATCACTTCCAGGAACAGTTTATTAATGAACAAACTACATCAGTTTTTTAGAAATGTTTCAAAGGTTCAATATAGATTGAATCGGGTTTTGGTGTGGGCATGAAAAAGCAAGCATTTCAATGCATAATTGTTTTACTTCGAGCAGTCCAAAGTGGCTTGCCAGAGGTTAACATTTATGAAGCATTAGGTTTTAATATGTGCTATCATTACTCAACATGTTTTTGTGATATGTGAGGTTTGCTGCAATCAATTACAGTGACTACATCAACCTAAAGGTTGTGCAGACTTTACAATTGTCCTCTAAACAATTTTTTATCTGAGTTACCAAGAAACATATACTCCTTTCCCCATTTTTGTGCTGTGTAATGCTAGAGCAAGCACCAATATGCTGACAAGCAAGCAAAAACTGTTTGTTACTGGCGAAACCATCTGCTTGTGATGAACTTCAGATGAAAAAGTTATAAATTCTTATATGTTCTATTCAAGAAGTATTTTGATTAAGATACTTGACAAGTTAGAAAGAATTTAACTTCCAAGTTGTAGTTGTAAAGCATGCTTTGCTGTTGCAGGCTTGGTCATAAGTGTGTGCCATTTGCTTTTCTAAAACTCACAAAAGTATCTCTGTCTAATGGGGAAAACATCCCACCTTGTGAGAAAATTTAGTCTTGATTTTCATGAGTCACTGACTATAACCCTTGAGGTCCGTGGATTTGGGCAAGTCTTTGTTCCACCATAACTCGCCAGGCATTTGAGCTAGAGAGCTGTTCAAACCCTCTAAAGATATGGAAAGTCTTGTAGTTTCAATTTTTAAAAAATGGGAAGGTTTGGATGTAAACTTTACTGTGGGTGATGTCACGATTAGGGCAGGTTTAGGGTTTTTAGATGGGGTCATCAGGCTGTAGGCTGCAACCACAAGGGCCACTTTTTTGTTTCTTCAAACAACTAGGTAAAAATTCGTGTCTTTAGAGCCTTTGATGGGCCTTCTAGTGTTTGTGGTTAGCAAGTTATGGCCGAAAAATAGATAATAATTCCTTGAGGATTAATTATTTAGTTTTGTTGTTTCAGGCCGTAATTTGCCAAATATATATATATATCAGGAAGCTAGTGTTTACATCACAAGTAATTTTCACATAGCAAAGATTGTTGATTTGAACTCACTTGATAAACTTAGCATACTCATCCGACATATTCATGTTTAGCAAATTGGGAATAAATGGTGAAAATATTTTTCGGATTTTGAGTTGGGTACAGGAACTAGCTTCAGAATACATAATGATCACAAGCTATATGTGCTAAAAGTAAACTTTGAGAAATTATTGGGTTGTTGCTTAAAAATTTTTTTGAAAATTGATTATTACTGATCATCACTTAGAACTTCACTTGAAGATTGACTGACTAATCTTACTGTTCAAAATTCCTATGTCTACATGGAAACTCTGTTCCTATATTAAACCAGCTCAAAAACCGAAGTTATTGGCAAACAACCATATTAAAAAGTGAGTTCAATCACTTAAAGGGAAAAATTGCCAGTATTCATATTATTTATGCAAGATAACTGGGCCATAAGGCACACTGGATTATTAAGCGCAGTATCAATGATTTTAATGCTAGCTGTTCTATTTTCATACACAAGGCGCACTGGATTATAAGGTGTGTTAAATGAAGCAAAACTCAGATAAATCAAACTGTATTCAACTTTTTCACAATAACTTTCAGCATTTTTGAGTTGCAGCACATACAATAAAAAACAATATAGTCTGGAAAATTACATATGAGGGAGTTTAATCTGTCACGCATGCCTAATCCGCTAGACACCAATAGAATAAACCAAAAGCAGTTCACGTTTTTGATTTGTTGTGAGCCAATGTAGTCAGGAACTTTGCAGAGTATAGCTCTGTGCACAGGATTCTTGCGGAGTAATACGATCTGTGCTTCATTAAGAAAAGTGCTAGCAACTCATGGAATTACTTGCGCTGCTCATTGCAATTGTTGTTCGTTTATTAGATAACACAATGGTCTGTTTACAAGAAAATTGTTATGATTTTAAACGCACGTGAAAGCCTCTGCTAAGACAGACAGCAAACAAAATTTTCACGTGGCTAATGGCAGTCTTCGAAATTAAACATGTGCAGCACTCATAGTTAAGCTGTAACTAGCAATTAAATAAAAAGCATCATTTACCACATAAAATTGGTTCTAAGTGAGAAAGCACAACCAGATTCATACATTAGGCACACCGCATTATAAGGCGCACTTTCTATTTTTGAAAAAATTAAAGGATTTTAAGTGCACCTTATGGTCAAAAAAATACAGTATTGTGTGACCAATTATCTGTTTTGACCATTAAAATGTTTTAATATGCTTTGTGTTTTCAATTAAAAACCTTGCAACAAATCTAGTTTTTGTACTGGACTTTTAATGTGAAAATATGTTTGCGTTGTTCTGCTTTATGCTGGGTTAATCTTATGTACATGTAGAAGACATATCCTACACAACTTCTGTTTTTATGTCTGTTGTTTGTTTAGTGTATACAATTTATCAAAAAATATTGTAAAAATTGTGGACATCCTTATTAACTTTCCCTTCTCTCAGTTTAGACATGAAGGTTGTTGGTGAATAGTTGGAGTAACTTAATGCCCTTTACATTTTTGAAAGTCTTTTTCATTTTGGAGACGAATATTTTTTTCACTTTAAAGTCAGTGTTCAAAGCTGGTTGTGAATAACAGGTGAGTATGCTTTACATAAAAACATTAAATGGATGGTTGGATTCACCTTTTCACATGTGTAGCTATCTTCAATTTAATGTTTTCTTATTCACATCAACTTAAATTTAAACCTTTTTGCAATTGCTGACACAGACAGAATATAATTGTCTTATAGTTTTGCTTGATACTCATTTTTCTTCATTACTTACGTGTATTCATGATGTTTATTAGAAATACATGTCATATGGAAAACTGAAGGCTTTTACCAATAATGTATAATAGAATCTATTTTAGCTTGAAATCAATTTTGTTTCTGATGCTTACCAGAAATAAGTCAATTTGAGCAAACTCTAAAATTGTTCCCTGCTTTATTATTATTGAGTCATTTTTGTTGTCATATTACTTTTAGTGTGTAACAAAAGGGTTTATTGGATACTTTTTTGTAATGCAGCTAGAATAATTTACTCAACTGGTGAATTTTCATGATATAGAAAAGAGTTATGCACAGAAATGAAAATAACTTGGACAAATCCTTTGCACTCAAACTAATGTATTTGAAAGCCAGAATTTCATTTGCTAACATCTTTTACTGAAGTTATGTGTGTTTTACAGTATGTAAAATAAAAATGCAGCTATAAAGCAATGTGTTGAAATGATTCCATTTCTGGACAAAAATGCAAAATTTGTTTCTAGTGTATACCTCCTTAGTTATCACAATCTAGCCATAGCAGACTTCTTCTTAGTACATTCAAGTACCAGGTTCACAGATGCCAGTGCTTAAATAACTGGTCACTGATAAAGTTAAATGCTTGGTGTTTCACCTTGCTTCTGATGATGATTCTGTTGCATTCTAATTAATAGTTGCTTCCCTCTTATCCCGAGTCCTACTGATATTTTGTATTGCATTCTTTTTTCACTCTCTATTGAAAGGAATCCTTTCACAGCTAAGAATCAGACAATAAGATCTTAAGGAGTATGTATTTCGCCTTCTATGTAGGTATCACAGCTCTTATTCAAATGGATCCATTCTTTTTTGGCATACACAAGTTATTTGAAAGCAGTAGTAATATTGCATATAGTAATGATAGTAATGGGGTATTTATGTTACAATGAATACTAATTGCAAACTGCAAGGTTTTAGGTTTTTTAGTTAGTGTTGATTTCTCTCTGTGACACCAAAAATCAGGGTTACCAATGTGGTGCCTGCAAGCATCAGATTGCCTGTGAAGCGTGTGGGTTGCCTGCTGGCCTGTTTTGGACATGATCAGTACCTTCACATAGATCAGCAGCACACAACCTGTGGTCATAGCCTTCCATAAACATGTATGCAACCCTGAACATGTAATTCAAAATATAAGTTACGTGCATTAATAAAAACTTGTCTATTGTATGAGTATTCTTAGTAGATAGACAGTCACACAGACATGTGAAAGCAAGCTAGGCTTGCTGTGTGCATGGAAGCAGAACAAAAACATTGCAAAAAATAAGAATATCTTGAATTCACTGGCGGCCGTATTTCATAAAAAAAAACATTATGCAGCCAGAAATAGTGAAAACGCTGTGCGCCCTTAGCATAGATGAATATCATTAATTTGGTTAATGATAACATAATTGAAGATAAATTGAGCAATTTTTTATTTCAGAAATGTGTATCAATGTGGTAGCCCTTAGCATTATTTAGTATCCAGGTAGCTCTCACTTTCAAAAAGGTTGGTGTTCAAAACAATATAATTTTAGGCATGGAAGCTTTCAGGATATAGGTTAAAATGCTAATTCTAGACATGCAGTGATTTGCTCTATGCCACTGCTGATTATATACCTCTTGCAGAAAATTATCTCCATCATGTTGACAATACCTCCCTGGAAGGCAGAACTAATGAGTAGAAAAAGGTTGGATAAAGCAAAAACGGAGCTGGTAAGTTTGTTTGATTGGATTCATATACTATCTTCGTAAACAAACCTTTTGCCAACAAATATTTAATTATGTTCCATATTGTCACATATATCTTTGTATTTGTTAAATAAGCTATAAATTAGCAATGTTTTATTTTTATGGGCAATCTAAATTTGCTCTACTAGAATGGTAAAGGACAATATCCTTGTGTGGATCACGTACACACAGTGCATAGTCTAGTGCCAGTAGTATGGTATACTGGCTGTTCATTTCCCAGCACAGATTAATGAACTCATGCCAGTTTATATGATATTCGCTCACAGTTTGTTATTCTGGCCCTCACACTGATGTGTGTGACCTTTAGTAAAAGCATATATTGTGACGTTCACAAAACAGCTTATTATTTTGTTGTACGTGTGCATAGAGGATGGGCAATTTACCTTTAAAACTATTTGAGATATACTTATTCAGGATGGTTTCAACAAAGAATATATTTGACAGATAAATGTATTAAATCATTTGTGGATCAGTTTTCAGAAAAATGCTGGTGTGCATCTGTGGGCTTAAAAATCCAGCCTTGGATGGCAAGTGTTGTCTGTGCAGTGGCTGAGTGTGTTAGTGAGTTCAATACTGAAATGCATGTCCAGCCAAAGATACTATTTCATGTTAGTAATCTGTTAGATTGCCCTAAAATTTCAATTGACTTTTCCAAATAGTTGATCTGCCACACGGGTGGCATCTTACTAGCTTTGGATTGTTGACCAAGTCGGTTTTGCAACTCAATTTTGATGTCCATATCCTTGTTAGAAGCACTTGGTAATGTTATGGTTATATGTTAATAGTGCTTGTTCCTCATGCTTGCAATATCCACTGTTTGATATGTTGTGTTTAAATTTGTTCCCCAGACACAATAGTATTTTATACGCTGTATAATTTCGCATTCAAGGGTTATTTAGTGGCTATGTGTTGTTTTTGACTGGAAGGTGGGTTAGTGTTAAAAGAATAAGGGAACGTAAACAAAGCAGTCACTCAAGTAAAGTGTGCACTAATTTGAGATCAGGATTTTGAGTTGCTCTCACATAATTATTCAGTGCCACAGTAGTTCAGCTGTATTTTAAGCAGACTGACAACCGCCTTTTTATTTCGTTACATAGGCTGTATCACGCAATCCTTATACACTCACAGTTATGTCGCAAAGTTTTGGTACAAGTTCCCAGAGCGTAATTGTGTCATTCCTGATGTTTTTGCATCAGAAGTGAATACTGAGTCGTTTTCGTTGGCAAAAGGAGAGAAGCAACGAGCATGATGTCAACGATTCATTTGGTATATTTACCTAAAACCTACACTGGGCGTTGATATATCGTGAATTGGTTGAGTAAGCGGTTGTTTAGATGTTTCAAATTTCAGTGCAACTCGTCACGCAATGACAATCAGATCTGCTTGCACTCTACCTCTCGAATGTATAATTTCTTGACACGAATTCGATGATATAGGTTTCGTGGCAATTTGGTGACAAGCGATCGAAAACAGCTTGAGTTTTCTGAAATAACTGCCAACGTGGTGAGCTGATGCCAATGCTCATGCCTTACAGATATCTCTTCGTTGCAGAAAAGTGACAATCTTGTGCTGCATCTGATGTAGAATTGGGTTTTATTGATTAACTTTAGTAAAACCACATTGTTTTTCAAAACCTTACGTCAAACACCTGGTGTCGATCAGAACTACACCACCACTCATTCTCCTTAAAAGCATTTCAATGGAGCCCTTCCTCCCGTCTTTCAGGTGTTATCGCTCGGGCGTTTCCCTCTCGTGTATTCTGTGCCGGCTGAGGCGAAACTAAACGTGTTTGGTTCAAAAACAGCAGCAACATCTTTGCCTAATGTGTGTTTCGGTTACGTTACAGCCCACTTAATATGTAATACAAGAACTATTGAAACTGTTCCTGTGAAGTACCCAAAACGAAAATGCACGTATTGCTCGGGTGCCCGCCCACTCGCTGTCGCCGCATGTCACGTTGTTTTACCACATGTTTATAAAACTCTAGACAGCGAGTCTCTTTAAAACCTCAGAAGTAAGAGGTTCTTTTAAGGCTTGTGTAACATCCTTCTGCTTGGACATTTCAAACTTCTACGTGGCCCAACCTCAGTTGCACGCACTTGTTTGTGAAATGTTATCAGCCTTTTGCTTGCCATCTATCTTGCAGTTATACTAATCTTTTTATATTGCGCCAATAAATATTTTTTCGGTTTGACTTCTGTTGTTCTGGAATCGGCTGACAACGCTTACAGTATCCGCCCTGCAATTGTTCTGCCGAAAAACAAGGAATGAAAACAAACATCATCATGTGTGCAGGGGTGTTGTGGGGCCCCAACGGCGTTCCCCCACACCTTTTTTAAGTTTTGCTTTAAAGTGAGTTTGAAGCTGTTCAAAGTGGCTATTTTTTTGTGTGCGTTCCCACACCTTCTTTGTTAGCACTACATCCCTGCGTATGTGGAGGTCCCGGTTGTTCTATCGGTCATTTTCGAAATTCTGTCGCATGTAAAGTTTGTGAAGCTTAAAACCTTGAAGTTACTAAGTTTTGCAGTACTCGCTCTGAAACAATTTTTTTGCCGATATCATTTATTTCGTTTGCTGTTCTTGACCTGATCACGCAGCAGCATGAATATTTAAAGAAGTGGAGTCATTTTCAACAAAAAGATCGTTTGTGCGTCAACTGGCTGTTCTCGCCTTCCCTGTCAAGTCATACAGAAGACGTGAACAGCGGTACTTGCAGACTGTCAAGCCGCGTGTTCGGCGTATGTGCTTAGGTGCACAGCAAAACTTCACGCGGCTTATTGCCATTGATGCAACATCCACTACGAAAGCAGCGGCGTGGCTCCTGACGCAAGCGGAGCTAGGCGCCCGCAGGCCCCTTGTGACCAGAGCCGGAGGAAAGCCCCCCCGTACACCCCGGCCGGGGGGTGGCCCGGCCAAAAAAGGGGCCCCCGAATCTGACCGGGTACTTTTGTTACGGCTTATAGAGACACCAGAACTGAACTAACCAAGAACTGATTTCGCACGTTTCTTCTTTCAATATTCATATTTATCTAATGCGTCAAATAAATTTATCTTTATACGAACCATATGTTTTTAAAGCCAACCATTGCGAAATAGATTGTGAATAGCTTCGTTGTCAGCATTTGCCTTGATACGCTTGCTGTTGTGCAGGAAACGTTTGCTGAATCCACGTTGGTTGTAAGCATTTTTAGCATAGCCTCTTAAAAGATTATTCAGGAAAAATAAGTTGTAGACCATTTGCATAGCTAGAGCTTTTGGCCAGGTCGGAAATGTAACTGAAAGAGGCTCACTGACCACCGTAGGGGGCCCCTCCCCAACATTCAGAAAAAAGTTTAGAAATGAAAGCAGGTTTTTTAAGGAAAATGTTAGGTACCCCGTATGGACCTGTAGGGACCCGATTTTCTCTGATTCTAGGGACCCGAACATAATTTTCTCTGATTCTAGGGACCCGATTTTCAATTCAAGGGACCAGTGGCGTAGCTAGAGTGTGGACTGTCCGGGGCGGCCCTTGAATTTGGCGCCCCCGAAACCCATAAAAATACCTATTGCCCAGTGACTGGCTCTTAAAGCTTTGTGTATATATATTAAGTAGTTTGTGCACCATTATAATATTACTCTCACATGCTCAAATATAGTAGATCTCTGCTTTTAATACACACCAAAAAACTCAAGCATTATAAGTAATGGTTAAACAAAAAGAAAAAATGACATGCAACATAGGGAAAAATAGTAAAAAAAGTGTAAAAAATTAGGACAATCTTCATTTCTGAAATGAAAACTACAATTTTCTACACAGTAGCTTTTTTTGCCTTTTCATTGGCAAATTCTTCAACGGCAATGTCAAAATTACAGTATTTCATCTGTCAGTTGTTACTCTATAGAGAGTATGGCAAGATTTCTCAACCACAAGGTGCTCATACTAGATCTTAAGTAATTATTGATCAGTTTTAGTTTCGAAAAACTCCTCCAGCAATTGTGAGGAAAATCAGCAGCATTATTACTATATTTGGAACAGAGTTCCCATTGTCATACGTTTGAATAAACTGCAAAAGTTCAAGGGTGGCCTTATTTCCTCATCTTTATTCCTTCTTCAATATCAGTAACAGCAATAAGATGCTGAAGACTTTCGCTCAATTGCGAACTCCTCTTTATCGAAGTCGTCGTGATCGTGATCTATTTGGCACATATTTCTCATCCAAAAGATTCAACGGGGTAAGAAAAGCATATTTCTCAGCAAGTGCATGAAGCTGTTGACATCTCAAAGTTAATTCTTCGATCACTTTGTCCAGTGAAGAAAACATTTCTCTCCTCAATTCGATATGGTATGGCAAATTCAGCTTCTCGTGATCCTTCACCAAACGTTTGTTTCTTAATTTTGGGTCGATGCTGACACTCCATGGCTATCCCACGTCATTGCAATTATTACTTACTAGCTTGGTTCTGTTTTCAGCAAGAAATGTATTAAATGCCCTGAGTTTTACATCACATTTTTGTATGCTAAATCATTTGGTTTGGAGGTACGTCTGTGTGCTGTTAATTTCTAAAAGGACGGGTAGCCACAGGCC